>Ga0194138_10000285_pt1 | contig 24384 bp, 18 predicted proteins | sample TARM_MetaG_T2_14_FD_134022 | JGI IMG/M metagenome (GOLD analysis project Ga0194138, IMG submission 134022) | Freshwater microbial communities from Pennsylvania, USA, analyzing microbe dynamics in response to fracking - TARM_MetaG_T2_14 (version 2) | ecosystem: Environmental > Aquatic >...
AGGCGGAGGAGCATCAGCGTCGTGACTTTGTCGACTTTGCTGGTGCGGGTGACGCCTGCACGGCGGGCGAAGTTGGCGGTGCTTTGGCTGAGTTCATCGGCAGCCAAAGGGTCGAGCGCGACATTCATGGAATAGGTCGCCAAGGCCTCCACCATCGGGTGGGTGCGGTGCAGGTAATGCGCGTCGCGTGGGGCGGGCAGGTCGAAAGTAATGTTGATGGCGGCATCACCCGAAATCGGCAGCGTATCCTTCAGGCCGACAGGGAGTTCGCTCGGATCGACTTTAAGCGTGCCGTTTTTCGATACGGCAGCGCCGAGGGATTCAAGGGCATCGACGGTGAAGCGGCTGACCACCTTGTTGTCGCCGATGGCGGCACGAATCGTTTCCAACTCGGCGGCGACCTCTTCAAACTTGATGGATTGCTGGGTGAAGATGCTGCGGGACTTCTTTTCCTTGTCTGCCGAGCGCTCCCATTCCAGGTAGAGCTGCTCGCGCTTAGGCTTGATGAACTCGTCCATGGCGAGGAAGAGCTGTTCGGAATTACTGCCTGCTTGTTCGCGCAGGAGCAGGCCTTCGAAAATAGCCTCAACAAGTTCGTCCGTCGCCTTCGGCACAGGCACGGAGATTTGTAGATCCTTTCGGATCTTCTTGTGCTTGTTGATCAGGACGTCGAGGACAATGCCGTCGATCTGGTTGTTCGCCCCCCAGAAGGTGAGCACGTTGACGGTGGGGCTCTGCTGGTTGAAGCGGTCGACGCGCCCCTCGCGCTGTTCGTGACGGGTCGGGAGCCAGGCCAAGTCGTAGTGGATGACTGTGTCGAAGAAGTGTTGCAGGTTAATGCCCTCACTGAGGCAGTCGGTGCAGACGAGGATCTTCTTGTCGTGCTGTCCGAGGTCGTTGATCCGTGCTTCGCGCTCCTCGGAGGGGAGTAGGCCTGTGACCGAGGCGATCTCTACCCCTCGTATCATTTCGCGCAATTGCTCGGCGACGTATTCGGAAGTGTGGATGAATTTGCAGAAGAGGATCGGGTTCTGTCCGTCTTTGACTAGCTTCTTGAGGATCTTTGCGATGTCCTGAAGCTTTTGATCCTTTTCGCCGAAGAGTTCGTCCGCTTCGTTGGCGAGTTCATTGAGTCGGCGACGGCGAGAGGCGTTGTCTGAGCTTTCATCGCCGTCGGTGATACTGCCAGGCGTGATATCGGTGCCTTCGTTCATGTCGTCCTCACTGGCGTCGAGAACCGAGAGGCGACCGATCTTATCGATTTCCTCGACGGTATTGGCTTCGAGAGTGGAGGCACGACTGCGGAGAGTCGCTGCGGCTGCGGCGGGGCTACTGGCAATGGCACGGAGTAGGGCGAGTGTGGACCACCAACGGATGCGTTGCTTGAATTGCCCGCCAGTTTCGTCTCTGACGGTCTCTCGGGCGTAGTTCAGTACGCGCTCGAAGAATTTGGCATACTCGGGCGAGAGTTTGTAGGTCTGCTCGGTCTCCTGACGGTCGGGGAAGGAGGTGTCTTTCTCCAAGTATTCCCGCAGGTCGGCGCGGCGGCGCTGAACGAAATATTGGGCCAGCTCGCGGCGCTTGGATTCGTTGGCGCGTCCGCCGAGATCGTCGGGGAGTTCCTCGAACTCTGGCTTGAGCAGACCAAGGAGTGAGCGGAAGGCTCCCTCGTTGCCACTGTGAGGCGTGGCAGTGACCAATACCAGGTGTCGATTCTCGTCGGCAGAGAGGCCTTTGAGCAAATGGTTGCGCTGGTGGCGGGCACCGCGTCCTTGTGCTCCCGAGGCGCAGGTGTGGGCCTCATCCACAATGACGAATTCAGGGCAGGTGCGGAGGAAGTCATCGCGGCGGCGGTCGGACTTGATGAAATCCGTCGAGACGATCACGACAGGGTGGAGTTCGAAAATGGATTGGTTGCGGGCGCACTCGGACTCCAGCTTCCGTGCCGTGCCTGAGAGGACGAGCTGGGCATGGATATTGAACTTTTCCGCCATTTCCCGCTGCCATTGCTCCGCAAGGTGGGGTGGGCAGAGTATGGCGATGCGCTGGATCTCTCCCCGATCGAGGAGCTCGCGTGCGATGAGGAGCGATTCGACGGTTTTACCAATACCGACGTCGTCCGCGATGAGCAGCCGCACGGGCTCCTGACGGAGCGCCATCATGAGGGGGACCAGCTGGTAGGGACGCGGCTCAAAGGCGAGACGGCCAAAAGAACGGAAGGGCCCCGCGCTGGAGCGGAAGCCCAAGCGGATGGCGTCGCGCAGGAGGCGGCAGGAGCGGTGGTCACCGAGCTTGCTCGGGTCGGGGGTCTCCATGGCCGCAGGCGAGACGGTTTCCAATGAGGTCAAGATGCCCGTGACTTCGGCATCGGCACCACCTAGCGGGCGCAACATAAGGACTTCCTCAGTCGATTCTGGCAGAACGACCCACTCGCGGTCTCGGGCTTCAACAATGTTTCCTGGGGCAAAAGTCATGAGTCGCAATAAAAGGCGGTTTTGTGGCGGTCAATGATTTGAGGCCAGTTGTCTTCAGACTCAAGTAAGAGTGGAGTGATGCCGATTTCAAAAAGCGTTTCGTCGATCTTTTCCCAATTCTCCTGAGGGCCGAGGAAGATTGCCAGATGGTAGGGTTCGTAGAGGAAGTCTGCTTTAGCCGCGCCATTGGCCAGTGGGACATTGGCATGGCTGGGGAGCCTGAGGCCGCGTTCCTCCAGATAGTAGAGCCATTTTCGGGGCAGATCCGCATTTTCGTCTAGCGAGGCGACGAGTTCCTCTAGATGGTTGCCGCGACTGACATCGGAGGTAGGAGCGACAACCTGTGAGCGCGAAAGCTCAGCCATGATGCTGAAAATCGACTGGCGGTCCAAATGGTCGTGGTCGGGCTGGTTGAAGTAGCTGAGTAAGCAGTCGTAGCAAGCCGACTCGCAGCCTTCACCATTATGCGCGAGATGCCCTTTATTCTCATGGGAAATGGGGTCGTAATGGCAGATCTCCAGCATCTTCGAGGCAACCTTGGCCAAGGCATCGGGATTGTCGATCAGCTGGCGGAGGACGCCCGCACCGCCTTCGGAGGCCTCGTAGAGGAGGATGCGCTTGCGTTCGGCTTTCGTTGGCAGCGGTTCACTGGCCAATTCCTGATCCTCAAGCTGGTAGGTGACTTGGATGGCTTTTTTGAAGGCCGCTTCAAAAGAGGCCATGCGCTCGTTGGAAAGCTCTTCGGTGAAGTCGATGATCAAGCTGTTGCGGCGGTCCTCGACGTAGGGGATGACACGGGCCACGCTGTTACTCATGGGATCGGAGTCCTTATCGTTGTCCTCCTGTTCGTCCTGGCTGCGCTGCCAATAGCCCCGCTCGGTATCGAGCAGATAGCCGAGCTGGTCCTTGTTTTTGCGGCGATTTTCGCCGAAATTGATCCGCCACAGATTGGCCGCCTGCCCGTAGGTCAAGGTGCCGATGGTCTCGCCATTCGCTTCGATGCGGGCGTGCCGCTTTAGGGTGCGGCCCGCCCGTTGCGCGTATCGTAGAACGGTGCGCACCTCGTAGCCCATTCGCAGGCGTTCCTCCTCATCCGAATTAATGCGCTCGACCCGAGTCGTCATCACGTTCTGGAGGCGGAACATGTTTTTGAACTCTTTGGGCAGCTCGCTCTCGCAGGATTCGCAGTTGTCGTAAATCATACCGTCGGCCATGGGGTGCATGTAGCCGCAGTGGGCGCAGATTTTTACGCTGCCCGTGGTGACATCATCGGTGTCCTCGCTGCGGATGGGGAGAATGACCCGATTGATGCGATAACGGGAGCCTTCGTGGTAAATGATAGAGCGGGGGCCGAATTCGGTAATGGCGAGGAAGCGGGAGCGGGAGAGGAACTCGCTTTCTTTGTTTCTGATGCGTCTGCCAGGGATGAAAGCCGACAGAGGGAGGCGGGGGAAGTTGTAACCAGGCAGGAAGCCTTCGGAGGCAAAATAGCGATAGGTGTAAAAGTCCGACTGTGCGAGCTGGCGGTTGTCGATATTCTCCAGCAGGCGGAGTTGGGATTCCGCATCGTCTCGGAGTTTCTTGGCGAGCCTTTTCTCCTCTGCGGAGCGGGTTGCATCGAGAATGATTTTTCCCTGACGTTGTGCTTGCTCGTAAGCCGAACGATACATCGTCCGCCAACGCTCGCAGGCTTTATCGAAGTTTGAAGGCAGGCTGTTTAAAATCTCCTCCAGCCAGAGATCGTCATACCAGTCCGCTTCAGAAAGGTCATCGTCCAGGGCCAGGAGCAGTTTCTCTGCGTTCTTTTTGGCTGCTTGAAGCTTTTCCTTGTCGTTGATCTGCTGCCAAAGCTCCTCCTCGATTGTGAGCGGCGGCGGCTCGCCGTTTAAATTGAGGATACCATTGAGAGACGAGCCCAGCTTCAATTGGCTCTCGGTCAGCCAAGTCGAATGGATGTGGGCACGGATCAGGTCTTCATTGGCCAGCTCCAAGCGGGGCGTCGTGACCGCGCCTGCTACCATGTCCTCGGGATTTCGGAAGAAATACTGGTCGTGGGGTGAGCCGAGGGTGCAGTAAGAGAAGACCAGCGCGGGTTGGCCGCTACGGCCTGCACGACCACTGCGTTGCGCGTAGTTGGCAGGTGTCGGCGGGATGTTGCGCAGGTTGACCAGATTGAGCTGCTTGATGTCGATCCCCAGCTCCATGGTGGGGGAGCAGAATAGGATCGGGAGTTCCGCTTCTTTAAAGCTGTCTTCTCTGCGCTGACGTTCGTCGGATGGAACCTGAGCCGTGTGCTCCCGAGCTTCGAGGTTCTTGAGGTTGTGGGAAAGGTTTCGATAGAAATCGACGAAGTAGGTGTTGGGCTTGGCCAACTCTTTCGGTGGATTCGGTATGGCTATCGGATCTAGGTAGGATTCGCTGCCATCGGAGGCCGTCCAGATCAGGGATGCCGCAACAATTTGATACCCAGGAAAATCCTTCTCATCTCGGGGAGCCGTGACAGCGGTGACGATGCCCGCGATACGGAGGCGATCCAGGATCTGTGGGATGATTTCGGCAACTTCATCCTGTTTTAACATCTGCCCGTATGCGGAGAAGGTATTGGGCTTTCTCAGGTAGCGGCCAAACCCGCCTCGCGCTGAGATATAGACGTTTTCCAGAGACTCGTTTTCCCGCTTGGAGCGGGGCATCGCCGTGGACGCATGTTCCAAGCGCTCATTTTCGTCGATGGCCCATGGACTGGCCAAGCGCTGGCTGCTCTTCTGTTTGAGCTGCTGTTGGTAGGTGTCGTCCAGGTAGTCCACACTGATGGCCAGGGAGCGCCGCATGAAATTGAGTAGAACGCGGCAAATATTCAGCCGCTCTTCTGGGGTTGCGACCTGAAGGGCAGGGTGCGTGGGGTGTTTGGTCTCAAGATTTTCCCACTCGCTCCAGTCCTCCTGGCTTTCGCAGAGTTCTTCAAGGGAAGCATAATTGATCTCCAGCAGGCCGCATTGCTCCAAGTTCGGCGAGGTGACCCGCCATCCCCGCTTGAGGTCGTGGTAGATCCGATAGCCAAGAACATCGCGGAGTGCCTGGTCGGCGTCTTTTGCCCCCTGGAACTTCACATTCGGGTCGGCCGCGTAGTTTGGTCGCCCGAGGTCAATCTCTTCAAAGACCAGTTGCGTTAACTCATGGTGGAGCATTCCGCCCGCGCCTTTGCCTTTGGCCGCTCGGTAGATCGCACCGCGAATCATGGAGACTTCGATAAAATCGTTGAAGTGGCCTGCCTGGAGGGAGGCGTCCTGTCGGTTGTCCGTGAAGCTGAGGAGCTTTTTAGCTTCTTTCTCGATACTCAGCTCTTTACGCAGACTGAGAATCGCGGAGAGCGATAAAATGGTCGTTGCGGTGCTTCGACCTTCCGAGCCGAGGGAGGACAGCTTGCCGAAATCCGTTCGAGTTTGGAACGCGTAGGAGATGCCGCAATCGAGGCAGAAGCGAAAAGGCGCGGGGATGAAGACACACTTGATGCCCGATGGCGAGGTCGTGCCGTCAGGGGCGATGCGGACGTGCTCGGGGAGGTTCTTGCGTCGGTCTTTTCTGACGCGCACGACACCTTGATGCCTTTCAAGCCAATCTTCAGGGAGGCGATCCAGTTCCGCATCGGAGCCGCGCTCGGGCCAGGGATTGGTTGTGCTCAGATAGAGGAAGCCAGAGACCTCGTGGTCTCCGTCATTGCGGTCATCGAGGTTTCGCGCGTCGAAGTAGGCTTCGCCCGTGCTGGGGTCCCGATGCTTGCGGACACAGTAATACTCTTGGCCGCCTTCTCGATTGAAGAGCAGGGGAAGGAGCTTCCTCGTGCGTGTGCCGTCGGGCACGTAGCTCTGCTTGTGTAAGGTTAAGAAGCGTGTCTCCTCGTCTTCCAGAGAAGCATACACGCAGTCGCCACGACTGATGAACTGATGGAGCCGATAGGCGAAGACAGGGAAGTCGGTCTCTGGGTTACGCACATGGTAGCCCATGAACAAAGTGTCTTCGATGAGCTTTTTGCAGAGAGCTTTCTCCAAGTTCAACTGGGCGGCTAAGGTGGAGGCGGCTCCTGCCTTATCCCCGTTGTCTTCAATGCTTTTGGGAGCAGTCCGCTTGAGTTTGCCAGTTTCGGTTTCTCGCTCTAGGCCGAAGTGGGTCTCAATCCAGGCGGCGAGTGGATCATTAATGAATCCTTCGAAGTCTGAAGCAGGAGCTGATTTCGACACAACCCGTTTTTTCAGGTTTTCAATTACAGTGCTGTCATCGAAGTTGATATCTGGAGTAATTCGCCTGAGTGTCTCGCCGACTACGTCACCAGGTTCAAATTTAGCCCCAAAGAGTCGGCTGGCGAGCTTGGCAACTTCGACTTGCTGCTCTTTGTGCGTGCCAGGACCCGCCAATGTGGCGGACGTGCCGATACACTGCATGGATTCCGACCCGAGTAGGTTGCGGACGCGTCGATTCAGGAGCGCGACATCGGCACCCTGCCGACCACGGTAAGTGTGAAGCTCGTCGAGAACCAGAAACTGGAGATCCGAGGCCGCCTTGATCAGGCCATATTCATCTGGCCGAGTCAGGATGAGCTCCAACATGACATAGTTGGTCAGAAGTATGTCGGGCGGATCGGCAATCAGCGCTTTCCGTTGTTCTTCCTTCTCCTGCCCCGTGTAGCGCCCGAATCGGACAGGTTGTTGTCCTTCAGGGTAACCCTCGCAGAGGAATTTCTCCAACTCGCCGTATTGGCTGTTAGCCAAGGCATTCATCGGGTAAACCACGATGGCTTTGATGCCCTTGCCACGACCATGCCGAAGGACGTAATCGACGATCGGGACAATGTAGGCGAGGCTTTTGCCCGAACCCGTTCCAGTCGTCAGGACATAATTTCGCTCGGCTCGGGCTAGATGAATGGCCTCTTCCTGATGCTTGTGTAGTTTGAGAGGGAGTCCTTTTGCGTCCTGCTTGCTCTTGTTACGGCGGAAAATCTTCGAGCATTCGTCGTTCAGTACCCCAGCGGAAACCAATTCGTCGATCGATTTGCCAGGTTCGAAGGCAGGGTTGAGTTGAATCAGAGGATTCGGCCAGAGAAAGCCAGAGCCCATATTATCCTCCACAAACTTCCGAATACGGGGCTCCTTGATCCGAATGAAACTTTGGACGTAGGACTTATAGTCTTCGATGAGCTTGTTGCGGAACTGGAAGATATTCATGGGCAGTGAGATGCGTCAGTTCATTTTGGGCTTCGCTCGGAGGTGATCATGCGTGTGCGGGGCTTCATAGGCAGTAAGTCAGTGGAAATATTATAAATCGAGGCTGGGACATCTGCGGACCGACCTCGAATTATCCCTATTTTAATGGGTTAGCTACCCTATGGTGGCAAGTTAAAGGGGGGTAGGAGAACTGATTTATTGGGTTTTTCGGCATTTCAGGAAAAACATTGGCCAACAGCTCAACTGGGGGTCGCAGACGTATATATTAGGCTCGTTCACCGAGTCGGGGACTGTCGGGACATGAAATGCCTGCAAAGGCAGACTTTTTCTCGCAACCATCTCACAGTAAAGGGGGCTTTTCCGTGGGTGAGTCCAAACATCTTACGGCATCAAATCGCACTTGGGAGCCAAATGTGCTGGCATTCTTTAATCGTAGGAATTTATTAGCTTCATCATAACAGACTGCCTGGAGAATTACATTGAGCTAGGATCTCAAGGACTACCCTCTTTAAACCACCCTATGGTCTACTTCCCCATGTTTAACGAGGAACTTAGGCCGATGGCTGAGAAAATACTTGAAGAGAAAATGGAGGGTGCTCGGGGCGCACTAAAGAGAGGAGAATGGGATAAGTTTGTCTCGTTGCATGAAAAGCATTACCGACCAAGTGCTGTTGACTATTTGGAGTCGAGAGGGGCTCCTTCTAATGAAATATGGAAAGTTCTCCGCCGCGTTTGGCTGATGCTGGAGAATTTCGAAGACACTCAAATGTGGTGGGAGCAGAGGTTTGAACGGGCAAATGAAGAAGATGCCCAGCTGTTCATGGGGTCTGAAAACTGGGCAAAGTTTCTCGATTTGAAATTCCCACTCAAGATTTATCGAGGCGGAGTAGCCAAAGGTTTGTCCTGGACTGTAGATGAGGCCCAGGCCGAGTGGTTTGCCGAGCGGCTAGGGGAAGGCGAAGTGCGAGAGATGGAGGTTTCGAAGGCAGAGGTTTTTGCATTCTTAGAAGATCGGAAAGAGTCCGAAATCATACTTAGAAAAGCCAGGTGGTAGGAAGGGTGTCGGGTTGATCTCTAAACGAAAGGCCTTTGCGAGCCCAACAATCTGAGCGTGCCCTAGCGGTGGGGACATCCTGCTATCGTTGCTGTCTAAGTCATTACAGGATGGGGCGCTTCGGGGCCCTCCCAATTGCCCGAGTTCAGGTATCTCTCGTAAAAAACCAGCCACTCTGCCGTCCAAGGAAGTATTGTATCGTGTATGTTTGATTTGTCCGACCACCTAAAGTCCTCGGGGTAGTAGAGACAGAGACTTCCATCCCGATACATGTGAATGTCGGCATTATAATCGATTTTTGGCGAAATTACCCAGACCTTTGGAACTCGACGATAGACTATCTTGATCTTGTAGCTTGCGCCCTCGTCGTCGTCAGGGTCAGGATTTATTCTCCCAACGCATTCGAGGCGGTCTGTACGCGCCTTGCACGAGAAACAAGGATATGTGCGCTCTATATTGAGCTTCTGAAGGCAATTAAGCTTATAGCGACTCTGCCTCAAATATCTGATTCTACTCGCCATAGAAACGGTGCAGCGGATTCGCAACGCCTTCGCTTGCGCAGATGACGCCCATGGCACTGGTCTTAGCACGACCCGAGTTAATTAAATCGATTTTGGCCGATAAACGATGCTCCTTGTCGTAATCACGGAAGAAACCGTCGCTTTTGAAAATCCAGTCCCATGCTTTGCGGGCTGCACGTTCGTTGTCATTATCGCAATCATCAAGCTCCCTAAGCTGTTCAAGGGCTTCCTCGATTTTGTCGGCCAGTTCCTCCACATTTGAGTCGGAATATGAACGTGTTAGCTCAGGTTGATCTGGATGAGCCAAGTTTCGAATGATTTTGCTGCGGTCCAACCTATCGCCAAGGGCTTCGAGTAGACTCCGAAAAGCTTCGTCAATACGCTCATTGTAAGCTGGCTGACATTCGGCGACAAGCATCGTGAGTTTCATGCCACTGGGCATGTCCCAATTATCTCGACTACGGCAGAACCGCTTAAGCAGTTGAATCAGGTGGCGAAACTGAGTGCCCTTTCCATACACAACTTTGTTGAGGTCTGAGACACGAGTATTGAACCAGACGTTGACTTGGGTGGGGTCTGATTGAACCCAATCATCCTGGCTGGCCAACTCTCGCACAATCTTGCCGTCTTCGTCCTTAAATCGACGGTAAACGGGGATGTCGATGTGGTGCCTTTTGTCGTCGTCTTCCTCTTTGTAGAAGACTCGAACTGCGTTGGTCACGAGCTTCGGCTGTTTGACAAAGCGCTTATCTTTGAGAGCCTTGCGCACGTGTTCGCGCACCTGATCACTCGTCAGAGGGTTGCCGTCTTCGTCGACCAAATCATCCCGTTCGAGAACCAAGCCATCATCAATGTCGTATTCCTCGAATTTGAACTTGGTTTGAATGATCGTTTGAACGGCGACAGAACCCTGCGGAAAGAAAGAGCTATCGGAAATTCGAAGCCCCTCAATCCGTTCGGGGAGCCGTGTCTTAAGGCGGTTCCTGTTAGCACTGCGGCGGTCTAGCAGCTTTTGCTTCAGATCTCCGCCAAGACGAACCTTGTCGTGTCTGAAGGCTTCGATTTGTTCTGAGTAGTTATACATTATTTACCTCCTGGTTGTTGTTTGAAAGCGCTTTAGCGTAGGCGGACCAGTCAACTGCGGGTGCTGTGCCCACCATCCGTAAGTGGTCAAGGAGTCTAAACACAAAGAAAGCCCATGCATTATCTGTAGGCCCGAGGGTCAACTGTGGTTCAAAAAAGTCGAAGCTGGCTCCTCTAGCAGCGAATCCACAGTCGAGCCTATGGTCCCCATCAAGAAATTTAAGGGTTTCTTCGAAGTGTTCGCCTAAGCCATCCTTCCAATCGACTTCAACAGCTAGGATTCCTCCGATAATGTGCGGTAGTGGCCGTGCATTTGCTGGGCCATTGATGGTGCCAACCGACATACTTGTCCGCTTTAGCTTGCGAACAGACGCGGCTTTCGCTGCAGCATACTCAAGGTAACCCTTGTTGATCGTGGGTTTGCACTCAAAAACCGCATAAACGCTCTCTGCGGGAACGTAGCGGTGACTATCACAGTCCAAGAGAGTCGGCGTATATTGTCGATCAAAGATGACCACGTCGATGGAGTCACTGACTTCACCCGTCGAATCCAGAACCGATGCTTTTTCGACAGTGTATCGATCAGGTAGGTAATGGCGTAGAGCTTCAATGAAATGGATTTCGTTGACCTCTCCACGGTCTCCTGGGTGCTTTATCCGTCGGGAAGAAGCTAAGTTAGTTAAAAGGCACTGCTGCTCGGAGGCAAAAGCGTCTCGTAAGAATGAGAGCCCCTGTTGATGGCTCTCTGGGTTTTCGTCATTGTTTTCCGTCATAATTTCTTTCCTCAGTGTGTTATGTTGAGTTATCCGCTAAATTTGCGGTTGCTTGGCGATTTTTTCTGAGAAATTGTTTCCCTACCGTGAAAGCACCGCCATCCAATGAAGACCGCATAGCGGAAATGAGCGACGAAGAGCTACGTTCTCTTTTCAGGAGACTTAGAACTCAAGCGGATCGGCTGATCGCGTCCTTGTCTTGGAGAGGGGTCGGGCCGAAAGGGCAAATGCCCAAGGGGGATACGGCTGAATCCCTCGTTCAGACAGCATTTGAAAAGATTCTATCTGGTGCAAAGTGGGATGAAGGTAAACCGCTTGCTATGGTGATGTACGGGATTATTCGATCCCACGTGACCAATCGGGTAAACTCTTTGGAAAATCAGAATCTTGCACCAGAGCCTCGACTTAGAACCGAAGAAGGCAGTGAAGACGTAAGCGTCTTTGAGGTACTACCTGATCCAGATTGCCTCAGCCCAGTCGAATTCCTCCAGAGAGCTGAAGATGACGAAAAGGCCTTGGAACTGCTTGATGACTTCACATCGGAACAGGCTGAGTATAAAGTGATTTCGGCAATCTTCGAAGGTGGCGGCAAACGGGCTGAAATTATAAAACGTTCAGGCCTGACCGAAAGGGAGTATGAAGCCACTAAGAAGCGCCTACGAAATTATTTGGAGAAAAAAAGGCAAAAAGAGGCCTCAGCTCAACATAAAGAGATGGAGGTAAAACCATGAGTAAAAACCAGAAAGACCGCAGCGGCACCGATATCCTCGCAGATGTCTTTGCATATGCTTACGAAACGGATTCTTTGCCAACTGACAAGGAAGCGGAAGAATACCTTGCCGCCAACAAGATTGATAACAGTGAGCTTGAAAACTGGGGGCTTGAGAAATTGAGGGCAGTTAAAGCAAGACAGAAGCTCAAAGCCGCTGCAGTGGCACACGAAAAATTCACCGCCCGCTTTGAGGCCGTTAAGGCGCGTGCTGCGTCAGATCTATCAGACCTACGCAAGAGGGTTATGGATAAGCTGCAGGTATTGGCGTCCTCCGATCCTGAATCAGCAATGGTCTATTGCAGAAAGTTCGAAGACACTCCAGAAGAAGATCTTTTGGATTTGGAGGCAGAGATCATGATGCTGGATGAATGGCAGGATGTACCCGAAAAATGAACCAAACCGAATTCGTGCGCAAAGTGCTGCTTTTCGGATCTGGAAGGAGTTAGAGCACCCTGACCCCTGTGAAATACCGTTGGAACACCTAGCCGCAGCGCGTGGTGTTTTTGTTCAAGAAGGAGCGATGAAAGGAGCCGAAGGTCGGCTAATTAGAAAGAATGGGCGGGGAATTATTCGAGCATCACCGAATAGCAAATATCCTGGCAGACGCCGTTTCACGATTGCACATGAGTTGGGGCATTGGGAGTTACACAACGGTCAGTCCCAGTTTCTATGCTCTCAAGAAGATATGAGAGATTATGGGCTTTCCCCCATGGAGGTGGAAGCCAATCACTTTGCAGCTGAATTACTCATGCCAACAGGGCACTTCCGAAATGCTTGTGGTAACCTTCTGCCTTCAATAGCCTTAATTGAGGAGCTTTCCAGCAAGTTTCAAACTACTTTAACTGCAACTGCAATACGCTACGCTGATGTCTCGCGGCATAGAGTGATTATAGTTTGGTTCAGTGGAGGAATCGTTAAGTGGAGCTATTCGAAGGAAGCCCATCATATGCCCTTTGTGATGGCAGGAAGAGAGCCTCCCAAATATAGTTCTGCCACTTCTGATATACATGAAGTTGCGAATGAAATGGAGCACTACGAGGACGCAAATTGGTTTCCAGAGCTTTCCTACGCCCCCGAGGTGCTTGAGCAGACGAAACGAATGCCACAGTTGAATGCTGGTCTAACACTGCTATTTGCTCCGTAGGCAAATAGGTTTCAAGCTAATCTGTGCCCAGCAGATTTTTGAGGCGCTCGACGGCTGTTCCTTTCAGTTTTGAGAATTTACCTATGATCTCACTGTACTTTTCGGGAGCATTCGTCTCTTGAGGGGACCAGACCGTATCAAAGCCGTCGTCGAAGCAGAATGGTTGAAAGAATCCCATGCCCTTGTGGGGGTTGAGAGATATCTCCCGTTTGCTGGCAAAGATATTCGCTGAATGGCCGAGCATGTCGAGTGGCTTGTCCCAGTCGTTTATTTGCCCCTCTTCGTCGAGGTAGCTGACAACGAAATGGGTCAGCTTCTTATTTCGGATCGCAGGGTGCGCGTCCGCGAGAGACTCGACCTTCTTGATCGTCTTACGTGCAGGGTTGACCTTTTTCTCGATGAGGTAGCCGACCGCGAGGTCGAAGAGGGCGCGGGCGTTTGCGTAGATCCACCGATTTTGCCATTGTTCCGCGTAGGCTGATGAGGCCCAGGGAAGTTCTTTCGAGGCTCGCTCGCAAACCGCGACACGACGTTCGAGCTCGGGAGTCAGAGCCATCTCGGGGGCACGGTGGCTTTCATCATCTCCGACGAGCTCCAACCAGAATTGTGTGTTGAGCTGGCAGAAAATCCTCTGAAGCTCCCGTTCTGCATTGAGTCGAATGTGCTTCTCCGCGAATTCGGTGAAAAATGCCGTGCCTTTGTGCCTAATGATTGGGCCTGCCAAGGTGTTTTGGGAAATGTGTGTGGCAATCAGCTTTGTCCATGGATTTAGCCACGGTTGGTTCTCCCGCACGAAATAGGTGGGTGAGATGTTCAGCTCGCCCTTGATTTTACGGCAATGCCCCGCAACTCGGGAAAGATCGGGTTTGCCGTGTTGGCTTTGAAATAGAGTCGATTGCCATCCCGTCGCTCTTCGATGAGCCCCGCATTGCGCAGGTTGGCCACTTCACGTTGGATCGTGCCGATGGCCAGCCCGCTGAGGCGAGCCAGGTCGCGCAGGTGAAGCGACTTTTCAGGGTCGGTGAAAAGCAGGTGTAGCAGCTCCGCTCGGGCCTTCGGGAAAATTTGTTCAATCACATTCAATATGAATGCTTATGGCATACGAATGTATGTTTTGTCCATACAATAATGCCAGCGTCAGTCGAAGCTCTTCGCTCGCTCCATTTTTTAAGCCCCCCTCCGATCTGGAAGGGGGCTTTTTACCGCCCGCATATCCCGAACCGGCAAGGCGAAGAGGTGCGAACTCGACCGGAGCCGCCACGGCAGATCCGTCGGCGCCCGGTGTTGTGCGGGCTGAATCCGCAAAAACAACCGAGTCCCCGAGTCCCCGAGTCCGTTTCCTGTATTTTAGGGTTGCTTGGGGCGGGGGTCGGGTGTCTATTGGAGTTGGCCGGGTCCTATGCAACGTTGGACAGGTTAACCCCGTCAGGCCCGGAAGGGAGCAGCGGTCGCCTAATCCTCGTGTGCCGTAGGGTGCCTGGCCACTTTTGCGTACGTCTTGCGGCGCGGGGCCGCCCGCTTTTGGGCGGTCTTCTTTTTTGTGCGCTTGGTGGCCATCGCCGGACATCAAAGCGCACCGTTTGGAATTATTCAAGGTCGAGCTTTCGCAACTTCGGGTGGATGACCATCTGGCAATAGGGCGCCGAAGCGTTCAGGCGGTAGTAGTCCTGATGGTCATCCTCGGCGGGATAGAAGGTGCCCGCTTCGGTGATCTCGGTCACGATGGGGCGGTCGAAGTGCTTTTGGGCGGCGTCCTTCGAGGCCTCGGCCGCCGCGCGCTGCGCCTCGTCGTGGTAAAAGACGGCCGAGCGGTACTGCGTCCCGGTGTCGGCGCCCTGCCGGTTGAGCGTCGTCGGATCGTGCGAGCGCCAGAGCCAGTCGAGCAAGGTCTCGTAGCGGATCACGGACGGGTCGAAGTGGATTCGGGCCACTTCCGCGTGCCCCGTCGTGCCCGAGCAGACGTCGCGGTAGGTGGGGTCGTCCACCTCGCCGCCCATGTAGCCGGACACGACGGAGTGGACGCCTTCGAGTTTCTCGAAGACCGCTTCCACGCACCAGAAGCAACCGGCGCCGAAGGTGGCGATGGAAAGGGAGGGATTGGTTGGCTCAATCATGATCGACTCAAGGAAAGTGCCCGGGGCGGGGCTCGAACCCGCACGCCCTTTCGGGCAAGGGATTTTAAGTCCCCAGCGTCTGCCAATTCCGCCACCCGGGCATGGGAGCTTTCCAGCAAAGAAGCTCGGAAAAAAGCGTTCCGAGCCTCCCGGTGCAATCAGAAAACGTTCTATTTTAGCCTTGCAGAGGGCGGCGCGGCACCTACTTTCGCGCGTTCCTCCGCGGCGCTTGGAACCGCCGGTCCGGCAACCGCCGGATGAAATCACCCACAACCATAACCACCAACCACACTGCCGCCCCGGCGCGCAGTCACACACAGTATATGAGTCATCTCATGGAACAACTGCTGGCAGACAGCAGCCTCGAAAACCTCGAAGAAGGTTCAATCATCAAGGGAACGATCGTCGAGATCCGCCCGGCCGAAGTCGTCGTCGACATCGGTGGCAAATCCGAAGGCGTCGTCCACGCATCCGAGTTCGTCGATATGAGCGACCTCCAGGTCGGTTCCGAACTCGAAGTCTTTCTCGAAAAGCTCGAAGACCGCGAAGGGAACCCGGTCATCTCCTACGACAAGGCCGAGCAGAAGAAGAACTGGGAGAAGATCGTCGAAAACTGCGAAGAAGGCTCGGTCATCCAAGGCCGCGTCCGCTCCAAGGTCAAAGGCGGCCTCATCGTCAGCATCGGCGTCGATTCCTTCATGCCGGCTTCGCAGATCGATGTGCAGCCCCCCAAGAACCTCGACCAGTACGTGGGCCAGACTTACGACTTCAAGGTCATCAAGATCAACCTCGACCGCAAGAACATCGTCGTTTCCCGCCGCGAGCTCATCGAAGAGCAACGCATGGAGAAACGCCGCGCGCTCCTCGAAAACATCAAGCCGGGCGACACGCGCCGCGGCCAGGTCAAGAACATCACCGATTACGGCGCCTTCGTCGACCTCGACGGCCTCGACGGCCTCCTCCACATCACCGACATGTCATGGGGCCGCATCCAGCACCCCTCCGAGATGGTGAAGCAGGGCGAGGAAATCGAAGTGAGGATCATCGAGATCGACCGCGAGCGCGAGCGCGTCTCCCTCGGCCTCAAGCAACTCCAAGACAACCCTTGGGACAAGATCGAGGAACGCTTCCCGGTCGGCTCCACCGTCAAGGGCAAGGTCGTCAACCTCGTGCCTTACGGTGCCTTCGTCGAGATCCAGGAAGGCGTCGAAGGTCTCGTCCACGTCACCGAGCTGTCCTGGACCAAGCGCATCTCCAAGCCGAGCGAAGTGCTTCGCATCGGCGACGAGGTCGAAGCGGTCGTCCTGGGCATCCAGAAGGAAGAGCAGAAGATCTCCCTCGGCACCCGCCAGCTCGAAACCAACCCGTGGGAAATGGCCCGCCACAACTACCCGGTCGGCGCCCGTGTCCGCGGCAAGGTGCGCAACCTCACCACCTACGGCGCCTTCGTCGAGCTCGAAGAGGGGATCGACGGCATGGTGCACGTCTCCGACATGTCCTGGACCCGCAAGGTCAACCACCCGTCCGAGGTGGTCAAGAAGGGCGACGAGGTCGACGCCATCGTGCTCGACGTGGATGCCGACAGCCAGCGTATCTCGCTCGGCATGAAGCAGCTTTCGACCGATCCTTGGGATCAGATCGAGGCGCACTTCAAGATCGGCGACATGGTCAAGGGCAAGGTCTCCAAGATCACCAGCTACGGTGCGTTCGTCGAGCTCGACAACGACATCGACGGGCTCGTGCACATTTCGCAAGTCAGCGAAGCGCGCATCGAGAAGATCAAGGACGTGCTCGGCGAAGGCGACGAAGTCGAAGCCCGGGTGATCAAGATCGACAAGGACGAGCGCCGCATCGGCCTCTCGGTCAAGGCCGCCAACTACAGCGAGGCCGACCTCGCCAAGGAGCGCCAAGCCTTCGATAGCGCCACCACCGGTGAAGACCTCACCAGCCTCGGCGACCTCCTCGACGAAGCGACCAAGTAAGCCCCGGTCCGGTTCTACGTTTTACAAAAGCCCCGCAGGCATCTGCTGCGGGGCTTTTTTTGTATTTGAGTGTGGAGGTTTCACAACTGCCCGGCCCCCTCGGCACGACCACGAAAATCACGCCGGCACAGCCGATTTCAATTTGGCCACAATCTTTTTTCCCCGATCCCGCCCCTCGAAGTCCTCCGGCCAACCCACGGCCGTGAGCGCGACCAAATCCGTTTCCGTAAGTTGCAGCGGCACGGAACAGGCATAGATCGATGAGTGGTATTGCCCCAGCTCGAAGCAGCCGCCCTGCTCGCGGCAGTCCCGGACACGCTGCCAGACGTCGTCGAACTGCTGGCTCTGCAAAGCGCCCTCCGGCGCCGTACTCAGCACGGCCTTGATTTCGCGATCCGGCATTTGCGCCAACAACACGGCCGCCGCCGAACCGATCGCCAAATGAATGCGCGAACCGATCGGACTGGTGATCGCATTGGGCGATGACGGCTCGGCCCGCAGCGCCGTGGTGGCGAAGTGCCCTTCCCGCAGGGAGACCTTGACCGACATCTGCAGCTGCTCGGACAAGTCGCGCAAGCTCGGCTCGAATTCACGGAGCCGGGTTTCCAACTCCGAATAAGTCCGGGCCACATGCGCCAGACCGAAGGCGATCCGCAGACCGCCGGACGGCTCTTCTCGGAGCCAGTTATGCTCGAGTAGCGTATTCACCATCCGGTAGCACGACGCCGGCGGGATCTTCAGCGCGTAGCTCAACTCTTTGACCGGAACCGCGTCGTGGCGATCGGCGAGATATTCCAGAATGGAAACCGCCTTGTGGAGGGCGGGAATGGTTTGGGAAGCGGCCATTTTCAAATTATCATATATGGTAATTTATTTATCAATATAATTTTGACCTGAATTCTCCACGCATCATCCTCCGGTCGGAAAAAGGGAACCAACCATGACTCATACCCATCAAAAACAGACCGTTGGCGAGGTAAACCCCGCGACATTAAAAATCACGGACATGCGCTTTGCCGACATCGACGGCGCACCGAAGCGTTGCACGCTCATCAAGCTCCACACCAACCAAGGGCTGGTCGGATATGGTGAGGTTCGCGATGCGTCCAGCCGAACCTACGCGGCGATGCTGAAGAGCAGAATCATCGGCGAGAATCCCTGCAACGTGGAGAAGATCTTCCGTCGCATCAAACAATTCGGGGGGCATTCGCGTCAAGGTGGCGGCGTGAGCGGCATTGAGTTGGCGTGCTGGGATTTGGCCGGCAAAGCTTGGGGCGTCCCCGTCTGGCAGTTGCTGGGAGGTCAATTCCGCGATCAGATCCGGATCTATTGCGACACCGACTCGGAAGGCGGGGGGCGCGATATGGGCAAGGCCTTGAAGGCACGAATGGCTCAGGGCTTCACTTATCTCAAGATGGATTTAGGCTTGGAACTGCTGGTCGATCAGCCGGGTTGCCTCAGTGCCCCACTGGGTTTCCTTGCCAAGATGAAAGAATACAAGAAGACGGTCTTCAGCACGCCGGGTGGCTCTATCGATCCTCGCGCCATGCGCGGTGAAGCCTACGACCTGTTCAATACCGCCCACCCTTTCACTGGAATCCATCTCACCGAAAAAGGTTTGGATTACCTGGAACAATACATGGCCGATGTGCGTGACGAGATTGGTTATGAGATACCACTGGCGATCGATCACATTGGGCATATTCCACTGGAGGACTGCATCAAGCTGGCCAAGCGTCTGGAGAAGTTCAACCTCGCTTGGATGGAAGACCCCATTCCTTGGCAAATGACCGAGCAATACGCACGTCTCGCCAACGCCACCACCGTCCCCATCTGCACCGGTGAAGATATTTACCTTAAGGAGAACTTCATACCGTTATTCGAATCCGGCAACCTGGCTGTGACCCATCCGGATGTGCTCTCCACCGGTGGCATTCTGGAAACCAAAAAGATCGGGGACATGGCGGAGGACTACGGCGTCGCCATGGCCATCCACATGGCTGAAAGCCCCATTGCATGCATGGCTGCGGTTCACGTGGCCGCCGCCACCCGCAACTTCATCGCACTGGAAGTACACTCGGTGGACATCCCCTGGTGGGAAGATCTCGCGATCGGCCTGCCCAAGCCTCTCATCAACAACGGCTACATCCAAGTGCCGACCGCCCCCGGTCTCGGCATCGAAGCCCTCAACGAGGAACTGATTGCTGCAAAACTCCATCCGGATTTCCCCGAGGCATGGGCTCCGACTGACGAGTGGGACAAAGAGTGGGCCAATGATCGGCAATGGAGCTAACGCATTCCGCAACCAACTCGACGAAGATACAATGGAAAAATACGAGAAAACAGGCGACTGTTACGCCCGCCGCCACCAAGATCCAAAGCGCCCCGACTGCTGCCCCGTCGTCGGCGGACGGTAATCCGACAACCCACGACGACATGAACCTCCCCCGCCTATTTGATCTCAGCGGACGCACCGCTTTCGTGACGGGCTCCACCCGCGGCATCGGCCGTGCCATCGCTTTAGCACTGGCCGAAGCCGGAGCCGATGTCGTGATCCACGGCAGCTCCGACGGCGACCGGGTCAAACGGGTGCGCGACGAGGTCCTCGCGCATGGCGTCCAATGTAGCGTCGTCCTGAAAAACCTGGCCGACGACGATGCGGCCGGGTATCTGCTGAGCCAAGCAAACGAAGCCTTCGGCAAGCTCGACATACTCGTGACCAACGCCTCGGTGCAAATACCGAAACCCTGGCTCGAAGGCAGCCGCGAGGACTTCGAGCTACAGGTCAACGTCAACCTGCGCTGCACCTACGAACTGATCCAACTTGCGGCGCCCGAAATGCAGGCGCGCGGCTGGGGCCGCATCCTCACGGTCGGCAGCGTGCAGGAAAGCAAGCCGCACCCCGACATGCTGGTCTATGCCGCGACCAAATGCGCGCAAACCAGCATGGCCCGGAATTTGGCCAGGCAACTCGGCCCGTCCGGAATCACCGTCAACAATCTCGCGCCGGGCGTCATCGGCACCGACCGGAACATCCCTCGACTGGCCGACGAAGACTATAAAAAGTTCGTCCTCGGCAAAATCCCCGTCGGCAAAATAGGGAAACCCGAAGATTGCGCGGCCACCGCCCTCCTCCTCTGCAGCGATGCCGGCGCTTACATCACCGGACAGAACATCTATGTCGATGGCGGCATGAGCCTGTAGTTACATTTACAATACACACAACCCAATCCAAAGATTATGAGCCAACAAATGCACGTCGATAAACTCAAGGAAATCCGCGACAGCGTGGAGGACTTTGAACTCAGCATTCCTCTCCAAGAACTCTGCGAGCGCTTCGAGAAACTCTACACCGGGGCCGTCAACGACGTCCTGCGTGAAATGTGCCTGCCCAACCAAGCCCTGCCTCACAGTATTGTGCCCCTTCGTGACGAGATGGTCGTCTGCGGCGAGGCTTTTACCGTCAAAGCGGTCAAGGATCCCACCATGGGAGGAGAGATGGAAGTGCGCGTGGAAATGCTGGACGATTTGCGCCCCGGACACGTCGTCGTCTGGAACGCCAACGGCGACGACCACGCGTCCCACTGGGGCGGCGTGATGACGCAAGCCTCCAAGAAGCGCGGCTGCCGCGGCGCAATTATTGACGGCGGCTTACGCGACACTAAAGACGTCCTCAGCCAGGATTTCCCGATCTGGTATCGCTACCGCACGAGCAACGGCGCCCTCTCCCACACCAAGATCGTCGGCTACCAAGTGCCGATTTTTGTCGGTGAAGTCATCGTCAAGCCGGGCGACATCCTACTGGCTGATATCGATGGCGGCTTAGTCATCCCGCGCAAAATCGCCGTGGCCGTCCTCGAACGCGCCGAGCAAATCGAGCGCAACGAAGGCGAGATCAAGGAATGGGTCGCCGCCGGGCTCACGGCCGAAGAAATCCACGACCGCGGCGGCTACTTTTGATTCACGTCGTGTTTGGGTCGAGTCGAACAAGCGAACCCCTTCAGCATGTTCGTTTTCGACTTGTGCGGGGCGGGCCACATTCTAAACTTTAAGCGAATGAGATGCCCGACCAATCCATCGAAAGCAAAACAACCATATTAACCCTATCCAAACTCATCTAGACTTATGAACCTATCAGGCATGACAGAAAAAGCTCAGGGATTACTAAAACACCTGCTCATCGATAACCCCGAGGTCGAAGACCGAATCGAGAATGGCATCGAGCGGAACCGAAAAGGCTGGGGAAACATCGAACTGGTCGACAGCGAAGACAAGCCAATCTCGGCCGCATCCATCTCTTTAAAGCAAATCAAGCATGAGTTCCACTTCGGCTGTAATGCGTTCCTACTCGACCAACTGCCCGAAGCGGAGAAGAATGCGCAATACCGCGAAATATTCGGCGACTTGTTCAATCTCGCGGTCGTGCCTTTCTATTGGTCCGACCTGGAACCGGAAGAAGGCAAACTACGCTTTGAGAAAGACAGTCCGTTCCGCTACCGCCGCCCGCCGCCCGATTTGGTATTGGATTTCTGCAAGGAGAAGAACATTACCCCGAAGGGCCACCCCTTGCTTTGGCACCTATTCCGTCCGAATTGGCTGCCTCATGACGAATTGGGGATGCGCCGTCACATACATCGCCGATTCCAACAAATCGCCGAACGCTATGCGGACAAGATCTCGATCTGGGACGTTTGCAATGAAGCGCAAACCATGACGGTGAATCAGCCTTCGGCACACATGCCTGAGAACCACGTTGAGTATGCTTTCGAGCTGGCTGAACGCTACTTCCCGAACAACATTCGCACCTACAACGATGACCGCATTTGGTATCGATACAGCCGCAGCTACACGCCCGTTTACCTATTAGCTAAATACCTAATCGACCAAGGTTATAAAGTCGATGCACTCGGTTTCCAATATCACATGTTCGAGAACACGCTGCCTTACGCAGATCAGAACTTGAATCCGGTCAATCTACTCAATTGTTTCGATCTATACGAGCGTCTCAAGGTGCCACTCAATATCTCCGAGATCAGCATCATCAGCGGCCATGATCTAGGAGACGGCGATGCTTTCCAGGAAATCGTCACAGAGAAACTCTATCGCCTGTGGTTTAGCCACGCTGCGATGAATGGTATTGTTTGGTGGAATCTGGTCGACAACACTGCAGCCTATGCGCCCCTGGGAGACGAAACCGCAGGAGAGAACCAGTGCCGCGCTGGACTACTTAACTATGACATGACACCCAAGCCTGCCTACAAGGCACTTCGACGCCTGATCAAAGAAGAATGGCAAACGAACCCGACTCTCGAATACACGGAAGGCGCCGCCAATCAGTTCCGAGGATTCTACGGAGACTACGAAGTCACTGTGAAAACCGCGCGCGGCTCGAGTATTCACCAGATTAGCCTATCCAACAAAAGCTTAAACCAGTTTAAGCTAAAGATCTAACGGGATCAGTCGTTCTACGTATCGAGAAGGGCTTGTTGGAAGAGGAAGCGGAGCGCCTGAAAGGGGCGGGCGGGGAACCGCTGGCCGTGGCGGGGGAGCGCTACGACGGTCGGGATTTGCGCGAAGCGAATGTGCTCAAATCAAGCTGAATGCTTCGGGCATCGAAGGTTCCGAGGCTTGCCGCAGGCTGCGCGCTGCAATGACGGAATGCCCCTCCCGGGGCTGATTATAAGAATAACGGACTGGTCTCCTTTTAATCCCAACCCGCAATTGACGCGGGTGCGTCGAGCGAGGCCATGTCGATGACAAAGCGGTAGCGCACGTCGGAGCGTTCCATGCGTTCGAAGGCCTCGTTAATTTGATCCATCCGGATCATCTCGCAGTCTGGAAGGACGTTTTTCTCGGCGCAGAAATCGAGGAGTTCCTGGGTTTCGGGAATCCCTCCGATCAGGGAGCCGGCGATGCGGCGACGACCGAAAATCATCGGCACGGTGGTGGGGGCCATGATGGGGCCGACTTGGCCGACCATGACGAGAGTGCCGTCGATGTCGAGTAGGGGAGTGTAGGGGTTGACGTCGTGTTTGACTGGCACGGTATCAATGATGAGGTCAAAAGAGTCGCTTGCCTGCTCCATGGCCTCTTCGTCGCTCGAAATCAGCAGCGCGTCGGCTCCCAGTGCTTCGGTGTCTTCTTTTTTGTCCGGCGTGCGGCTCAGTACGGTGACATGGGCGCCCATGGCGTGGGCGAGTTTGACGGCCATGTGTCCGAGTCCACCCAGGCCGATGACGCCCACGCGGCTGCCTGCCCGAACATTCCAGGTGCGCAAGGGCGAGTAGGTGGTGATGCCTGCGCAGAGAATCGGCGCGGCTTTGGCCAGGTCGAGTCCTTCCGGCATGCGGAGGACGAATTCTTCGCGGACGACGATGTGCTTGGAGTAGCCGCCTTGATTGATTTCGCCGGTGATCCGGTCGGGGCTTCCGTAGGTGGCGCCGATACCTTCGCGGCAGTATTGTTCGTGGCCTTGTGCGCATTGATCGCATTCGCGGCAACTATCGACCAGGCAGCCGACCGCGACATGGTCGCCGGCTTTGTGCCGTGTCACGTCCGGGCCGACTTTGAGCACGCGGCCCACAATCTCATGTCCGGGGACGATGGGGTATTGGGTGCCGCCCCAGTCATTGCGGGCGGTGTGCAGGTCGGTGTGGCAGACGCCACAGTAAAGAATTTCGATAGCGACGTCGTTCGATCGCAAGTTACGACGGCTGAATTGATAAGAGGCGAGCGGTGTGGTGGGGCTTTGAGCGGCGTATCCGATCGTGTTCATAATATTAGCGTTTGTTTGTTATGTGCTGTGAGGAATGATTATGGATAAAGCATACACGGAGATTTCTCAAATCGGGTCGATCGATTTTCTCGCGTCCTCGCCTGAAAAAACGAGGCGGCCGCGTGCGCGCCGGGGGCGTCGGCTACGGGAACTGCGGGATCCCCTTTCGGATCCGGTATTGGCGGGGGGGGGTCCGGTGCCGTGCTTTGAAGAGTTTGTAGAAGTGGCCGAGGTTCTCGAAGCCGCACTCCTGGGCGATTTCGATGATTTCCTTTTGGGAGGTTTCCAGCTGCATGGAAGCCCACTTGAGGCGGGCGCGGTTGACGATCTCGCGTGGCGTGGTGTCGAGCAAACGCCGACAGTCGCGGCTGACGTGCCCGTGGCTGCGCCCGGCGATGCGGACGAACGCCGGCACGCCGCCGACGAAGTTCGGCCAGGTTTCGATCGTGCGGAGGGCGTGGGTGAGCCACTCGGGC
>Ga0194138_10000286_pt1 | contig 24360 bp, 14 predicted proteins | sample TARM_MetaG_T2_14_FD_134022 | JGI IMG/M metagenome (GOLD analysis project Ga0194138, IMG submission 134022) | Freshwater microbial communities from Pennsylvania, USA, analyzing microbe dynamics in response to fracking - TARM_MetaG_T2_14 (version 2) | ecosystem: Environmental > Aquatic >...
CGCAAAATCGGTTAGTTCCGTCTGCGTCGCATTATCTGGATACGAGAAGAGGTCTGACACCGCTATACGCCGTGTGCTGGGTGTCGCAGAGTAGTCATTGAAGATCAGTTCATCCGCATCGGCCACCGTGCCACTAAAGGCTGTCAATTCGCTGACCTTGACGCCCATGGCGCCCTCCTGCAGACCGCTATTATCCGGCCACACAGATTCCAGCACATTGCCAAGTTCAGTATCCGAAGAAGCAGGCTCAGGCCGCGACACCGCGCAACCGGTAAACCCCAGAGTCCAGGCCAAAAGCACCAGACTGAATAAGATATAGAGTGTTTTATTTTTCATAGTCGGTTAATCAGTTTCAAGTTCGTCTCCGCCTTCTGTTGTTAGGTTGATTCCATCCTCGTCTTGAATCGGAGTTCCAGTCGCATACGCAGACAAGCTTGGTCCGACCTCGCCGAATCCTTCTTCAGAGAGACTTATGTCAGGGATTGTGCTTCCTGTGATCGACCACATAATAATTTGAAAACTTGGTTCTTATGATCCCGGAAGTTCGACCCATCGAACCTCTGGGTTTGTGTTGTCTGCCTCAGCATGAACCGCATAAATCGCAAGTTCGTTTGCGTTGCTCTGAGCCAACTGAGGGAAAGCAATGCTCTGCCCTGGCTTTAGTGGAATTCCCGAGTCGGCTCCGGCGCCTGCCGTCGTTTTTTTACTGAACCCAAAATACACGGTAACATCCGAGTTATTATAGAGAATACCGTAAATACGGTTCTGCTTACGCTCAGCGACCTTTGTTGCCTGGTCGCCGGCTTCGGTGAAATTTTTGACAGTCGTGGAACTCATTTGTGATAAATCTTAGTTGTTATTCTGGTGATGAACTACCGGTTGCATTTAATCTCCCCGTCTGCTCGCCTCGGATTCACGGTTTTTAATGTCCGATTCTGCGTAGCTTATTCCGTCTTCGATCAACTTTGCCGGACAGAATTTTTTAATCAGGTAATCCCTTGTTGCGACCAGCACCTCACGCTCGTCTTTTTCGGTCTTGGTGTTGAAGATTTTATCTTCTAACTGGGCTAAAGCTCGTTTGAATTCACCATCAATGTATTGGAATTGATCAGACTCTCTGAGCGTTTTTAACTGCGCGACACGCTGCTCCGGTGAAGCAACTCGCCCGTCATAGAGTGTAACCCCTGTTTTAGATACAGAATTCATGATTCATTGACCTCAGTTTGTGGTTTTTCCTCTGGATCGGTGCCGGCAGCATTCTCATCCCCTTCACCACCAGGCGCGGATAGATCCGCAATGTATGCAGCAATCTCCTCTTCCGTTGGTTTTGGTAATAACTTATCGGCGTCATCATGCCCCAGTGCCATGAGACTGCTGCGATAAATAGGACGGATGCGCTGCCGGCTGATTGGATCCCGCATCGCATACTTATCCGCGATTTCTTCAACGAGTCGATTTGCCTCAACTGTTGCTTGTGTGTGCTGCTTGGAAACAACGATTTCAATGTCGAAATCAACGCCTTCCACGGCCTCTTTTCGAAGCCATTCGACCGTTTCTTCATCACCGTCGCTAAAGCGAAAGGCTACCGAGTCATCCATAGTATCGAGTTCGATACGGGCTAACTTCTTGATATGCGCAGCAATCCCACGAACGAGTCGACGGCTCCACCTGCGACTTATTTTCCCCGACTCTCTCAACGTAGCGTCCATGCCGTAAGCGGTCGTATTCTCCGGTATGTCGGAGTAATCACCTTGCGAAAGGTTTGATACCCCCAGCCAGAGTTGGACCATGAAAAGTATTCGGTCGATAAGGTCTTTTGTGTTGTTCTCTGCTTGCGGGAAAACGAATGCTTCTAGGATTTCGGAAAGTGCTGCTTCCTGCTCCGGGGTAATAATCTCGAACGGCTTGAGGTCATGGAAGTTTTTGCCCTCTCGGGTTTTTGATGGATCGTATTTGATGATCGGATTCGTCGCGATTGAATTACGGTATGCCCAGCGATTCCAATTGATGTCGATAAAGTCCTGAAAGGGCTCGAGCATCTTAACGAGTGAATCGCCATACCACCGATCTTTTGTCTTTGTAGGAGACGCGGCTGTAAATGGATGACGCATGCGTGGACTTGGTAGCATCTTTGCCGCATACTCATAGTAAACGGCACGCTCAGAAGTCTTCTCAATCTGAATACAAAACCGCTGAGGATACCCTTTACCCATCACATCGCGAACAACCCAGCACTCATAGATCGGTTTAACCGAAACCTGTTGGTCGAACTCAAGCACCTCTTTCGATGACTTTTCCCGCTCCCCCTCGGTCTTTGGTGATGCGTTATCCTGGGTGAACTCGTTCTTCACATCGTTCCAGCTTGGCCGGCCATTGGCTTTTAACCATCTGCGCTCAATCCAAGAGGCATCACGATCGTAGATTTCGAACATGAAATTCCCATCATCAAGCGTCGAGATATTTGATTGCGCGAAGAAATGGTCATATTCGACCAAGACTGTTCGAGCTCCCTTGCAGAGTAGCTCTTTTCGCACAAGCGCATCCTGCGGCATCTGCCACGAATAGCGACTGCCTAAGAGTATCGCGTCGCCGGGTTCTGCTTTGTATTCCTCTTCGGTCAAAAACAGGTCAGGGGACACCTCAAGGCGATAGATAGGCTTATCAATCTTGTTTGTTTCGGGGTTCGGCTCAAGGTCGGGAATCCATTTTTCCGAGCCATACTCTACATATCGAATCTCTACCTCTTCACTTCGCGTGTCATCAACGATGGTCACATACTCCTGCGCCACGTTATCAAACAATACAGGGGTGTCGAAGTCTTCAAACGTATCCCATTCCTCGCGATACACGCTTTTCAAGATCAACGCGCTTTGCACATACGCAGGCGTGAACGACAATTCCAGCTTCTCGCGCAAGTCACTTTCATCATTGAGTCGAAAATGAAGAGCGCGGTTCAAGCTCAACGCGGTATCGCTGGGGAAGTTGCCTTTTGGCTTCGCATGAAAAAACGGGGAACTGCCTACGATTTCTTCCTCTGACCTTGACGAAAAGGAATCAACAATCATGGAAGTCATCGGCAGAGATAGGTTCTCATGCTGAAAGACGCCTTCTTCTTGGGCTCTGTAGGCTTTAGAGTTATGGTAGTCTTTCCACGACTTACGATCGGCTTCTATTCGATCCTTATTGTCCCTCTCCAGTTGCTTGATGCGAGCAAGGCAGTATGTGACCAGTTCTCGTTCCTGATCAGGTGTAAGACGTAAGTTTGATGTCTCTGGCATTTGCCAGTCTATTTAGCCTGAATCAGCTTCGACCTTCCACCGGTTGCATTTCACGGCAAGAACCTTCTGCAAATATCCTCGCACGCCTGCGATACAAAGGTTACAGATAAGCCATGAAATATCTATACTTATTCCTTGGCATCGTGATCGGCTCCGTCTTCTCTAGCTACCTCCTCGCCGGATATGGCGATAAAGTATACCCAGATGCAAAGATGGGCGACATACTATGGGAGTTAAGGCACGGCAAGAATGCTCAAAGCCCCGGCACCAGTCAGCCTGACACTCTACGATGCGATTGCAGTTTAATGTTAGGAAGAGTCTCCGCCGTCTCCGAAAAGAATGCAAAAGACTTAGAGATGGCGGCAGGGGTCATTCTCAAAAATCAAGCGCATGTTAAAAGAATCGACATATTGACTCAAGTGCTTTTGCAAAACGGGACGATCTCTAAAAAAGAGTATAATTCGATAATGCAGCCGATTCAGTAATTTAGGCTTGTAATCATTTGGGTATGCATTTGGGTAAGGCCCAGACATCAGGACACAAAAATGACTTGCACTACACTTCGCATTCACAGAACATTAAATTCTCTCTCAAATCTTAGTCGCATCCGCAGGCGACACCTTGGCGGTTTTTTTGTGCCTACGTGTTAAAAACTTTATCACGGGATACATCGCAAAATACAACACCGCCTCGGCGGAAATATGCGGGGCAGTTTACTAAGAACTGAGAGTGATTCCCGTGGCCTTCTCAGGGTCACACACAGTAAAACTCAAAAAAACTTAGTAACATGCAAAAAGAAATCCCTGAATTTCAACCAAGACAGTATTATGCTGTCTTTCTAAGTGAGGATGCTGCTGAAGTATTAAACGGTCCTCATCCGAGCCCTCAAGCCGTGGAGGACTACCTTCGAAATCTGGCGCGGCAACAAATGGACGATATGTCTGAGCCTTGTGATGTGCTCACCGATTGGTTCGGCCCGTTTATGGTGGTCGAAAAGATCAAAGAAGCGTCCGTCCTGGTCGAGACGATCTGTGAAACTGTCAATTCAGAAGAAAGGGGCTGTGCATGAATTACATCGAGCAAATAAACCACTTTTGGGCGGTCCAATCGACGAAGGACGAGATAAAGCCTCCTGAAATTGCCGTATATTTCTACCTCCTGAATCTGGCAAACCGGCTAAACTGGCCTGATACTTTTCAGACTTCTACGACCAAGTTGTGTGCCTCTCTCGGATTTAACCACAGGAATACTTTTAAGCGGTCCAGAGATCGCCTAATTGAGTCAGGAGTAATCGAAGTCGCGTATCACCCTACGACCAAAAAAGCCACCTACTCGATCACTAAGTGTGCCACAAACCGTCCACAGGGTGTCCGCGAAGTGTCCTCAGGGTGTGCCACAGACCGTAACACCTATAGTAAACAAACAGACAAAAAAACAGAGAGAGTTAAAGACAGAGAAAACGAAGGCTGCTCTGCTCTCTCTGATTATTCATTTGATGAACTGCTGGAGCAGGCTTACGCTGACTTTCCCCGAAGGTCCGATGTCGATAAATGCGCTGAAGCCTGCCTTCAATACTACCAAGCAAAGGGCATTCCTCTGATCTACGATAAACTTAAGGCGTGGATTGCAGGGGAAAAGCATCCCGAATGGAAAGCCGAGAAACCTAAGGAAATCCCCAAAGCTCCGGAGAATTATGAGGCGGCACACCTTCACCTCTTTGGCCGCAAGCCAAGGGTTTCGTGGGAGCATCTATGCCGATGCGACCAGGAAGTTGCGGAACAAATCGTTCAAGTCGGTCGCGAACTGAGCCACAAATCGAGCCAGAGTTGTGCCACGGAACGTGCCAGACCTGTGCCACGGGGTGTGCCACGAAATGACAACCATTCCGTAGTCCAATTCGAAAGCCATAGAGATTCCCTCCGCAGCCTTAATTCGGCATAGGAAATACCGACCGAACCGCACGCTTCGATAGCTCGTTTCTGCGCTTAGTGATCTCCTGAATCTGCTGCTGCTTCAACTCGGGAGACATTGCGGGGCTTAGAAACACCTGCTCACGACGCTTTTTGAGCTGACTGAGTTCCTTTTGAGTGGATCGAAGCATTGAGCTAGCTGCGATAATCTTCGCATTCTCCGATTGAACCTTCTGGGCTTTCTCAATCCGCCCTTTGGCTATATGGCGCTCCATGCTTTGCAAATAAGTCTCTGATTGCTTCAGGAGGTCGTAAAACTCGGATACATAGCCACTACTCTTCTTGTCCGGACTGCGCCAGTAACGGCCAATCACGTTCTTTGCGATCGGAGCATCCCGCCAGTGAGTCTTAGGTGCGTTCGGATAGTTGGCGGCTCTGCGTGTCACGATGTCGGCCATATCCATCACATACGTTCCTAGAGTGCCAGTAAGCCCCCTATAGGTATGTTCCAACATTTTAGGGCTACGCATCCACTCGGGGGCCGAGTCTGGCATACGGTCGGCCATTTCAATGAATGTCTCGGATGAGTAGGCATTGAAGCGGTCTTCGGGAGCTTGAAATTTATCACCGAGTCCTTCAATTGGCAGACCCGTATAGAAATTAGTGTTAAACTTCACTTCGATCGCCTGTTTTGCAATCTGCGGCACTGGGAGGCTGGGGAATGCTGTTTTAAGCACCTCGCCTAATTGAGCTGACGCTTTCTTGTTTGGCTCCTTGTCGCGCAATGCGATCCACATACGCTCTGGGACAGTCGCAAACATGGCACCCACTTCAAAAGGCTTTGGAATGCGGAAGTGCTGACCGCCGACGAAAATGTGCCAATAAGCATTACGATCCCAGTCCGGCAACTCCCAATACTCGTCGTTATCCCAATTCAGGCCCAAGAGCGCTAGCGTCGCCCCGGACAAGACCGCAGCTTTCGTTGCGAAGGAAATCATTTGGCGACGACCTTCCACGCTACTGAGCCCCCCAGCTTGGCGCATGGTGCGATACATTCCTTGGAGTGCGGAGTTCAGGAATGGGCTCACATGCACAAGTATCCGCATAATTTCGGCTCCACCATGGGCGCTGAAGTTCGTTTGGTCATTTGCCTGAAATGCTGCTTCCTGTAGGGATCCACCACGGTCTAGTATCTTTCTGGCTACTGCGTAGCGATTCGCATTCTCAGAAACTGAAACAAGCCTCTCGTATGCGCGGAAGGCGTCACCAGGGGAACCGATGATCGAGCGTAGGAATCCCCTGCGCTTATTTCGCTCCATGCGGAAGATTTCTTTTCGCGCATTCTTCGACATCATCGGGTTATTGCGGAACCCTCCCCATGACACGCTACCAAACCCCACCCCTTTGAGCTCTGCGGCTAGTGTGTCGTTAGTCAGAAGCTTTGCGGCCTCCGTCATGCCTTGAACGCCGGGAACCATGATTTCCTGATTCGTCATCCAAGCAATCATGCTTTCACGGCTGGTATTCGCGATAATGAATCCCGGTTCAAGGGTGATCGCATCAGTGAGTAATTTCTTACTGGCATTGAATGGCGCCAAAAATGGCTTGAGACTGGATTGCCATTGATCTGGGCCGATCGCGAGAATCGACTCCATCAGCATCTTGTCTTTGACCTTCCAGTATTGAGGCTTTCCGCCCACCATTACTGTCATGATGTCATCACCTTGAGGACGCTGCATCCGCCAGAATGTGATCTGCTTCTCGAGTTCCGCCTCGTCTGCAATGCCGATCAAGTCATAGCGACCTGCCGCAGCCTGACTTTTCGCCATGTCGGTGAATTTCTTAATGTCACCATAGACCTTTGGCGGTAGCTCTTCTGTTGCTTGAAGTTCAAGGAATCGCTTCCGGGCCAGTGTTTCGATGACTTCAGACTTTGCCACCTTGAAAGGAATCGGCACATGCTTCGCCTTCTCGACGAAAAGACCATTGCTCCCGATCGCTGTAACAAGCTTGCGCTTAGCGATGTTATTCAGGCTTTCCTGCATCATTGACTGGAAATTACCGATAATACTCTCCATGACTGCCACGCGGCCATCGCCCCCCTTGAGTCGACGGATCAGCTTTGCGGCATCCTTCGCAGTCTTTGGTGGATTCTCTTTAATCAACCGTGCAATCGCATCACTTTCATCAACCCGGTTAAATGGCACATAAACATCAGACTCCCAGTCAGCACGCTTGATCGGATCAATGATGCCTGCCTCTTCTGCAAAATTGAGAAGATCGTGGTTCCATTGGACATACGACTTACGGACTTCCTCGAATACCGGGAATTGCTCCGCGAGCTTCAATTGCTCGGCGATTTCTGTGCGTGCGCGTTCTTCGCTCCAAAAGTCCTCCCGAGAGACGTCCTCACCATTGGCGAGTGCTTTGGAATAGCCCTCTCGATCAAAGCCAAAGTTCTTTTCTCGGCCTTGCTCGATGAGCTCTTCTGCACGCTTAGCAGTCACATACGCTTCCCATAATGGGGTAAGGTCGCCTTTCTGTGAATTCAGTGGAGAGAGAATCTCAGACAATCCTCGGCTCCCCTTCTTTAAGTAAATACCCCCATCGCGCTTAATCCCGAAAGTGCCTACCGTAGTCCACGCATCAAAGACCTGTCTGGTTTGACGAGTCGCGTGGAAAGCCTTCCAAGGGCTGACGGTTGCATCTGCTTCTTCTGAAAAACGGGTTCCCAGTGTCGCGTCGGCTGCACGTCTCGCTCCTTCGAAATTATCAATAGTCCCCTGAATGAATCTGGATTTCAGGCTTTCGGTCGTTCCTCGAAAATAGTCCTGCAGCTTTTCGGCAATCGTTCGGCGATCTACCATATCGGTATTCGTGCGCTTGCGGATCGCCTCTTGCTCGGGAGTGCCCTTGACCTCGGGAGCGAATAGCGGTTGCCCCTGCTGCACGCCTTCGCGCATGGTTCCAACTGGTTTCCTGAAGCGAGTAGAAAGCGGGATTAGCTTACCTGCTTCATCGTAAGCCACAGAAGTAGCAGGCGTATCGCCAGCAAAAAGAATATTTGCGCCTTCCCAGTTGCGTCTAGCGCGTTCCATAGCATGAGGGATATTTAATCCCTTCATACCATCAACAAACGGCTTTCCACCTTCAATCTTTACAACGACCGTAATCTCTTTTTTATAACCGCTTTCCGAATAAGGAGTGTTTGGCTTGGAGTCTCCGGTGAATCCCATCAACTGATCTCCGACATTCTTATATCCTGAAACTGGATATTCAACGGCTGCTTCTTTAGCTGCTTGATTGAACAAAGTATTGACCATCGCAGTTTTCCTGCCTTCGACAGCTTTCGCATAGAGCTTGTCGCGATTTAGCTCTCTTTTTGTTAAAGTCTCCTGAACCTCGGGAGCGGCTAGTCCTTGGCGCGTGTCGGTATTTGCCTTTAAGTAAAACAGGGATTCGCCCATTTCATTCAGCTTGATGAAAAGGGCTTCGAGCTTGGATGCTGGAATTGCGGCCACCATCTTGTCACCTACTTGACGGAAAAGCCCGTCGGATGTCAGTTTATTCAGCGTCGGGTCTTGCCAATACTTACCTCCGAAACGCTTGCTTGCTGGAACCTTCAGCGAGTAGTTGCCGTTTTCAATGACTACCTGAATAGTGTCTTCGGTGTTGGCGACTTTATTTGTGCTGTCTCGAAGCGCTTCTGCAAACTCTTTGGAAGACTTCACGAATACCCGGCCTTCCTGTTGCTCTTTCAACTGTTTCGCGGCTGCGGCTGGCAATAATATGCCTGTCTCAATACTACCTTGCTTTGTAGTGTATGTGACGATCTTGCCTGTAGTCATACCCTTATTTGAAAGCGCGGAATACGCTGCAAGCAGATTGCCAGTGACAATAATGCGCTCGCTCGACCAATCCATCGTGCTGTCGTATAGTTGCGCGAATCCACCAGGATAAACCGTTGTCAATCTTTCCTCAGCCATGGAGAACGGCATTTTCACTGAACCCTTTCCTGAGTTCGTTTGAATAATCAGCGTGTGCTTGCTCGGCGTTAATAGAAGGTCATCGTCAATCTTAAAGTCGACGACTGCCCCGTAAGTTGATTCTCCAATCCGGACAAGTCCCCCAATGTGGCGAATTGCGCTCAACATCGTCTGCATCCGCTCGCGATTCGTGCGCTCCCATGAGTCTTTGCGTTTCTCCCAGTTGAGGCTTTTGCTTTCGGCATCCGCACGGGCCTTTTCATAGAAAGCATCAATCTTGGTTTCATACTGCTCAAATAGCTCAGAATACTTCGACTGTGCTTTGCGCGACATCGCGATTACCTCTTCACCGGAAGGTGGCTGCTCGCCCATTTCTACCGATACCCGCTCTTGGTAGCTTGGACCGTCAAAGACAGAGCCCGAATCGCCACCAGTCGTGAACACAGTCTTTTCAATTACATCGGCTTTGATGTCCAATTCTTCGGCAATCAGGGTGTTTTCGCCCATTTCATTCAGATAGGCCATGTGAGAAGCATAGTCCTCGATCGCTTTTTCCCAGAATGCGCGTTGTTCTTCGATGCTGGCAATTGCAAGTCGACCAGTAACTTTACGTCCGTAGTCGCCCCCGTCTTCTACCATCAGCGCTGATTTCGCATCGTCAAAGCCGATCACATTGCCTGTCTGGTCGATAAGCTTTTCCTCGTATCCAAGCATACGAACCAACTCGGGGTCGCCTTGAAGTATCCGGTGGACGATCTCATCCCCGAATACGTTGAAAATATCAACTGAATCGTTTGCCTCAGACACGTCGGAATCTGCGTTACTGGTAGTATTCGCATTCAGGCTTGCCATTTTCTTACCCAGGATGGCGGCAGGACGCAGCTCGGCAGGAATGGCCGTTTGCAGCAGCATGAAGTAAGGCTTCTCGACTTGGCCGCTCCGGTGGATACGTCCGAGCGTCTGCATGAACTCGTTAATATCAAGATGCGGTTGCACAACGATCATCATGCGCGGATCCTGACGCTTAAACTTCTCGCTGGCATGTAGAGAAATGCCCGTAGAACCGGAAGCATTCAGAATGATGAAATCCATATCCGAGTCGTTAAACTCGTTCATTACTTCAAGCTGACCTGCTTTCGATCTTTCGGAAGCGGAACGATTCACCATTTCGCCGTCAGCATCCAATCGAATACTTCTACCTGTGATTTCGCCAGTGCGGATACCAGCCTTTTCAACTTCGTAGCGCATGGCGTCAATCGGAGACAGTGGCATATCGCCAATGTCGATTTCATCTATATGAGCTTCAGCCTCTTGGAACAATCGGGATGCGATGCGCCGGAAATACTCGTCGACAACTTCTTGGTTGATCGTCGTCGCTTTAGGGTCTTCCTCTGTAGCTGCGGGGACAATCATCATCCTCACCAGTTGACGATCATCCATTTGTTCAAACTTAGGATCGCCGCTATTTGAAATGTAAATCTCTGTAGCATCTGGGCCACTGCCTTGTTTCAAGTGACGTTGCTGTTCGAGGTAATGCTGTAGCAATCCCTTGAAGTTTAAATCGTAGCCGGCGGCTTGGATTTCTTCAATCGGTCCCTGCATTGTGTTCTGGACGGCAACAATCACCTTATGCCGCTTTTTGGATCCGTCTGCAGTAACAACACCTTCACGTATGGCCTTCACTGCTTCTTGCGCTGCCGCTTTTGACTTAATCGCCAATAGATACTGGCTGACCATGTTGTGAATCTTTGCGGAGAAATTGGAGGATTCGATTTGTGGCGCCGTCGCGTTAATGCTCTTTGCTTGGCGTTTGAGCATCTTATTCAGCGAGCTCACCGCATCGCGAATCTTCAAATTGACGACGTATATTTCGCGCAAGCCACCAATATAGGCATCGGCCACAGCAAGATCGCGTGTTGCTGTATCCTGGCTGATCTTAGTTTCAAATACCACTCCATCGAAATCTCGCTCGCGTCGAATGTATTGGCCTGCTTGGGTCAGCATGCCGCTAACCGCTTGCTGAAGTGGGACACCGCCTGAAGTCATAGCAGAGACAAGGGAATCCGCATTTCCTCCCGAAGCCTTGTTGATGTCCGTTCTCATGTAGATCCCCATTGAATCAGGCCGCTTGGCGAAAGTAGCGCTAAGATACAACACTGAGTCGGCTTGCATCACCAACGGAGACATGCGCCATCCAACAATGCTATCGCCGCTTGCAAGGTGGGCTTCATCCATGACTAAGACGGCTTTCTTTGTAGCCACCAGTGCTTTGATTGCACGCATACGTGATCCGTCAGGCGGTGCAGTCTTTGAAGCTCTGAATCGCTTACGGCTCGCACTATCCAGACCTTTAGGAACATCGCTTTTAATTTGGTCGTATGTCGTAAATAACGCATTGACCTCACCTGGAAGCTGACGGCTTTCGGCAATGCCTTCCATAATTTCCTTCATGCTTCCCGTGCTCCACTTCTTTTTAGTGTGATCTTGGAATGTGAGGCTATTATTTGTAAAAGTCGGAATAATGTTCGAGGTGCCGATGTCGGCAAGGTCTTCGATCATAGCTTTGTAAAGCTTTGGCTCTTTAGTGATGAAGATAGGGATTTTGCCTTGAGTTACCGCGTAGCGAATCATCCCTGCGGCTACACGGCCCTTACCAATACCTGTTTGATCGCCTTCAACAAGAGCGGCACCATTCTCGGATTGATAAACCGCCATAGCCAGAGCGTCCATTTGCTCGGCAGCGAAATACTGGGTTAAGTCCTCGTCTTTAGCGTATCCCAGTTTTTCACGGACAAACTCATCGACTGGCTTACCTGTCTCCTTTTCGATGACTGAAAGCGCCTCTCTCGCGGCTCCGGCCATGTTCTTCGGGATAAGTGTATCAAATCCGCCATGCTTCGACGCGGGTTGATACTTTTCGTGGAACGCTGTGCGCCCGGACGGTTCTATTGACCGCTGTTGCTCAGATTGTTTCTGAGTTCCGCTAATGCCCACTCGGGCCGATCCGCTTTTGGAATCATTGGAAGCGTTTGCATTGCTTCCTGACTGATTAGTTCTGGAAACTGGTTTATTAGCTCCTGGGTCTGACGACTCATTGCTGCTTCGTCTGGTTGATTCAGATCGAACCCCTGAAGACCTTTCGCCGTCTCTAACTCCAAACTGAGGTCGTTCAGCAACGGCCCCTTCAATTCCAGCAACGCCGTCGCTAACGATGTCGCGAATATCCGCTTCACTGAGCTTTCGTGACTCGATCCTTTGTTGGTCTGTTTTGTTGAGTTCATTTCGTAAATCGTCCCAGGAATTTAATATGCGTGGATTCTTGGCATAAGGCAACTCTGTTTTAGCTTTGCCCCGGCCAGCCACTACAATCACGTCAATAGGCCACCCAGCGCCTTGCTTGCGGTATAGGTCGCCTGAGACAGTGAAGTAGTCGATCACATTGTAATTCGCATACAGCGTGTCCAGGAACTGTTTACGCTGGCCTTTACCATAGGCTTCTTCTCGGGCTTCGCCATTGCCATCCATTTGCTTATTGAGTCCACCATATAGGAATACTGCCCGGCCATCATCTTTAAGGGCCTCAAGCTGCTGCATGATTATCTGGTAATCAATATTCGTCGTTTCGCCACCGTGTGGCATGGTCCATGTCTCGCTGGTGCCATCTGATTTCTTGATGACACCGAAAGGTGGGTTCGCGATGAGGACGTCGAAAGCCTTATTCGATGTCATCTTCTTGGTTGCATCGTTGCCAAAGATGGCTTCGGCGGATCCAACAGCTTCGAGGCGTTCGCGCCGCCCGTCGTTCAACTCATTCGCATAGGCGAGTTCTGGATTTGCCTCAATCAAAAGGGCTCCATGGCCGGCGGTTGGCTCGAGCACACGGGTTTCCGAATTCACACCCGCCAGGCGGCTGGCAACATACGCAAATGGAATTGGAGTCGAGTATGCTTGCTGAATCTTACTCTCCGAGGTCTTTGCTGTCAGATTTGGCTGACGCTCGTTCAGGTCGACAAGCTTTGCATAGATTTCCTGCTCGCTCAGTCCATCACGCTTAGAATCGGCAATGATCTTGCGTGCTGCACTGACTACGCCAGCTTCAGCCCACTCGTCAGCTTCCTTTTCTGTGAGCCTAAATGTATCTGCATTCTTTTTGAGGTCATTGCGAGTCAGCTTATTCCCAATAACAAGTTCGACCTCAACAAAGCCCATCATTCCGGGACCGCCGGTCTTTGCTTTTTGATCTACCGAGGAATCCTCGGCAGTTGGGGTGTCAATCTCATTGAAAACAGCGTTCCAGTTGCTCGCTTGTGGCAAGGAAGGGTCGGACATGCGGAATATCGAATAAAGCGCGTCAGCGAGCACACGGGCGGCTTTTGGCTTCCCCTTCGACTCGGCAATCTTATCCAGAGTCGCCACAACGTCAGCAGGCGTATTCTTGCCTTCAGCAATCAACTTCTCAACAATAGGGAGAAGCGTCGGTAGTTGCGCAGACGGGATGCCCTTTTGCTTAACTCCCTCTTCGGGTGCAAATAAACCATCGAGCGCATCACCTAGTTCTTTCTCGGCTCCGGAGAGATTTGAAGGTTTTGCAGTGGGTGCTTTTGGGGAAAGTGGTATTTCTTCAATTTTTCGTTTTCCTTTGGCGTCCTTGAATCCGCTGAATGTAAGTGCATCAAAAACAATCTCTTGCCCCTTAAATCGCTTGTCGCCTGCGTATTTCTTACCTTCTCCTTTTTTCAGATAAGCGATAGTTAAATGAGGTTTATAATCAGGAAAGCTGTTCTCGTTATCTAAGACGGATAGTTTTTTATTAATCCGCTTCAGGTCCGGGCTTTTAGCACTGACTTTTAAGACATCGAAATCATCATTTTCAAATAGCGAAGTCTCTCCCAGTTGGATACTAATTGGCCCTTCACCTTTAAGGGTATCACGCACTTGCTTTGCGTCATTGGAGGTCAGACCAAATAATGCGGTGACATGGGGTTCCTCTTCGATTCCGTAATCCCCATCCTTGGTGTAAATATCGTCTTCTTTTATGGACTTCGCGTAATCCATAAAAGGCTTCGCTGCCTCGGAAGGCAAAGTCACTTGCGTGGATGCTAATTGTTTTTTGGGCTGATTTGGCGTAGGTTTCTTTTTCGCAGCTTTTAGGTGCGCGGAATCGTCTTTCTCGGTTTGAGATGTCAAGGATTCCTTTACATCTACCGTATCACTATCCTCTGTATAATTCCCAGGCGCATACCGCCCGAGCACCTCACTGATAAACTGGTCTAGGCGCTCTGTTGAAACATCGGCGCTGCCAGCCCACTTCCGAAGCACCTCTTTGAATTGCTTGATAAACTCACCCAGTTTTTGAGCAAACTTCTGGCCGTAGTTCTTTGCTACATTATCAAGTGTTGATTCTCCTTTGAGGACGCGGAAACCTTGGAATGCGAACCACTCCTGACGGGCAGCATAGCTGCCGGTCAGCTCTTCATCCGAAAGCTCTTTGAGTCCAGTGCCATACTCGTCTGCGGCTTTACGGCGTTGCTTTGGTGTCAGTTTGTCCCACTCGTCTTTAATGAATGGATCCATCACCTGACCAACACTATGAAGACTCTCATGTGTCGCAGTCGCGATCACATCGTATTCGGAGTCCATTCCATTCGCGTCGGCATTGAAGCTGATAACTAGCTTACCGTTTTCGATGCGATTAAGTGCCGACCGAGTGGCAAGCTTCTCGCCTGCTTTTTTAGCAAAATCACTGCCTGATAGAATCTCAATGGTCGTTTCCACTTCCATGTCGCTAGAGAAATCCTGCACCGTTTTGAAAATGTCAGCGATCGGCTTTACGGATGTGCCTCTGAGTTTGTATGCCTTTGCGACCTTTACCGACGAGTCGACGTCTGGGTGTTCAGTCAATACTTCTGACACGGGTTCGACGTCAGCAGACATGACATTCTCGACATATTTCAGCACGCGAGCACGATGCGCGTCCTTAGCATTCGACTTCGCTTTATCGCTTGTGAGGCGATCTGTAATAGAACTCAGACGGGGAGGCTGTTTCAGTTCAGGTGTCGATTCACTACCTGACTGGCTATTGCCAACTGGATTCGCATCACTTCCTGTTCCGTCATTATCATCGGAACTATCAGATTGACGTGATTCGACTTCTTGAGTGGTAGCATCTGTATCAATAGCGGTGGGTTTTTCATTGTCCGTGCTTTCTTGTTCGCGGATTGTTCTAGGATCAAGAGCGACGCCCTGATTTTTGGCTTGGGCGATAATGTCGGCCATATCCGCAGCTCGACCAGAGAAGTTGACTGTCTTTCCATCGGCATCCTTGCCTTTGGCGGTGAAGACTGAAATCGGACTTTCCGGCATAGAATCAAGATCCGCGCCATTTTGATCCGTATGTGGCTCAGACTGCGTATTCACTGGGATAGCGTCTGATTTAAGATCCGCGCCGTTTTCAGTTTCTTGTCTGTCCTCTGGGGTTAATGGTGTGAATTTTTCTGCATTGCGAATGCTTTCTCCGAGACGTTGGCCGGCATCTTCGTATGCCTTCTTTATCTCCGATTTGCCGTGTGGACTGGATGCTGAAATCAATGTTGCCAACAAACCACTCGAGACAGCACCAACCCCGGCGCCTTCAAAGGCTCCTTCAAGTGCATCGCGATCTGCATCCCAAGGGATATTCCCTAAGTCTCCGGACGCGGCAAGATTCTGGCCGATCGTTTGATAGTATTCTTGAAGTGCATCTTCGGTCGCTTCTTGGCCCACTCCGAGAATGCGCTTCGCTAGTGACATGGCTTTGCTGCCGGCTAACCAGGATTTTGCTTTTCCTGTCGCAATCTTTTCAACGAGTTCCTGACTGAACAATCTGCCAGCAGTTAATTTGCTGGTTTTCCCCAGCATAGAAGACAAAGGGAGTAGTTCTGTTGCACCCAATCCAACGCCAATTACCTCGGCCATCGCAGCCTGTTTGCCTTCGACGGATTTAATTTTACCGACAAACTGATCGTGCTCATTTTGGTTGATCTCACCTTTACTGAGGAGATTTCCAAGATACTCGATAGCGGCTGAATTCGTCTTCAGAACCTCTTCTCGCAATGAATTTCCCATTGCAGCACTACCGACTGTTCCAGTTGATAACATCGACAGGCGTTGGATTGCTTTGGTGCTTAGATTCGCGGCCTGACCGATTCGACCAACAAGAATACCGGGGGCTAAAAATGCAGCCATAGAACCAACGCCACTGCCGAAGCCCTCAGCAGTGATTCCCATAAAGCTCTGCTTCATGAGTTTTTCTGTCACTTCATCAGGTTGTGATGACATACCCCACTCCGCAGCGACATCTTTCATCGCGTGCATAAACTCTACAGATTTACTATCTGCGTCGTATTCAACAATTGGAGCAATACGCATTGCGTTTCTGTGCAAGAACTCGGCGACATCTACAAAGGTGGTGCCTGCTGCTGCTGCCGCTCTCTTTGCAATAAACTTACTGCGCTCCCATCCAGTCGGATTTCGAATAATATCATCGAGGCGCTGAAGCTGATAGTCGTTAAGTCCTTTTTTCCGCTCAGCGATTTCACTGGTAAGCCAATCAAGCTCTTTCTGCACGCCAGTAATCGCCCGATCGGTCATCCGATCGCGATCCAGAGATTTCAAACTCGATTCACGCTCGCTTAAATCAAGTATTTGCTTCCATTCGCTGGCATCTTCTGAGCCAATGCGATCAAGGCTTCGATTTTGGTAGAAGTTTGCAGCAGCGGAGTCGATCGCATCACTTTCGCTCTGACTTAATTGATCTGCCTTCTTCTCCAAATTGACTCGTCCACTTGCCTTATCCGGTGCTTTTGCAAGCATGGCTTCAACCTTATCACGTTTCTTTCGGATTTCATCAATGGTGCTACCAACAAATGAAGTAGCCTCTTCCATAGGGATGTCTTGAACTCGAACCCTTCCGTCTGATTGTCCCTCAACAAAGCGATACATGCCTTCTTTCGAAGGCGGGACGTTATCAGGAGAATCGTAATACTCGCCGCCTGCAGGGGACTGAGTTTCTGCCGATCGCACAACACCGCCGTGCTGATTGACCTTATCATGCCACTCAGGGCTTCCGATCTCAGGCATGCGCGGAGCGTCTAGGACTTCCATCGGAGTCACCGATGTTGCGGCCTCATTCGGTGTCTGGAGTTGAAGGCCAAGCTTCTGGGTGTTCAGGGATCCTTCTTGGATTTCAATCTGGCTGTAGATACTCTCCGCCTGATGCTTTTCTTCGAGCATGCGACGCATCTTCTGCTTCATCGCGTGAACATACCCTTGTGGACTGTTTAGCTTCCTTAGCTCCTCAGATGCAGCAACCGCCTCAGACGTGGATTCCCCCATGCCGAGGAAGCCGGATTTTTTTCGGGACTGGCTTTCAAGCAAAGCGAGTTTCTGCCCCATCTCAGTGAAAGCAAACTTACCAGGATCTTCAACGAAAGTGCCTTTTTCTTCATCGAATACGAATGGATGTGTGATGTTGTTGCCATCCTGATACGCGAGGCCACTGCCGGATCCTTTTAGGAATTCATCAATCTCGGTCGACTTACCCCGAACAATCGAGCTGATTGCGCTCTTCTGTTTTCGGAGATCCTTTAATTGTAGGTCAATCGGTGACTGCGACTGCTTATCCGACATGCCCATATTTGCATAAACTTCGCGTTCTGCACTCTGGATATTCTTTAATGCTGGCTGAGTCGGTCCGCCCGAAGTCGCAAAAGATGGAACTGTCTTTGGCGGATTTGGATCGTTATAGTCAGTGGAAACGGAGCGTTGTGGATCGAACATAAGTTATCGAGAGAAACCGGTTTTTGGATCTAGTTTTAGGCCGTATTGCTTTGCGAGTGCTTGGAGTTCTTCAAGTCGATCTCCGGACAGAGCCCGAACACTGCTACCTGATGCAATTTGGTATTGCTTGAACTTCTTGTTGAGTTGGCTCAACTCAGCAGCAGCCTCGTTCTTTTTGATTCGTGCTTCGTTGGATAACTCACGTCGTTTGCTGATAATAGGCGGTGACGATGGCTTCTTAAAAAGATTCCCGACCTTTGACGCCACGGATTTGACATTGGATCCCACCCGGCCGACATCGAATTTCACTTCGGTTTTCGACTTTGGCTTTTCGGCTTTCGGCTTCTGGATGTATTCGTCCACAACGCTGCCGCCGGTATATAACGGAATCTCAGGTGTCTTCTTTTCTGGTTTTGGTTTTTTGCCACCAGTAACACCAACTGCATCCAATTCTTTCTTTGGAGAACTGTCCGTCATCTGTTTCTCGAAAGCGACAGCCTGACCACCCTTTACAGGTGCTTTAACAGGTTCTGCTACCTGTTGACCACCCTTTACAGGTGCTTTAACAGGTTCTGCTACCTGTTGACCACCACTTCGAATGCGCTTGAATGCGCTCGAGACACTCTCGCCTTCATTCACCGATTGCATGGATCCGTCCGGCATTTGAAATGTTGCTGTCCCGGATTTAGCAGAGCTGACTTTTCCTTTTTGGGTATGGCTTCCACGAGAATTTAAAACGGCAACTCCGTTTTCCATCTTACGGACTTCGGAAAGTTGATCGTAGTAGGTTCCCTCTTTTCCATCTGTCCGAGGCATTGCCTTTGCTTGTGCTATACGCTCTTCTCTGGATCGCCCAGTCAATCCATGGGAGTTTGGTTTGCCTTCCGGGTTGTCAAACGCTGAAGGCGCAGGAGTTTCCCCTTTCTCCGCAGCCTTTGCCGCTTCTTCTAGTTTACCGATGTTGGTTACAGGACTGCCGGGACCGGTTCCCGGCAGTGTCCCGCCGTTTTCGGTGTCTGTCGGGTTGAATCCAAATTTATCACGGAAAGCGGATTTAGCTCCTTCCGCAGCCTCGATCGTTTCAATCTGGTTCTCGTAAGCGGCATCAAAGGCGCTGGGTGGCTTTCGGTCTGAAGCTACTGCACTCTGAGTTCCGAATTGTGGTGTTCCGAGCTGTTGCCCCTGGGTGCTACTCTGGTAGTCAGCTACACGCTCAGCAGACTTTTCGTCGAGTCCGCGAGACTTCAACTCAGCAACGCGCACACTATGCGGAACGAAGAGCCCTGTTTGCGTCTTAGCTTTTGCTTTTCGGGTATCTGCTGCGGTCTGACTCTCTCCCGGCCGACGATCTTGCGCCTCCAAATTTGACTCACGCGCACTCGAATCGCCTGCAAAACTTCCAGTTCTACCAATGCGTTTTTGACGGGCCTCTGACGCGCGTTCAATGTTTGTCATCCTGCCTTTCGATTTGGCCGCAGCAACGGCAGCTCGACGATCGTTCGTGTCGTGTATTGGATGGAAAAGATCTGCCATGGTATTTTTATAATGAAGCATCGCCGTCGGATGCTCCACCGGTTGCATTTCACCAAGTATCCATCTTGAAACTATCAGGCATCAGGTAATTCGGATCCGTCCGAAGTCGCTTGAGGTCGATGTTTCTGGTATCAGGTAAAAGCTCTTTTGCATGAGATAGATTATAGTATCCAATGGCTGCGGATAAAACAGCATCGTCATGCTTCCCAGGCATAGCCACCGCCTTACCCCGCTTGTCACGAATGAAAGACTCGAATTCCTCAACGACTTCCAAGAAGGTAAAATCGACTTCCATTTCTCGGATCGGCTCCACCAGTTCGTCGATGATGTATTTCCGGTTCAATGGACCAGTTCGCCAGCCGTAGGACTGCAGACGCTCGTCTCGCGTCTTCTTCATGACATCACCACTGATTTTCTGGCGACGATAAACAGGCACCCGAAGCTTCAACAGAAGTTTAATAATGTGATGCGCAGATTCGCCATTGATTTCCGGGACAACAAGACAACGACCGTAAAAGATACTGAATCCCGCAATAATCTCCGCCAGCATGTCGCTGTCCAATTGGCTTCGGTGCCTAGCCACGATCTTAGGCACGCGCTCAGTCTTCGAATCGAAATCAAGGTATCCTGCACGCCACACCTGAACGTCGTGCCAGTCATGCTTATTACCACCGCCCCCGCCGAGTTGTTGATCTTCACCCGCGCAGGTGTCTGCCGATACGATATACCTGCACCCTAATTTTGGATGCTCTGCGATATACACGTCGCCGCCGGCATCACGCGAAAATCCGTAGTGGATGCCTCCGTCTTGCGAACTCAGGACACCCCTTTCTGGCGCAGGACGACGCTTAATGATGTCCTTCATCTTTCCGAGGGCCCCTAGATTGTATCGAGGACTTCCACTCAATCGAAAGCAGCTAATCGGATCACTCGGGTATTCTCGACGGAACCGATCAACGTCACCCTTACACTTATTTTGAATCGTTCTGCGACGCCAATTTAAGTGCTCGAAAGACACCTGACCAGGAAAGCGTTCCATTTCCTCAATCTCGTCCTCGCGAAGTGAATTCTTAAATTCTTCACGCTCAGAATCAGATTCAAAATAACGCTTTGAGTCCTCGAACTCAAACCACGCGGCAAATATCTTGTGCCAGTCATTATCATCGTTAATCCAGTCGTCGTAAAACGCACCACTCGCACCATTGGCCGTTGATGTCCTGATTCCTAAAGCGATCGGCAATTCATCAGTGAACGCCTGAAGCGAAGCCAACATGGGATCCTTTGAGTCGCTAATCTCAAAATAGCATTCCTCATCCCAATGGGCCGCTTGGAAAGTGTTCGAGCGACCCGCATTCTTCGAGTTTGCCGTCTTCCGCTTAATGAAACTGCCGTTCACCAACTCGATCGACTTACTCTGGTCACCGTCTTTTGCGATATTCTGACCCGGAGCCCCATGACCATCCTCCCAAGGGAACTTGTCCTCGGTGGCATACGTCCGAAACATCTCCATCACCGTCTCTGTCGTCTCGTCCTGGTCGGCCATCAACAAACCCTTGAGGTTCGGAATACGACGCAAATGATGGTAAATCATTCCCTCTGCCCACGTCGAAGCACCCTTTTGACGAGGCTTTAGGATCATTATCAGACACGGACGGCCCTTCGCCTGACACTCGCGATAATACGCAAATGCCTTCTGCTGCATAATATTCGGAGTCGGCCCCGTAATCCGTTGAGCATCCTTCGGATCTATTACCCCGTAGTTACTCCACCAGAACTCAGCGTCTAGGATTACAAGGCGGTCTAGTATCGCGGCATTTACCGCAGGCGGCGTTTTCTCTGACATCGCCGCCAGTTATATCCATTTCCGCCCAGCCCCCTCCACCGGTTGCATTTTGAGCAGAACAATACGCGCAAGCGTCCGATTTTTTTTTAGACCATACCCACCGCCCCAAAAACACGTTTCCAAAAAATTTTCCCCATATTTTTTACAACTCGCTTTTTTAACAAGGGGCCTAAAGGGGAAAGGCTAAAGATACTGTATGTTTCTTGGCGTCGCCCTCGTCCCTCAGCCGGTCGCTATAGGGTGTGGGGGGGTGTCCAGGGGGAAGCCATGCCGCCATAGTCGCAACTTCCTCTGTCGATCCCTCTCAATCAGTCGACCACTCGCGGAATGCGCTAAGGTGGACGCCGAATTGCTGCATATTTGGGTAAGGATTCGTCAATCGGCTTCTATGCCGCATAAATACTGACCTCTTTTCGCTGAGAACTTGCTTGCATATCAAGTGCTTTACGGGCTAGAAGCTCCGCAAGTCGTTGTTATTCGGCAGCTTCCGCCGACTTTAAGCCTTCAACGTATCCTGCTGCGATCCGTGCAGCCATCTCGGGGTCTTTACGTGCCTGCTCCATAAGATCGGCCTGAGTGAGTGCTGTTTGTCCGCCATTTCCGCCGGAAACGGTCAATTCGCTCTTACTGGTGGCTTTGCCTGTCTCCTGTTCGATAATAGCTAAGGCCGCTTCCTTGCGTAATTTCCAGTCTGGCTCGTCGCGGTAGTTGTTTCGACCGTCTTTTACTGGCTTAGTGGCCTTTAAGCACGACGAAAGCACTGCTACAGCCTGGTTGAAGACCTCTTCGGTGAATATCTGCTTACGCTGCAATTGGTCTGACATGATAAAATGTAACCCCATCCCCTTGAGGTTGGGGTCAGTGCGTCATAATGGCACGGAAACTAGGCCCAAAGTCAAGTAAACAGTTATTGCGACTGCGGTGAGACTGTGAAAAGGGGTGATGCTGGGGCGATAACGGTGCTCTATGGGGCGACAGAGGGAACGAGGTGGCAGATTACGCGTTGAAGGCATAGCGGGGCATATAAGAAAGCACAGGAGGAACGGTGATACCGCGCTCCGCGCTTCGCGCTATGCTCTCTCTCTCTCTTCTATGGGCTTTCTCCTTGGTGGGATTATGCGGGGTTGGTAGATTTGGGGCTGTTTTTGGAGTGGATGCGGTGTTGGTTACGCCTGTATAACGAGGGAGCGGTGTTTTGTTGGCTCGGTGAGGAAAGTTGCCGTTTTGTGGGTTTACGCCTGAAAAACGAGGGTTTAAAGGCGTCGAGAGCGCGATATTTGCGAGCTGCGTGGGTAATTGGTCGGAATATTTCAAAATAGAGCGCATTAAAAAGCCCCGTTGATGTTATCTCGGGGGCTGTTGGTGTTTTGGTGGGGTCTGGGCTACATTTTGAGGAGGTAGCAGTCGATCGGCCCGTATTCGCCTGATCCGTCGCCGTCTTTTTGAGGGCCGCGCAAGTCGCGCACGCTGCGAAGACGCTGAAGCCAATGGAGGCTAAAACTGCGTAGGCATAGCCTTTCCATAGAACTCAAAGCACCAGCCTGACGGGAAACCGTCGGGCTTTTGGGGTGTAAATCATTAGCATCTCAAATCTTGACCGCACAAAAACAATCACGTACCAACTTTATTCGGAAGTGTGGAGTTGTGTCCCCTTCTGATGTCATAGGGCGCTGCTGGGGGATAACTCCGGCAGTCGCCCTTAACATTTTCTGACTATGAAACCTCAAAAGAATCCAAATCTGGGAGGCAGGCGCAAGGGTGCAGGCCGAAAGGCAGCCACCAAAGAAGGCAAACGCGACAAAGCCACTGGCCTGCGCTTCACACAAGAAGGAATCGACGCACTCAATCAACTGTCGAGCATGACGGGCCTCAGTAAAAACGAAATCACTGAGCGTCTTGTGCTACGGGAGTTTGAAGCGGAACGTAAGCACCAAGATCGGTGAGCCCTGATAGTCTTCTCTGTGCCTCTTCCCCGTATCCTATAAGCACACTAGGCCCCCCGCCATTATGTGGGGCTTTATCGCCATCAGGAAAAAGGAAGGTCAATCGCTTGTTTAGGAATAATATCGACGAAGCATGAGGCCAAACATGGCTTTGTTAGGCAGATAAAATTTGCGCGATCTCATACGCCTTTGCGATTGGCAGCGGAGACTTACCAGAGCGCCAAGCCTCCACGGTGCGCGGCGATACACTTAATCGCTCAGCCATTGCCGCAGATGTGCCGCCAAGTTGGCTGACTAACACAGCCATGACGCCTTTTTGCGTATCCCTTGGCATGGACTGAATACTGAGCGTGCCCGCCCATCGAATCCAACCACCATAAGGTGTGAGAGCTACGACACTACCGACAGGATCAGCAGCGAGAGGGACGGCCCCCGCAGGCAGCTTGCGCTGCCCTTGGAGCCACTTTTCAAAGTTTGTGATTGGTGTCATATTAATATCCAGTTTTGCAAAAGACAGCCAGGCGAGCTTTGATGCACTTTGCAGCGTGCTCGTAAAATTCGCGTTGCCCCAGAGTGGCTGGATACCATTCGCGAGTTTCATCGTCTTGGCCGATCTCACCGACTTGAGCGCCGGATGCTTTGTATTCGATTACCCATAGGTTTCCAGAGTCGTCTTCGTTTTCGTATCGACGCACAAAGCGAGCGACATATGCAGTGCTATCAAAAGCAAATTCAACTTCGGGGAGGTTTGTATTATTTTGTTTTGTCATCATGCTATTAACCTACGATTTATTTTCGTATAGTCAAGCCTTTATACGATTTATTTTCGTATTTTATTTTGAGGGCATGGGAGGCCGCAACAGGCCTAACCTAGCAGAGATAGCAATTCCGTGACGGCTCCGCCTCCACTCCATGCTATTCCTCGGAGTTATCTTGAAGTATTGCAGCGTCTATACACTTACGGGTCTCGCCAGGTGCAGCCACGAAACGATAATCGCCAGAACCTTTGTCGAGCACGTTTCGCTTCGTTTCCATCCAGTCGAGTCGCGC
>Ga0194138_10000288_pt1 | contig 24208 bp, 22 predicted proteins | sample TARM_MetaG_T2_14_FD_134022 | JGI IMG/M metagenome (GOLD analysis project Ga0194138, IMG submission 134022) | Freshwater microbial communities from Pennsylvania, USA, analyzing microbe dynamics in response to fracking - TARM_MetaG_T2_14 (version 2) | ecosystem: Environmental > Aquatic >...
AACAACAACAACAACAACAACAACAACAACAACAACAACAACAACAACAACAACAACAACAACAACAACAACAACAACAACAACAACAACAACAACAACAACACCGAGGCCGAGAAGATGTCGAGGCGTCGAGCGGCACGTGATGCTGCTGCTGCTGCGGTCCGTCAGAGCCATGAGCGCGCTGCGCGGAGGGGTTGTTTTCTTGTGGTCGCGGGGGTCGGGCTTGTTGTGGCTCTGGTCGCGGGTGTGGCCGTGTGGGTCAACTCGCAGGACACGGCGCCGCGGATCGACCTGAGCCTTCCGTTGGGGCAGGTGGAGAACGTGCCGGGTCCGGCGCTTCCTGACGGCGGCATCCCGGTGGACGCCGACGGCGCCGCCATGGCGGATGTCGCACCGGATGCGACGAAGGTCGGAATCTGGTTCGACTACATGTGCCCGGCGTGCAGCGCGTTCGAGGCTGTCCAGATGGACACGATCAAGGAGTTCATGGCCGACGACAGCGTGCAGGTAGTGCTGCACCCGCTGTCGTTCCTCGACGGGGCGTCGGAGGGCTCCGCGTTCTCCACCCGTGCCGCCTCGGCGCTCGCATGGATCGCCGATCAGGCCCCGGAACACACGTTCGCTTTCCATGCCGCGGTCATCCTCAACCAGCCCGCTCAGGGCACCGCAGGTCTGAGCGACCCCGACCTCGCCGGTCTGGCTGTGTCGGTGGGTGTTCCGCAGGGCGTCGCTGACGCCATCGCTGCCGGACAGGCCCGTGACACGTTCGAGCAGTGGGTCGTCTCAGCAACTAGCGCGTGGACGGCGAACGATGACCTGGCAGACGCCCAGGGCGGGTTCGGCACACCCACGGTCTCGATTGATGGGGTGCGCCTGGACGGTGTCGACGTGTTCGACCCCGCGATGCTGCGCACCGCAATCCTGGGCGACTGAGCCCACCGGGTCCGGGAGTCGCCCTGGACAGCCTGCGGCCAGCAATGGCGCGGCAGGCACCCCTCGGAGTGCGCAACAGCCACCCGCTGACCTGGCCGGAAGGAACCGATCGTGACGACCACACCTCGCGCGCCGTGGCGCAGGGCGCTGACCGCAGCCGCAGCCCTCGGGGCCGCAGCCCTCCTGTCAGGATGCATGCGCCTCGACATGACGATGGCGGTGTCCGAGGACGACACGATCACCGGATCTGGTGTCATCGCGTTCTCGGACGAGATCGCCCAGATGTTCGGGATGGAAGACGGCGCCGAGATACTCGCCACCCTCACCGAGCAAGGTACCGACCTCGCCAATGAGATTCCCGGAGCCGTCTTCGACGACTACTCGGGCAACGGGCACACCGGCCAGCACTTCACGATCGACGCGGTCTCGATCGCCGACTTCGCAACCGAGACGCTCAGCGTGACCCGCCAGGATGACACGTTCGAGTTCGCCGCGAGTATCGACCTGACAGCCAACACGAGCCCTGACGCGGAACTGGAGCGGATCATCGCCCGCACCTTCGAGTCTGGGGTGACCATCACGTTCCCCGGACGTGTCACCGAAGCCAACGGCGACATCGACGGCAACACTGTCACCTGGAACCCGGCATTCGGGCAGGTCAACGAACTGCACGCCGTCGCGAACGCCACCACCAGCACAGGCCTGCCCTGGTGGTTGCTCGCTATCACCGCAGGTGTCGTCCTGGCCGTCGCAGTCATCGCCGCACTCGTCGGCGTGCGCGCACGCAACCAGGTCAAGCCCACAGCCATCGACACCGGCAGGGGCGAGGACAAGACCCAGGACGAAGCCGCTCAACCCGAGAAGACCGACGATGCCGTCGTGGAACGCGCTGTCGAACCGAGCCCTCGACCAGTGACCCGGCGACAGGCACGCGAAGACGCCGCAGCCAAGAAGCGCTCCGCATGGGTCGAGCCAAGGCGTGCCGTGCCCCTACCGGAACCGGTGGAAGCACCATCGGAGACCGCCAACGACGACCCGGCACCTGCCCGAAACACCGCGTGGGACGACTACGACGCATAGACACGCCCTCTATGCCCGAAACGCCCCCTCATTCTGACCAGGCGTCACGAACACGCCACATCGAATCACCCCCGAAACCGGGCCCAACGCCGATCTCACCGGACAAGAAACCCTCACGCGGTTTCCACGCCCGCGACCTGCCCACTTTCTGGTTCTAACTCCCCGGAGTCCCATCATGACTGTCCTCGACACCCGTCCCCCGGCTCCTGTGCTGGCAACGACACGCCCTGCACCGATGATCATCAAGCGCGACGGCACAGTCGCCGCCTACGACCTGTCCCGCATCCGCTCCGCGCTCACCAGGGCGTGGCAGCGCATCACCGGCGAAGTTGACCACGCCGCACTCGCACAGGCGCTCGCGGCCATCGATGCAGAGATCAGCCGCCGCTTCGACGAGGACGTCAAGGTGTACGAGATCCAGTCTGTCGTTGAGCACATCCTGATCGAGTCCGGCCACGGTGACGTCGCCGCCGGATACGTCGAGTACCGCCTGGCCCGCGACCTGCACCGCTCCCAGACCACCGATGTCGATCACCAGATCGGCAAGTTCCTCGCCAAAGACGCCGCGATCCTCAACGAGAACGCCAACAAGGACGGCCGCGCGTTCCACACCCAGCGCGACCTGCTCGCAGGCTCAGTCTCCAAGGCCAAGGCACTGTCCCTTCTGCCCCCGCGCGTCGCACAGGCGCACAGCAAGGGCCAGATTCACTACCACGACCTCGACTACTCCCTGGCCCCGCTGTCCAACTGCTCCCTGCCCGACTTCGCAGGCATGCTCGCCCGCGGGTTCACCCTCGGCAACGCCCGCGTCGAAACCCCACGCTCGATCGGCACCGCCGCCACTGTGCTCTCCCAGGCAATCACCGCCGTCTCGTCATCCCAGTACGGCGGCGTCACCGTCGAGACCGTCGACGTCCTCCTGGCCCCCTACGCAGCCAGGACCTACGACAAGCACCTGACCGACGCCCGCCGTTGGATCACCGACCCAGACGCCTGCGAGCGCTTCGCCCGTGAGCACACCGCCAAGGACATCTACGACGCGATGCAGACTCTGGAATACCAGGTCAACACCATCGCGAGCGTGAACGGGCAAACCCCGTTCGTGACCCTCGGCCTCGGTCTCGGTGACTCCTGGTTCGCCCGCGAGATCCAGAAGGCTGTGCTCAACGTGCGCATCAAGGGCCTGGGCGCCGACGGGCGCACCGCGATCTTCCCCAAGTTGGTCTTCACCATCAAGGACGGCCTCAACGCCAAGGCGGGGGACCCGAACTACGACATCAAGCGCCTGGCGATCGAGTGCACCACCAAGCGCATCTACCCCGACTACCAGTCCTACGAGAACATCGTGGCCATCACCGGGTCCTACAAGACCCCCATGGGCTGCCGCTCCTACCTGCAGGCATGGGACGACGAGACCGGCCAGGGCACCACCCTGGGGCGCATGAACCTCGGGGTCGTCACCCTCAACCTGCCGCGCATCGCCCTGGAGGCAGGCGGCGACATGGCAGCGTTCTGGCGTCTGCTCGACGAGCGTCTCGACATCGCGCACGAGGCGCTGACCTACCGCGAGTCGTTCGTTCGCACCGCCGTTCCTGAGAACGCCCCGATCCTCTACATGGAGGGCGCGTTCGGCAAGCGCCTGGCAGCAGGCGACAACGTCGGCGAACTGTTCGACAACGGGCGGGGCACCATCTCGCTGGGCTACATCGGCCTGTACGAGGTCGCCCGCGCCTTCTTCGGTCCCCGCTGGGAGGACAACCCCGAGACCGCCCAGGCGGCCAAGGAGTTCACCCTCGCCGTCATCGGCCACATGAAGGACACCACCCTTAACTGGAACGAAAACGACCGCAACGGCACCAACGGTGCCCGCGGCGCGTGGATCAGCCTGTACTCCACCCCCTCGGAGTCGCTGACCGACCGGTTCGCGAAGATGGACTTGGAGAAGTTCGGCCCCGTATCGGACATCACCGTCAAGGCAACCGGCACGTACTACACCAACTCCTTCCACCTCGACTCACGCCTTGGGGAGGGCCAGGGTTGGAACCCGTTCCGCAAGATCGACTTCGAGGTGGACTACCCGCTGGCAGGCTCCTCGGGAGGGTTCATCCACTACGTGGAGGTTCCGTCCATCCGTGACAACCCGCGCGCTGTGGAGTCGATCGTGGACTACGCCATGGGCCGCGGAATCGGCTACTTCGGCGTCAACACCAAGGTCGACCACTGCCTGACGTGCGGGTTCGAAGGCGAGACGGCCGCCACGGAGAACGCGTTCGCCTGCCCGTCCTGCGGCGAGGACGACGCCGCCCGCCTCGACGTGACACGGCGCGTATGCGGGTACCTTGCTCAGCCTGTCGCCAGGCCTGTCGCCAAGGGCCGGTTTGCTGAGGTGACAGGTCGCGCCGACCACGTCAGCATGAGCGACTGAACAAGCCAAATTATGCAAGCCCCGTCATGCAGCGACTGTATGGTGGGGCTTGCATAATCGTCTCTGAGAGGAAACCTGATGGCACGCACGGTCCGCCAGCCTCAGCCCGAAGGTGCTGAGTCACTGCGACGCGCGCGCCTGATCACCAGACAGGCCCGCCGAGCCCGCGAGCGCTACGAGGAACTGATCGCTGCGCGCAATGACGCCATCGCTGATGCCAACAAGGAGGGAGCCTCCTACGGGCTGATTGCCGCTGAGACTGACCTGAGCCGAGGAACCATCCAGGCGATCGTCGAGGCTGCCAGGTGAGGGGCGCACCGCTCTCGGCCACCCACCATGAGATGGCTGCGCAATGGCATCCGACTAAGAACGGTGGCCTGACCCCTGACCAGATCAGTGCCGGGTCAACGAAGGTCGTGTGGTGGATGTGCTCCACGGGGCACGAGTGGGATGTCAGCCCGAACGCCCGCAAGGGCAGGTCAAGTTGCCCAGTGTGCAGCGGCAAGCGTGTCTCTGTGGGGGTGAACGATCTTGGCACGCTACGCCCGGACGTCGCAGCGCAATGGCATCCGACCAAGAACGGTGACCGGGGCCCCGGTCAGGTGTCGGAGATGTCGTCGAAGCGGGTGTGGTGGCTGTGCGACGCCTGCGGGCATGAGTGGGCGACCAGTATCGCCAACCGGACGCGTAACGGCAGTGGCTGCTCCAAGTGCCTGGGCCGCGTCCTGATTGTGGGTGTCAACGACCTCGGCTCGCAGCACCCTGATGTCGCAGCGCAGTGGCACCCGACCAAGAACGGTGACCTGACGCCCGACCAGGTCATGCGCGCCACCAAGCACGTTGCATGGTGGACCTGCGAGAACGGGCACGAGTGGGACGCACCTGTCTCGTCGCGCACCGTCAGCGGGGCCGGATGCGCAGTGTGTGCTGGCAAGCGTGTCATCGCAGGCGTCAACGATCTCAGCACCCTGCGACCTGACATCGCCGCGCAGTGGCACCCGACCAAGAACGGAGACCTGAGCCCTGAGCGAGTCTCGCTAATGTCGAGCATGGAGGCTTGGTGGCTGTGTGCTGCATGTGGACACGAGTGGCGAGCGGTTGTTTCCGACCGCGCTCTCGGGAAGGGGTGTCGCAAGTGCGCTGACAAAGCGACCGCTGAGCGTAACCGAGTTCCTAGGCCGGGCCGATCGCTGGAGCAAGTGCACCCGAGGTCAACGAAACTGTGGCATCCAAACAGGAACGGAGCGATGCGCCCCGCAGATGTCGCTGCGACATCGGGTGCTAATGTCTGGTGGCTCTGCGTAAGTTGTGACAACGAGTGGGAGTCTCGCATCTCCAGCCTCGCTGCGGCGGGGTCGTTCGAAGGCTGTGCCAGTTGCTCCTATGCTGCTCGTGGGGAGTTGCGTTCAACACCGGCCCCAGGACAGAGCCTGGTCGATGTCGACCCGCTTTTGGCGGCACAGTGGCACCCGACCCGCAACGGCGACGATGGGCCATGGGGTGTCTCTCCATGGTCTGGGCGCGAGGCCTGGTGGTTGTGCCAGGACGGGCACGAGTGGAAGTCGACGGTCGGCAACCGATCAGCAGGAAACGGCTGCCCAAAGTGCCACGCGCCGTCGAAGCCGGAGGTTGAACTCCTCGACATCGTGACGACCCTCGTTGCTCCGCTTGAAGTGGTCGGCCAGCAGATGGTCTTCGGTGATCGGCGTCGGGCCGACGTCTTCGTGCCAGCACTGAGCGTGGCAGTCGAGTTCAACGGTCTGTACTGGCACCATGACGGACGCGTCTCCCGTGACCATCACGCGGACCGCACGGCGCTCGCCGCTAAGCAGGGAGTGCGGCTGGTTCATGTGTGGGAGGACGACTGGCGTGACCGTCGCGATGTGGTCATTCGGGGCCTGGCGGCCCGCCTGGGGGTGTCCAGTGCGCTACCCAAGGTGCTTGCCGACCTGGACCCGAAGTGCTGGCAGACCGCCGGTGCCCGCACCCTTGAACTGGCTGAGGTCGACGGATCGCACAGCGCTGCGTTCATGGACGCCAACCACATCCAAGGCGCGGTTGCGTGCACGCGGTGGTTTGCGCTGCGTGACCACGACGGAGACATTCGCGCCCTGCTTGGGCTGAGGTCGCCGCGCGCGAACGCGCGCACCAAGAGAGCAGAGGGGCAGTGGGAGATCACCCGCTACGCCACACGGGGAACCGTGCCTGGTGGGTTCTCTCGGCTGTTGCGGCTCGCCGAGCGGAACCTGCTCGCCGAGGGCGTGACCCTGACGCAGTGGGTCACATTCGCGGCCAAGGACATCTCCGAAGGAGGCATGTACGAGGCAACGGGGTTCACGGTGGCAGGGGAGCAGCGACCCGACTACCGATATGTCGGGCCTCGCACCAGGTGGCGACGCACCCCCAAGGAACGCTTCCAGCGCAAGCGGTTCCGCGAGGATCCCGACCTCTTGTGGGACGAGTCGTGGACAGAGCGTCAGGCGGCCGAGGCCAACGGCCTCTTGCGAATCTGGGACTCAGGAAAGACCAAGTACATCAAAGACGTAAGGAACAAAGAATGAGCGCCTGCATCACCGAGGCGGCACGCCTCGCCGAGCGGACCGTAGCCACCGACGGCCGCGTCCACCTGGGTATGCCGCGTGTGCCCGACGCGGACACCTGGGACCCGTGCAAGGTCTCCCAGCAGCACGTCGCGGGCTACAAGCCGTTCTCCGTCGTCGATGGCGAGGGGGTGCGTTGCTCGTTGTTCGTGTCCGGGTGCCTGTTCAAGTGCCCGGGCTGTTTCAACGAGGCGGCGTGGTCGTTCAGGTACGGGGAGCCGTACACGGTGGACCTGGAGGATCGCATCATGGTCGACCTTGCTCAACCGTATGTGCAGGGTCTGACACTGTTGGGCGGTGAGCCGTTCCAGAACACTCAGGTGTGCCTGAGCCTGGCGCAGCGGGTGCGGACCGAACTGCCTGGCAAGGACATTTGGGCGTGGTCTGGGCACACCTTCGAGTGGGTTCGCGCGAACGGTGTCCCGTCGCAGAAGGCGCTATTGGAGACGTTGGACGTGCTGGTCGACGGTCCGTTCCGGCACGACATCAAGCGGTACGACTTGCCATTCCGGGGGTCGGCGAACCAGCGCATCCTCGATGTCAAGGCGTCCCTGGCTGCTGGTGTCGCGGTGCCGTGGGGGTCTCGCTAGCAAGATTCAGGGCAAGCGGAGGGGGCATGTGGGGGCAACCACGTGTCCCCTTCCCACGTGGCAGGGGAGAACGCCGAGACAACCCGGAAGGATCACCCTTGCGCTACCAGGCGACCATCTTGATCAACGCCACCAGAGGTTCGCGGTTCTTCGCCTACCAGGACGACGCCGTCCTGGCGTACGACCCCGCACTCGTGCTGTCCGTCGATTGCCGCGTGGGTGCGGTCCTCGATCTCCGGACGGCTTCGCACGGTGAAGCCTTGGCTGATCTTCGGTGCAGTCATGTCCGCGGCGATGGTCACCGCGTGGCTAGCATCTGGGCCGTGGAACCCCTCACTGCCGTTCCACCACCAGCCGCAATCCTTCACAGGGCTGATGATCATCTACTGGGTGGCCTACTACACCACGCTCGCCGTGGTGTTCGCATCGTTCGGCATCTCGGCCATCACGTCAGTGGTCACCACAGGTCTTCGCACCGCGTACATGCTCGTTCCGGCGGCTCTCGGCGCCCTGCTGGCTATCGCGTGGGCAGCAGCGTGCTTGATGACGGTTGCCATGGACCTTCACCAGGGCCGGTAGCGCTGGACGCCCCCGCCCAGCAACACTCCGGTGCGTCCTACCGCACAAACCTCGACGGACACGACTACGCTTCCGTGTCCAGGCAGCACGCGGACCAACCAGGGGTGGAACCAATGCACGACGAAGAGACAGCCTTCGTGTTTGACCAGGCAGAGCGGGAGCGACAGACGTTCGGGGTCGGCCCGAACCGTGTCTCGATCGCGTTGACCGACGACGAGCGGGGCCTCCTTGAGTGCATCGCTGCCGGGTGGGGCGTCTCGGTGCCCGTAGCGTCCCGCAGGTTGCTGCTGCTGGCCGCCAGCGTCTCGGCTCCCTGATCGACAACGCGGACTGATGCTGTCACAGGGTCACGAGCGGGCACTGCCGACGATCCCAGCACCGGCACGGGTCAACTCGGCCGACGAGACGTTCGCGGCTACCTTCCGCACGTTCCTGACCAGGCAGAATCTGATGGAACTCGTCTCGGACATCCTTGACGATCTCGGCTTGGAACCGACGTTCTCCACCCATGGGTTCTCCTCGACACCTGACGGGCCTTCGATGGACGTGTCGGTCGTGCACGGGGGCTTCGGAGCCTTGGCCGTCGCGGAGTCCCAGTTCTTCGCCGCGTCCATCCCTCCCGTCTCGGAGCACCCCACCAGCCAGGACATAGAACCTGAGCCACAGCCTGCATCCGTGCCCACAGCATTCGGCTCCGTCGCACTCGAAGCCCCACCTGAGCGTGCGAAGGCCCGGCGGGCTAAGCGCATGGTCGACGAGTTCCCTCGCAGCACGGTCACGATCCTAGGAGCCGAGGGCGCTGGTGTGATGCAACGCCTGATGTGGTTCTTGTACAAGACCAAGGCGATCGACGGCGCCCCCTGGTCACGTACTCCGACACCGGCTTCCAGGTGCCAGGTACCGCAGACCCCGAGTTGGTGCAGCGGCTCGTCGGCGCCGACTTCATGCCACCCGGCACGTACATGGTTCTCCTGCGCATCGACCGACTCGATCACCTTGGCGCGGGCCAGTGCGAACATGAAGGCCACGGGCGCGACACCGCACATCAGGATCGCGAGTGTCGCGAATCGCCAGTAGCCTGCTGAGCCGTAGATCGACAGGCCGAGGACGGAGGTAGGGACTTTGATCGCGGGGTGGAGGGCTGTGGACAGCATGTTCGCCGCCCGCTGTTGGATGTTTGGGGGAGAAGGTGTTGCGCGCACCTAGTCACCGTCCCTCGTGCTTGCGGGGTCCCTGCCGGGGGAGGCGCCCGGTTGACGGTGCCTGCGTTCGTAGTCTGTGCGGGGCCGCGTGATCCTGCATGCAGTACGTGCACCTGCAGGGGTGGCGGAGGGCCTGGGCGCGTGCTCTGGGTTACGCGTCCTGGGAATCTTCGCGGGACATCAGGGCGTCCTTCTGGTCGACTCGTTCAGGCGCGTGAAGGTGCCCGGCAAGGTGATGTCGGCTTCGAGTCGGGTGACCGCGTCGGAGCCGTAGGCGACCAGGACTGATGGTGCGCCGGAGTTGGCAGCAGCGCGAGTGCCGTCCGCGTGGTGGAAGTGGAGGCGGCCGTGGAGGAACTTGAGTGCGTCGGCCTTGCCCCAGACCTCGCGCACGAAACCAGTGGTCTCTGTGCGCGCGAAGATCAGGGCGATCACGCTGCCGCCGCTGGTGGCGTGGTCGGCCGCTCTGGAAAGCCAGGTCCAGGCCTCGTTGCCGTAGGGAGGGTTGAGCCACACGTTTCCTCGCCATGGCAGGGCGAGTCCGTCTTGTCCGTCGTCGAGCAGGTACGCCTCGTGGGCGGTGTGCCACCCGGGGGCGCCGCACGGGTCAAGGTCGAACGGGCCGAGCGCGTCGATGACGTGCGGTGGCGTCAACCAGGTGACCGTGCCCGCGCGTGCTGACTGGTGGGACCCCATGGCGCGTCGCGTCGCCGTGGCGCTCATGCGTTCACCTGGGCGTGGCGAGGCTTGTATTCGGTGTTCACCCAGTAGCGGGTGTCGAAGAGTCTCCACCCTGCGGGCACCGCCCACCCGGAAAGCACGAACCCGACGGTCCATGCCGCAGGGAGTGCGCGAACCCCTGCCGGGTTCACGAGGGTGGCGAACCAGGGCCAGGCGACCAGGGCGGCGGAGGCCAGTATCAAGAGCGCTACTGAGAGCACCGGCAGGGTGGGTTCGGCAGGCGTGCGGACGCGTCGAGTCAGATGACGTTGAGCGAAGAACGCTAGCGCCCCGGCGAACTGGGCGCTGAGGATCATCGCCGCGGCGGCTACCACTTGGTTGACGATGTGCGCGGGGGTGGACAGTTCAGGGAACACCGGGATCAGGCCATTTCTTGACGACGGTTGGACACGTGTCATGTGTGTCTACTTGTTCGCCTGATCCGCACCGTCCAGAAGGGGTCGGTCCCCGCTGGCCGAGCCCGTATAGAGAAACCCGCCGGGAGGGCTCTGGGCCAGCCCCGGCGGGTTCTGTCTTTCGTGTGGGAAGGGGTGCTACCCCTGCTCCAGGGTCAGGCGGCGCGCTCCGCGAACTCGTCCCCGGTGGCCTCACCGAGGTCGGCCACAGCCTTGACGACGCGGACCTTCTGACCGTCCTTGGTCTCTTCCATCGAGAGGAAGACGAGCACCTTGTGACCCTTGAGGCTGCTCAGGCGCTTGGCGAGCGCCAGGGCGTCCGGGTCGCCGTCGGTACGGTCGGTGCGGAAGTACTCGACACCGTCAGGGGAGAACTTCGACGGGCGGGCCTTGACAGTGACCTTCGCGCGAGTGGACGACTTCTCACGCTGCACGGTCTCGATCACGCACACGAACTTCTTGTCCGCGTTGGTGATCGCCTCGATCGACTTGCGCACCGGCGACATGGGGGAGACAACCCCCTGGGCGATCTTGCTCGCCAGGTCTGCGACGCGGCTGTTCCACGCGATCTCGTCGTCACCGGCAGGACCGGCGGCGCTGAATGCGGCCAGTGCGATCTGGGTCGTGATCGGAGACAGGCCCAGGTCCTCAGCAGTGGTGTTCATGTGTGTTCTCGTTTCGTGTGTTCTCTGTTGCTGGCACCCGGGCTGGTGCCCGGCGGTGGTGTGTCGGACGGGGTCGTCCGACACCATCTATGTGGGGTGGGGCCGAAACCTGATCCATGCCGCACCGGTGTCAGGCGTAGGCAGGAGTCGGGTCGTCGACCAGTTCAGCGGGCGTGTCGGGTGCGGTGAACGCGGGAGCCAGGGGCGCGGAGGCACGCTCGGGTGCGACCGCCTTGGCCTTGGCCTTCTTCGGCTTGGGCGTCGCGTGCTGGTTGCGGATCAGGACCACGAGAAGGTGGGTGACGGCGAGTAGTGCGATCGGTGGCACGGCGGCGACAAGTGCTGAGACCAGTACCGGGAACCCGTCCTCCAGGTGTGCTGTGGAGAGCACCGCGTGGGCCGTGTTGCCAGCGATCGAGACCGCAGCACCACCGAAAAGGAGCGTCCATGGGAACCATGTGACTCGCTTGTCTTGCCCGGCGAGGGCGAGGACCGCGATCGTCGCGGTGACGATCAGTCCGTCGACCGTCAGGGGCCACAACCATGCCAGGTTCTCAGGGACACCGGCGCGGCGGGCCAGGTCGGTCAGCGCGGCGAACGACAGGATGAATGAGGCAACGACCAGTAGGCAGGTCAGCGCCATCGCGGAACGCACGAACCACGGGGAGATGGCCTTGGGTGCGCGACGGGACAGAGAAGACATAGGTGTACTCCAGAAGGGATGGGTAGGGTACGACAGTGGTGGGTGGAGGGTTCTAGAGCCCGAAGACGTGCAGCACGAGGGAGAGCGAGTCGATGGCGACGATAAACTGCGCGAGTCGGCGGATGACAGGGGAGACGTTCACCTTTGTGCGCCACATCCCGACCAGGATGAAGGCCGAGCCGAGGGCGACACCGCCCCAGGCCAGGTGGGCGGGGCCACCGCCGAGCAGGTGAAGGTTCGCGGAGATGGCCGCCGAGCAGAAGCGTGCGACCGCTGCTGCGAGCAGCCACTGTTTGTCGTCCAAGTGAGGTAGTCGGAACCGGTGCAGCGCGTGTTCAGGCATTGTCGAGCAGTCCGTCGATGGTGTCTGTACCGCAGATCACGGGGTCGACGATGATGGTCGGGTCGTAGGCGGACAGGACCCAGTTCTCGTACCCGGTCTCGCAGCCGGGGCAACGGTCGTCCATGACGATCTCGCGCCACTCGTCGAGAGTCAGCGGGTCGGTCGGGTCCGCGAACATGCCGCACACGTAATGGTGGGCGGCATGTTCGCCGAGGGTGGGAGCCAGCCCGATCAGCGGTCGCGGCAGGCAGACCTTGTACGTCACGCTGCGACGTCCTCCATGTCAGTCACAGCAAGCGCCTCCCACGGGGCGTCCGCGGGACCGATGGCCCACAGGTCATTGACGACCGTGGCGATGGAGACCGACCGACGCACCGCCTTGAGCGCCCACTCGCGCCACGCACCCTGGTCCTCGCCCCACGGCAGCGCCATGTCCGCCGAGCCGAGAACGGTGTGCAGCGCACCACGCATGCGGGTGTTCGACCCGTCCTGCCACGACTGGACCCCGGCGACCTTCTGCTGGGCGGCCAGGACGACCTTGGCGAAGGTCTGCGAGAGGGCACGCACGTTGGACGGGGTGATCGGCTGACCAGCCTTGCCCAGGTGGTCGACCGCCATGCTCACGACACCGAACAGGCCGATGGCAGCGTAGGAGTTGCCGTTGAGCAGGTGCCCGTCGGTCTCGTCCCACGCCTTGCCGTCACCGAACATCCGGGTGTTGTTGTTGTTGGTCATCATGATCTCCTCGGGGTTGTCTTCGTCGCTTGCAAGGTCTGTGGGAAGGGGCAGCGGGCCTGCCCCAAGCAGGGCGTCGTCGGCGGCGTGCTCCGCCTCGAACTCGGCGCGGTGCGTCGCGGTCATCGGGAGCGTCTCGATGGCCGGGGTCTCGACCTTCGCCTCCTTCTCCTCGGCGCGAGCAGACGGGCACACGGCAACCAGGGGGCAGTACCCGCACAGTCCGGAAACCTTGGTGGTGAACGTGCCGGTGTCCTGCACCTGCTGGAGGGTCTTCCACGCCCGCTTGTACCGGCGCACCGTGGTTGCCATCTCCTCAGGAGAGATGTCGATGACGCGCTGCTTGCCGGGCGCCTTCCCCTTGGGGTCGGGGTCCGGGTGCAGGAGGGTGCCGATGACGACCTCGTCCTTAGGGTGGGTTGCCTCCCACGCCATCTTGTACAGACGAATCTGGTCGCCGTAGTTGTCCCCGAACCGCTTGTAGTACGAAGCGGACTTCAGGGCGCCAGACTTGAAGTCTCCGATACGCACCCGGTCGCCACCGTCGTCATTGACGCCTACACGGGTAACGAGGTCGATGATCCCCATGAACGGGATGCCCTCGATCTCGATGCCGTTGGCCTTGAACTCGGTGCCGAGCACATCCTGGTCGACCGGGTTCTCGATGTCCCAATAGCCGTCCACCTTGGGGAGCATCTTTGCCGCCAGCGGCAGTGCGCGAGCCTGGTCCACCCCTCCCAGCACCTCGCGGGCAACCTGGTTGACAATCTCGTGAGCGTGGTACCTGGTGCGTTGGTGGGGTGACATCTCCATCAGCCGCTCGAACACCGTGTGCACGGCGGTGCCCAGCCCTGCGGGCTGCATCGGGTCGTCATGGCGCGGCATGAGGCGCTCGGCTGCCCACCGGGCGGTGCAGTCCTTCATCGACCCCATAGTCGACGGGGACAGGTAAGGGCGGGATATGTGCGCCAGCGCTACGCCGTCGGTGACCTGCAGGCGTCCGCGGTCGTCCCAGGCAGTAACCAGAGACAGGTCGTCGAACCCCTTGAACGGGGGTTGCTTCTTCGCGCTCTGCCCCGAGTCTCTGTCCGGGCCAGAGGCGCTGTTCGTCGTCATGACAGGTATGTGGGATGGGGTCCACGTCTGGTCCACACCTGGCGAAGACAGCCCCGACCAGCACGCTTACGGGCGTCGCCGCTCAGGCGTCACGCCAACTCTTGCCAGGAACCGGCGCAGCGCGGCTCCAGAGTCGGGCACACTGCGGGCACAGCGGGTGCGGGCAGAGCCAAGAAGACGAAAGCCCAGGTCAAAGCCCATGTAGATAGATAGATAGATGAGTTTGTCTTCTCTAACTACTACTACTTGGCGAGGGTTGTGTGCCCGCAGTGTGCCTACACCCATCGTTGTGATCTCAACGATTTTGGGCGTTTGCCCGCTGTGCCCGCACCAACGGTCTACGTGAACGCGAGAACTAAACCGTCTCCCCTGGTCGTCCACGAAATGTGTGCTAGCCCTGTAGTACGTGGCTGTATTCGTAGGCACCGGGCACAACCGCCAAAATCACCACCTGACCTGCGAGAACACGTAGGCAAGAGTGCGGGCGACGTGCGGGCACAACACCTCGCTCAAGGCTGTGACCTGCAAAGACGTGAAGGCACACCGTCACGGACCCACATCCTGGTCGCTCCTGCGCATGGTGCCCCTCAAGGCACATCTTCGAAGGGCGCACACTACGCATGGCTGTTGAGCGGTTCTCCGTAGCGAGCCTGCCTGCCGGGTTCGACCCCGACAAGCACGCAGGCAAGATCATCGCCAAGGTCTGCGAGACCAAGGGCGACGGGTGGGAGGTCGAGTCCTACGACCCCGCCGAGCGACGACTCGTCCTGACCCGCCAAGGGGTCGTCACGCAGACGACCGCAGCCACCAAGGGGCAGACCCTTACGCTCGCGCTCGCCAAGGGCACCCGCCCCACCGACGGGGACCGGATCGCGTCGAAGTTCGAGGACGCCAACCCCGGGTACACGCTCACCGAGTTCAAGCCGTTCCTCGGCCAGGCCGTCATGCGCAAACTCAGCATCGGTGAACGCCAGGCACGCGACGCGACCGCCTACGCGCTGGGGATGAAGCCCTACGACATCCGTGTGTCCACCCGCCGCGGAGGCGGGTACAGCATGGTCCTGCCGTCGTACTCGCCGTCCAAGCACGACACGAAACTGGACGAGGTAGCCACCACGGTGGTGGGTCAGCCCGGCTGGTACACCCAGGTGGACCCGGCCACCAGCACCGTCCAGATGATCCCCGCCGAACTCCCCACGTTCCAGAAGGGGTACCCGTACCCGTTCTCCGAGCCAACCGCCGATATTTTCCGCGTCCCCGTCGGGGTAGCACTGGGCGGTAATGGCCGACCCAACGAGACCGCATTCGTCGACCTGGACGGCACCGCGGGTGTCCTAGTAACAGGTCTAGCAGGGTCCGGCAAGGCGCAGCCCCTGACGTCCCGTATTCCGGTCCCGGTCTCCGACCGGTTCCCTGACGGGTGGGCACTGCTGGGGGCCCTGCGCGCCGGTGACACGGTGTTCGCTGCAGACGGGACCACCACCCGTGTCGTTGCCGTGTCGGACACGGTGCGTCGTGAGGTGTTCGAGGTGCATCTGTCAGACGGGCAGGTTGTAGAGACAGCAGGCGATCACCTCTGGCGGGCGAAGAACGCGTCCCAACGGCAAGTCGGTCGCACACGGCAGGGCAACGAGAAGGCTGCTCGCGGCGACGCTCGACGGGCGAAGGTGCTCGCTGACGTTCGTCGGCTGCGCGAGATGGCTTCCGGGTATGTCGGGAAGTCTGCGGCGTCAATCAACGTGGTCGCGTCAATCGCGGGGGTTCCGTACACGCGGGTGCGTTCCGCGCTCCTGGCGTCCGGCCTCGGGTCTGCGGAGGTCGGGCATGCGGTGTGGCCCGTCGACGAGTGCTTGTTGGTCGTCGCCGACGCGCTCGAAGCGACGACCAGAGCGGGTGGGCGTTTCGCTCCAGCCGCCGCATGGTCGATCGTCACCACGCAACAGATGGCAGACACGCTCATGTCTGGTTCCGCTCACCTGAACTGGTCGATCGACGTAGCGGAGGGGTTCGACGCTGCTGAGGCGGACCTGCTCGTTGACCCGTACGTGCTCGGATACTGGCTCGGCGATGGGACGGGTCGCACTGGCGGCATCACCGTCGGGGGGCAGGACGTCGAACACGTCCAGGCTCTGCTAGAGGACGCGATGGGGCGCGCCGCCGACCGCTCATCAGTGAAGCCGGACGAACGTGCGTGGACCATCTCCTTCGGGCGGCCAGACCAGTCCAGGTGCAAGTACGGGCACCCGCGCGACACGGAACGCACCGACCCTCGGAAGGGGTCGTATTCCTACCTGGAATGCGCGCACTGCCCCCGTGAGTCGCAGCGCAAGGGATCGGACGGTCGAGCACCCGTCAACCTCTCGCTCTGCGAGGCGTTGCGCGTCGTCGGGGTCCGGCAGAACCAGAAGGGGACCGCGAAGCACATCCCCGCCGCGTACCTGCGGGGATCGTTCAAGCAGCGTCTGGCACTACTCCAGGGGCTCATGGACTCCGACGGGCACATCGACCAGGGCGGCTCATGCGAGATCACCCTGTCTGACCCTCGTCTCGCTGAGGGGGTACTGGAACTGGTCCGCTCTCTGGGGATCAAGGCGGCCACCCCCTCCGCGTCGGCTTCCGGCTACCGGGGCACCAACGGCGAGCGTGTGGTGTGCAAGGACCGTTACCGCATCCACTTCACCACCGACCTTCCTGTGGCGCGCCTACCTCGCAAGGCGGAGCGCCTGCCCGCTGCGGTGCGCACCACACAGGACCGCATCTTCGTCACCCAGGTCGTGCGTACCGGGCGAGCCGTTGACATGCGCTGCCTGCACGTCGACAACCCGGACCACCTGTACCTGACAGACGGGTTCGTCCCCACCCACAACTCGGTGTGGACCACCTCGTTCCTGTTCTCCTTGTTCAGGCGCGGCTGGCAGGTCGCCGTCGTCAACGCACCACAGAAGAAGACCGACTTCGAATGGGCCAAGCCGTTCGTGCGCGAGAACGGGTGGGGGTGCGAGTCGAAGGCCGACGCCGTAGCCGTGGCCCGCCTCATCCACGAAGAGGGCGTGCGACGCGGACAGTTGCTCGCCACGCACGGGGTGTCCAAGTGGCAGGAACTCCCAGCGGACGCCCGGAAGAAGAACCCGCCGCTGATCCTGGTCGCCGACGAGATGGCCGCCCAGTTGATGAAGGAGGCCGAGCCCAAGGGGCTACCCAAGGATCACCCGCAGCGACTGGAAGTCCAGCAAGAGAACCTGGAGTCCGACCTGCTCGCCGTCACCCTCGCGAAGATCCCTGCCGAGATGCGTGCTGCGGGTATCCGGGTGCTCTACCTGACCCAGCAGGCGCAGGCGAACTTCGGCATCGGCCCCAAGATCAAGGTCAACCTGCCGCACCGTGTCCTTCTCGGGTCCAAGCCTTCCAAGCAGCAGTTGGGTCACGCCTTCCAGGTACCCGAGAAGTTGCCGGGGATCCCCGAGCACATCGTGGCCGACGAGGCGCAAGCGCGAGGGGTGGGCATCACAGAGTTCGAGGGGCAGACACCTCAGGTGTTCAAGGGCTACTACGCCCCCGGATCTGAGTTCGTCGCCCAGATGCGCAAGGCCGGGGTCCCCACAACCAACACACCGCGCCCCACCCCGCCGCAAGTGGCGCGACTTGTTCCGCAGATCGCCGATGAACTGCCTGACGACGGGCCACCGTCGTCAGCGTTCGACGCAGGCGGCTTCGGCCAGCAAGACGGGCGAGACGTTGCCGCTGGCGACCGGCTCAAGGGGGCCGCCGCGGCCAGCCACGCGCTCGCTGTGGACGCAGCCTTGGCCGCCAAGCGCCAGCGTGCAGCAGCGTCCAGCGACGACGACTTCTAGGGCTCCGGGGCCCAAGAGTTCCTGCGCATGGTGCCTGGCATGGACACCAACCGTCGCTCTTGGATTGCCGCCAACCGCGCGGTGCTCGCCTGCGTCGCGGTGACCGCACTGCTGGCCGCCGTGCTGGCAGAAACCGAGGGGCTGATCCACGCCGCGGTCTTCGTCGCACTGGCAGGCGGTCTGTGCTTCGCAGCGAAGGCTGCGTGCCGGGCAGCGGACCGCCTCGCCCAGTCCCTCGAAACTCAGCAGCCCCCGGACAAGTAGACCCTGACCACCTGGCTCGACCACGGCGACTCATCGCCCACACCGCTTGGAGATAGAAAATGAACCTCGCCAATCCGGTTGGCAACCCTAACCTCAGGGGGGCCTGGGGGAACGCGCAGCAGATCATCTCAGGAGCGCTCGGCCCCGGCTTCCTCGGCGTCCTCGCCGGTATCGGGATCATCATGATCCTCTTCGCCGTCGCGAAGTTCTTCTGGGACAAGCGACGCGGCAACGGCGGCAACAGCAAGGGCATGTGGTTCCTCATCGGTGCCGGTGCCATCCTGGCTGCCCCCGAGGTTCTCATGCCGTGGCTCCTTGGCATCGTTGACTGGGTGATCATGGGAATCGGACAGATCATCGGCTTCTTCACCGGCCGCATCTTCTAGTTCCACGATAAGGCGACACGTGCCGTGACCAGATTGTTGGCACGCGTCGCCTTTATCTCGCAACCAACACCGGAGACATCGTGAGCGCCCAGGAAAACGTCCCGCACCTGTTTGACCTGACGAAGATGGTCGGCAAGCGACGCAACGAAGACCGCACTGTCTTCGTTGCAACGGTCGAGGTCGAACGCAGGACGTTCTGGCTCCTACTCACCGGCCTCCCCTTTGCGTTGATGGCTGCTGGCCTGGCCTCCGTACTCGTCGGCATCTGGGGACTGTTCGTGTTCGTCGTCGTCGAGGGTGCGTGGATGCTCATCATGGGGCGCCGCCGCTCGACAGGCTTGCAGGTCAACATGTTCGAGGCGATGAAGGACCGCAAGACGTCATCGGCTGGCAAGTACTTGATGTGCGGAACGGTGATCGACCCGCTCCACGGCCTCGGGGACTTCCAACTCGTCCACTCTGACGCCCCCGTCGCTCGTCGAGTCGACGCCGACGGGGTCGAGACGATCATTGACCCCACCGTAGTCACCGCCGTGCAGGTCCCCACCCCAAAACACGCAAAGGGCGAGAGCGTCACCGCCGCGCCGGTCGACATCCTGTCGCACCTCGACGCCCCGACCACGTCCCGCTGAGAGGGCAACCGATGTACTCCGCCACCGCACCGCGACCACGGCTCCTGACCCGGCTGATGCTGGTGCTCGGCCTGCTGGCTGCCCTGTCACCGCTGACCATCGCCCCCGCCGCAGCGTCCCCGTCCGCCGTCTCAGTGCAGGCAGTCTCAATCCAGGCCGAGACTGCCCCCTTGGCCCTCGGCGCCATGTCGACGCGTGCCGTCATGGCGGACGGGGTGGGCACGACGGACGGCACCCTGCCGGTGAATCGTTGGTCTGGGGCGGTGTCTTCATTCCACTCTCGTGTTTCTGGTGGCATCCTCGACTTCACCTCGGTCAACAACGCCGTCATGCGTGACTTCATGGCAGGCAACGCCATGTCCACTGGCGGGATGATGTGGAGCCTGACAGCAGGGATGGTCGAGTCGGCAACGACGACGACGGTGTTCGACCAACTCGCGCTGCGCATGGACAACGCCGCAGGTGACATCCTCAACGCGGTCTTGTTCGGTCATCCCGGGCAGTTGGCCGTGGCTGGCGCGCTCATCATCATCTTGCTGGCCGGGACGTTCTGGAAGTCGATCCGCGGCAACGGAGGTGGCCGTCCCTGGCGAACTCTTCTGCAGAAGGCACTTCTCCTTGGCGTGATCTTCGTCATGGCCAACGGTGCCGCGAGCAGCAACGCTGATGCGGGGACTTTCGGCAGGTTCTCCCCGGGCTGGATCCTCAACATCGTCAACCAGTCCATCTCCCAGGTGGCCGCGGCTCCCGCGTCCGCGTTTATGTTCGGGTCCGACCTTCTGAGCGCCACGAACGTCGTCCCGGACGACGAGACCGCGGCGAACTGCACGACGTACCGTCAGACGCTGCGGTCGAACTTCGAGTACGCGACGAGAGGCAGGGGGTCGGCGTCGGTCAGTCTCGTGCTTAACAGCATCTGGGAGCAGTCTGCTCTCTCCGCATGGAGAAACATCCAGTTCGGCCCGGACGCGGCATCTCAGCAGATGGCTGAGTTCGCGTACTGCCACCTCCTGGACTCCATGGCCGGTATCCCAACGACGGCTTCACGGGTCAATATCACCGTCGGGCGTGAGGACGACTCTGGGGCTGACAGAGTCACGAACTGGGGCATCGATGGCCTTGGCGCTCGTCGGCCGGTGCTGACTAGTTTCCTCCGTCGTACTGGCGAGTTCACAGGCGTTGGCGTTCCCTCGGCGGGGACGCAGGCTCAGCACATGTCTGGTTCAAGCCTGACGCGCTCGGCGAGCATCTTCGCGTGGGCGTCCTGCCAGCCTGAAGGTGACTCGTGGACTTGGCGTCAGTTCAGCCTGCGCGGGTCTGAGTGGGGAAACACCGCCTGGTCCCCACACCGGACGGACGGCGATGACGATGCCTGGGACGCGAACGAGCACTGCAACGCGTTTTGGACCGAGCGTGACTGGGACGGTCACGACTCCGCATGGGACTTCGGGTCGAGCACTCGGAACATCAACGCGCGAACCAGTGACGATGACCCGGTTCGCCAGTTCGTCAGCGTCACGCAGGGCGACTCGGGCAGCATGAACGCACTCGCCCTGGGAACCGGTCACCTGATCTCGGCCGCATCCATCGCGGTCGTGTTCGTCACCCTGTCTGGTGCGGTATTCCTCGCCAAGGCTGCGATGGCGATCATGGGGCTGATGCTCACGGTGGCTCTCGTTTGGTCGCTGCTCCCAGGCCAGTCTGTCGGGCATCGCGTGGGCCTGATCTTCAAGAAGTTCGTCGGGTTCTCCCTCCTGGCGACGGGTGCTTCGTTGATCTTGTCGCTCGTCGGGCTGATGACAGCGATGCTCACCCAGATCCTTGCCGCCGCCTTCCCGCCAGGTGGTGTGGCGTTCACGGTCGTGATCGGGTTCGCGCCGATGCTCGCGCTGCTCGCGATCCACATGCTCTTCACCAAGGTCCTCAAGGTCGCGTCCCCGATGACCCCGAACGGGATCAAGCAGTGGGGTAAGTCGGCTGCGTCGATGACCACCGCGGCTGCTGCTGCGGGTGCAGGCGGCTTCATGGGCGGCAAGATGGGCCAGCGGATGAAGGACCGTGTGACCAACAACATGTCGGAAGCGACGATCGGTCGCGTGGACAAGGCCACGGGCGGCATGCTCTCGAAGATGGGTGCGACCAAGCACTCATCGACGAAGACCGCCCAGCGCGCAGACGGTGGCGTCGGCGGAAAGCACTCTGGTGCCGAGGCGATGAAGGGTGAGGCTCGCGACGACGTCAAGGGCGGCAACACCCCGGCCGAGGCGGAGACCATCGAATCCGCGAGCGCTGACGCGGTGGACATGGGTACCGCGTTCAAGGGTGGTGCGAAGGACACGCGTCGGGCTCGTCGCGGGTTCGACATGGGTGCTCGCGACGCCGATGGCAAGAAGTTGTCCGCGGCGGAGAAGCGTGGCATCCGCGATCACGCCGGGCACGCTGCCGCTGATGCGAACCCGCGTGAGTTCGCCAAGTGGATGGCAGACCAGCACAAGGGCAAGGACTTCTCGGGCTGGACCCCTGATCAGGCCACCGACGCCGACTACGAGCGGTTCGGCAAGGCGACCCTCAAGGAGAACCGCAAGAAGCGTCTCGACAAGACCCGCGCTGACCTGGCCGACATCAAGGCTCAGGACGCGGCGAAGAAGGCTGAGACTCTGGGGCCGTCCACGAGGCGTGCGGTGCAGTCTGCATCGAAGGCCGCCTACGCCAACGCTCTCGCCGGTGACAAGTCGAAGAAGGATGCGCGCGAGGCAGCACGGGCTGCACGGGTCGAGGAGTACAAGGCTCGTGGCGGGTTCAAGAAGGCGATGGTCTCGGCTGCGAAGGAAGACCTCAAGCACACTCCGGGTGGTGTCGCGGCTGCGGCTCGGGCGGCGAAGGACCCGCAGGTGTGGAAGAAGACGGGCAGTGCGGTCAAGGGTGGTTTGAAGGTTGCCGCTGGGGCAGGTCTGGTGTCCACGGGTGTGGGGGCGGCCCCTGGCGCCTACCTGATCGCCAAGGGTGCCAAGCAGGCCGTGGGCGGAACGATGGCGGAGCGCCGCAAGGCGAACGACAAGAAGATGGCCGCCTATTACGCGAAGAAGCAGGCGCAGACTCCCTCGGGTGCCCCTGCTGGTGGTACTGCCGCACCTGCGTCCCCGGCTCCAAACCAGGCTCCCATCAGTACCGGGCACCAGACGGGGGCAGCGGCACCCCGCGAGCCGGTGAACCCGGAGCAGTAGACGCCAACCCGACAGTTGACGGGGTGCAGTCGGCCAGGATGATGTGTGGCGACTACACCCCCGACCGCGAGAACCCTGCGGAGGATGACAGTGACCACCATCGACGCCAACGGTGCAGCACACGGACCGAACGGGCAGTACGTGCACAACCCGCATGCCGCGCCCGGGTACGACTTGACGATCGACGATGCCACCTACAACGCTCGCGGTTCGGCTTCGTTCCCCCCTGCACCGCGATCGGCCGAGCAACACATCGCGTTCTGGAACACCGTCGAGATTCCCGACTGGATGCTCAAGAATGCTCGTGACACCTACACGGTGTGGCAGATCGAGCGGCTGAAGGAAGATGCGGACGCTGCCGCGAAGCAGTTGAGACGTGACAACCCTGGCAAGGCGTACGTCAACGGAAAGTTGATGAGGGATGCGATCAGTGACGTCGTGGACAAGACCTTCATCGATTCTGCCGTGTCAAAGTACCCAGACATGCACCGACAGTACACACGCGACATCGTTCGCGGTTGCCTCATGTGGTACTACGCGGGTGAACTCCCGGCGGAGGAGAGCCATGCCGTCCTGGACTACAAGGTGAAGGTCGGGCCGTCCAGCGTCCCAACTTCGGACCTCATCAAGTGGTTCCACTTCCACGCCTGGCAGGACTCCATCACCGGCTGAACCAGCCCCGGGAACCGCCGATAGCGCATTTCCCGCCACCGCGGCGTGTCCTGTTGCGCATGGTGCCAGTCACAGCACGCGAACGAGATGAGGGCTGATGGTGTGGTCAACGAGGAGGCAACCCTCCCGCCTGGGCGCGCCTACACGACAGCACGGGTTCAGTCTTGTTGAACTGATCACCGTCATGGTGGTGGTCGGTGCCCTCGCAGCGATAGCCATCCCGTTCTTCGCCGCGCAGCAAAGGTCGGCTTACGACTCACGGGCCGTCTCCGATGCGCACCAGATGACGGTCACCGCTACCGGCCTCACATCACGGTACGGGTCACCCGACGCGGTGAGACCAGCACGGGCAACACGCGCCGTGAACCTCTCCACGGTGATCTGGCAGACCGGTGACAACCCGGCCATGGTCGATGACTTCTCCCAGTCAGGAGGGGTGGTCACACGCCTTCATGCCGACGGGCCGCTGTGGTGCGTGCTCAGTTGGCACCCACGAGGGCACCTGTCAGAACCCCTGCACAGTGCGTGGGCATCCTCTGACACAGCAGGTGTGCAGACGAGCGACTCACCGCTCACATCTTCGGCGTGCCGCCTGCTGATCGAGATCGAAGAAATCTCCCCGGAGCCGAACACACCCGGCCTTGGGTCAGCGTGCGGGCTGCCCTGCAACCTGTGCCAGCCGGGCGTGAACGCGGTCAACTGCCGTGACTGCGGGGACGACTGCACTATCGGCACCGGGTGCGGCATCCCGTGCAGCGAGTGCCAGCCAGGGGTCAACGCCGACAACTGCCGCAACTGCGGGACACCGTGCGCCGCAGTCTCTCGAAGGCCGCGAGCGCCGGACCGGGTTGCTCGGCCTTGATCGGTGTCTAGGGCGCGGTCTTGGGGTGGCGAAGGCCACCGCGTCCGTCTTTCGTGGGTGCGGTGGCCTTCGTGTCTCGGCGGTCGGTTACATGGGGTGAGCGCGGGAAAGCGGCGGTGTCTTTAGCGCCGCCGATGAGAGCGCGTCATGACGGTGGCGTTCTGGTCTTGCTGGTCTTCGGGTGCTGTTTGCGGACGTAGTCGAGGACCT
>Ga0194138_10000290_pt1 | contig 24154 bp, 20 predicted proteins | sample TARM_MetaG_T2_14_FD_134022 | JGI IMG/M metagenome (GOLD analysis project Ga0194138, IMG submission 134022) | Freshwater microbial communities from Pennsylvania, USA, analyzing microbe dynamics in response to fracking - TARM_MetaG_T2_14 (version 2) | ecosystem: Environmental > Aquatic >...
CCCCCAACCCCACCATTACCTGAAACGCCAGATGGGTGACCGTTACCGGGGGCCGATCCGACTCTGGGAAGTCGAACAACCCCCTCACCTCGGCGCCGAAATCCCCGAACGCCAGAAAGCTGAGCCCTCCGGGAAGGGGAATTCCGAATGAAACCTCTCCCTTCTCCGGATCGGGAATCCCTCCGAGAATCAACGGCGCGCCCGCCTCGGTATGAAAATGCGCCTCCATGGCCGCCAATTTTTCCGGCTGGCGTTTCGCAACCGATTTCGCGCTCAGATCCCCCGTCAACGGCACCACCACTGAACTGATCGCCAGACAGGGCCACAAATACCGGGAGGCCCGCAGATGAAACGCCCGCCCGCTCCCGCGCAACAGCCCAAAGGCGTGCAACCCCAACGCGGCCATGCTCACCGCTTGAAAGGCGGCCGCCAACATATGGAGCGCCTGCAGTGGCCACGCCCGATTGAACATCGCCTTCCACGGATCAATATTCACCGCACGGCCATCCACCCAGTCAAATCCCGCGGGAGCGTTCATCCACCCGTTGGCCGCGATCACCAACAGCCCCGACGCCAGCCCGCACACCCCCACCATCAGTCCAAAAAACAGATGCAACCTCTCCGGTATACGCCCCCATCCATACAAAAACAGCCCCAGAAAAATCGCCTCCAAAAAAAACGCGGCGCCCTCCAACGAAAACGGCATGCCGAAAATCGGACCCGCGTGTTCCATAAACGTCGGCCACAACAACCCCAACTGAAAACTCAGGGCCGTCCCGCTGACCGCACCCGTCGCGAAGAGGATCGCGCTTCCCTTCATCCAGGCACGGGTCAATTGAAGATCCACCGGGTCCCGGTACCGAAGATACCGCCGATAGGCGGCGTACATCAGAAACGGCATCACCATCGAAATCGAGGCGAAAAGGATATGAAAGCCCAAGGAAAAGGCCATTTGCGTCCGAGCCAATACCAAATGCGTCATCCCGCTCCCCTTACTCCCGAAGACTCGTAAATGCAATTGGTTTTATAGCAAACAACAATGTGACTTCATCCCGTACCCGGATCCAACCCCCTTCGCGCGTCTCCCCCTTCCCGTCCGGACGCAAAAAAAGACCGCCGGATCGGCGGTCTTTTTTGCGAATCGCGGTCGGAGAACCGTTACCAGCGATAGTGCGCGAAGGCCCGGTTGGCTTGGGCCATCTTATGGGTATCGTCGCGTTTTTTCACCGCGGACCCGGTGTTGTTGTGCGCGTCCACCAGCTCGTTCGCGAGCGCGAACGCTAGAGGCACACCCTTCCGAGCGCGGGAGAACTGAATGATCCAGCGCATGGCCAGGGAACGGCTACGCAGACTGGAAAGCTCCATGGGCACCTGATAGGTGGCCCCCCCCACGCGGCGGGATTTCACTTCGAGCTGCGGCCGAACATTTTCGATCGCGTTTTCGAAGACCTCAACCGGGTTTTCGCCGGTCTTTTCCCCGACTTGGTCGAGAGCGGTGTAAATGATTTTCTGCGCGACGGTCTTTTTGCCCTTGCGCATGATCTGATTGACGAAGCGGGTGATTTCCTGACTCTGGAATTTCGGGTCCGGAATCAACTCGCGTTTAATAGAACGGTGACGTCTTGCCATGGGTTATCCTGATCGAATGCGGTTAAATTCAGCTCTTCTTGGGACGCTTGGTGCCGTACTTGGAACGTCCCTGGTTCCGGCCGTCCACCCCGAGGCAGTCCAGCGCGCCACGAACAATGTGATACCGCACACCCGGAAGGTCGGGCACCCGGCCACCGCGGACCAGCACCATGCTGTGTTCCTGCAGATTGTGGCCTTCGCCCGGAATGTAGGCCGTGACTTCCTGTCCGTTGGTCAACCGCACACGGGCGATTTTCCGCAGAGCGGAGTTCGGCTTCTTCGGCGTCTGGGTCTTTACGAGCAGACAGACACCACGACGTTGCGGGCACTGCTGCAACGCGCGGGATTTGCTCTTTTTACGGATCGGCTTGCGTCCGTTGCGCACTAACTGATTGATGGTTGGCATAAGTCGGTTTTCCTCTGTAATAAAGCGGGGCCGGGTGACCTAGCACAAAGTCACCCGGTCATGCAATCCCGTTTTCAACTTTCGATGGTTTTTTTCTCGTCGAACATCTCCTCGCCGAGCAATTCGTCGGCCGAAATCGGCTCGGACGCGTACTTCAGCCGAATGTCGCGATACCGGTCGAAACCGGTGCCCGCGGGAATGAGATGCCCCATGATCACGTTCTCCTTGAAGCCCCGCAGCTCGTCGCGCTTGGACAGCGCGGCGGCCTCGGTCAGCACTCGGGTCGTGTCCTGGAACGACGCGGCGGAAATGAAGCTCTCCGTCTCCAGCGCGGCCTTGGTGATCCCCAGCAGCACCGGGGAGGCCTCCGCCGGCCGACGACCCTCGTCCACCGCCTTCTCGTTGATCTGTTCGAACTGAAGCCGGTCGATCTGGTCGCCCGGCAGCAACTCGGTGTCGCCGGAATCCGTGATCTTCACCTTGCGCAGCATCTGACGCACAATCACTTCGATGTGCTTGTCATTGATCTCCACGCCCTGCACCCGGTACACGGATTGCACCTGGTTCACCAGGTATTCCTGCAGCGCGCGCGGTCCGCACACGTCCAGCAGTTCCTGCGGCGTCACGGGACCCTCGGTAAGCTGCTGGCCCTTCTTGACGAAGTCGCCGCGGAAGACCACCACGTGTTTGCCCATCGGGATCAGGTGCTCTTCGGCCTCGCCGGTCTCCTGGTCGCGCACCACCAACCGGCGCTTGCCACGGGTGGAGCCCTCGAAGTCGACCACGCCGTCGATCTTGGCGATTTCCGCCGCCTCCTTGGGCTTGCGGGCTTCGAACAACTCGGCCACCCGGGGCAGACCGCCCGTGATGTCCATGGTCCGTGCCGCTTTCCGGGGCGTTTTGGCCACGATGGTGCCGGCGCCGACATCGGCGCCCTCTTCCACCGTCACCTGGGCGCCGGAGGGGATCGCGTAGGCGTTGAGCGTGGATTCCCCGTCCTTCGGGTCCACCACGATAATCTGCGGATGAAGGTCTTCCTTGTGCTCCAGCACCACGGTGTTTTCCAGGCCGGTCTGGGCGTCCTGTTCCTTGCGGATGGTCACCCCTTCGATGAAGTCGTGGAACTTCACTTTACCGGTGTATTCGGAAATAATCGGCACGTTGTGGGGGTCCCACTTCATGAAGGCCTGTCCCTTCTTCACCTTCCCGCCGTCGGGAACGTAAATCTGACTGCCGATCATGGTGGTGTGCCGTTCCAATTCGCGGCCTTCCTTGTCGAAGATCCCGATGGAGCCGTTTTTGTTGAGCACCGTCCAGCCTTCCTTTCCGTCGTCCATAGTCACCGGCACGGCGCGCACGTCGAAGTAGCGCACGGTACCGCCATGGCGGGAGGAAACCTCAGGATTCTTGAACACGCCGCTGGCCACCCCGCCCACGTGGAACGTACGCATGGTGAGCTGCGTGCCGGGCTCGCCGATCGACTGCGCGGCGATGATGCCCACGGATTCCCCCAGCGCACCGGGATCGCCCGTGGCCGGGTTGATGCCGTAACACTTGGCGCACACTCCCCGTTTGCTTTCGCAGGTCAGCGCGCTACGGATCTTCATCACCTCAATCCCGGCGTGGTCGATCTTGTCGGCCACCACCTCGTCGATCAGCTGGCCTTCGGCCACGATGATCTTGCCCGAGGAGGGATCCAACACGTTCTGCTGGGCCGTGCGGCCAATACAGCGGGAGCCGACGGAAACCAGTTCCTCGTCCCCTTCCATGATCGGACGCACCTCGATGCCGTTCGGCGTGCCGCAGTCGTCTTCGACCACGATGATGTCGTGGGACACGTCCACCAGCTTCCGGGTGAGGTACCCGGAGTCGGCGGTCTTGAGCGCCGTGTCGGCCAGCCCCTTCCGGGCGCCGTGGGTACTGATGAAGTATTCCAACACCGTCAACCCTTCGCGGAAGTTCGACAGAATCGGACGTTCGATGATTTCGCCGGAGGGCTTGGCCATCAGACCGCGCATGCCCGCCAACTGGCGGATCTGCTGCTTGGAACCACGGGCTCCGGAGTCCACCATCACGTAAATCGGATTGATGTGGCTCTGGTTGTTGTTGTACTCCATCGCCCGGAACATCACATTGGTGATTTCCTCCGTGGTGTGCGTCCAGATATCCACGATGCGGTTGTAGCGTTCCCCGTCGGTGATGACCCCCTTGCGGTACTGGGTCTCCACATCGGACAACTGCGCGTTGGCGGCGTCCAGCAGTTGGTGTTTCTCGTCCGGGATGTTCATGTCGATGATCCCGATCGAAATACCGGACTTCGTGGCCTGGTCGAACCCAAGTTCTTTCAAACTGTCCAACACTTCCACCGTGGCGGCGTGGCCGGCTTTCTGATAGCAGCGCCAGATGAGCTCGCCCAGAATCTTCTTGGTGACCACCTTGTTCATGAAGCCCAGCCCCTCGGGCCAGATCTCGTTGAAGAACACCCGGCCCACCGTGGTGGTGATCACGGATTTTTCGGGGTCGCCGAAAATCGTGTCGCCCTGATAGTCCGGGTTTTTGAACCGGATACGGCTGTGAATGTGAAGCACGCCCTCGTCGTGGGCGGTGTGCACTTCGTGCGCGTCGGCAAGTATCGGGAGATGCTCGTTCTCCTCCAGCTTGCCCGTGCGCTCCGCGATCCGGTCGTGCTGGGAGGAGCTGGTGATGTAGTACGCCCCCAGGCAGATGTCTTGGGACGGCGTGGTGATCGGCTTGCCGCTGGAAGGCGAGAAAATATTGTTTGCCGCCAGCATCAAGAGGCGGGTCTCCATCTGGGCTTCCACCGACAATGGCACGTGCACGGCCATCTGGTCGCCGTCAAAGTCGGCGTTGTAGGCGGTACACACCAACGGATGCACCCGGATCGCCGATCCCTCGATCAGCACCGGCTCAAACGCCTGGATGGACAAACGGTGCAGGGTCGGCGCGCGGTTCAACAACACCGTGTGACCCTTGGTCACCTCTTCCAGAATGTCCCACACCTCGTCGGCTTCCCGCTCAATCAGCTTTTTGGCGGAACGCACCGTGTGCACGATGCCCATCTCTTTGAGGCGACGGATAATGAACGGTTCGAACAGCACCAGCGCCATCTTCTTGGGAAGACCGCACTGGCGGATGTTCAGTTCCGGTCCCACCACGATCACGGACCGGCCGGAATAGTCCACCCGTTTCCCGAGCAGGTTTTGACGGAACCGGCCCTGCTTGCCCTTGAGCATGTCACTCAGGGATTTCAGGGGGCGATTGCCCGCGCCGGTCACCGCGCGACCGTGGCGGCCGTTGTCCAGCATGGCGTCCACGGCCTCCTGCAACATGCGCTTCTCGTTGCGGATAATCACGTCCGGCGTCTTCAACTGCAGAAGGCTCTTCAGCCGGTTGTTGCGGTTGATCACGCGGCGGTACAAATCGTTCAAGTCGGAAGTGGCGAACCGACCGCCTTCCAGCGGAACCAGCGGACGCAAGTCCGGGGGGATCACCGGAAGCGCCTCCAGAATCATCCATTCCGGGCGGGTATCGGCGTCCAGAAACGCCTGCAGGGTCTTCAGCCGTTTGGTGAACTTCTTCAGGTTCTGCTTGGACCCCGTGTTCTCGATGTCCTCCTGCAGTTGCTCGATCTCGGCGGCGATATCAATGCGTTCCATCAGATCCCGCACCCCTTCCGCGCCCATCTTGGCCACGAAAGCGTCTTCTCCGTACTTGTCCTCCGCCTCGCGCATTTCGAGTTCGCTGAGAAGTTGCTTCTCCTCCAGAGGCGTGTCGCCGGGATCCACCACGATGTAGTCCTCGTAGTACAGCACCCGCTCCAAAGCGCGCGCGGTCATGTCCAACACCATGCCCAAACGGGTGGGCGTGCACTTGAAGAACCAGATATGGGACACGGGCACGGCCAGTTCGATCAACCCCATGCGCTCGCGGCGCACCCGGGACAGAGTGACCTCCACTCCGCAGCGATCGCAGATCACACCCTTGTGTTTAATCCGCTTGTACTTTCCGCAGGCGCATTCCCAGTCCTTGGTCGGTCCGAAAATCCGCTCGCAAAACAACCCGCCCTTCTCCGGTTTGAAGGTACGGTAATTGATGGTTTCGGGATTCTTGACCTCCTGGTGTTCGCCGTTGCGATAGGCCCAGGAACGGATGGTTTCCGGCGAGGCGATCGAAATGGTGGCGAAATCGTAGCCTTCGTCCGACGACAGACCCGGAATCAAATTGTGTTCGGTATTTTCCACAGTTCAGTTTCTCCGTTGGTGGATGGATTCGTTTTTTAAAGGGGAGACGGGGTCGCCGGAGTCCGCGCGAACGCGGCCCCCCGGCGGATGAAGACGGGATCAGCCCTCCTCGGCGTGTCCGACCTGGATGTCCAGGCCCAGCGCCATCATTTCCTTCATCAGCACATTGAAGGACTCCGGCGTTTCGGACTCGAGGGAGTTCTGACCCTTCACGATGGCCTCGTAGATCCGGGTCCGGCCGGCGAGGTCGTCGCTCTTCACGGTCAACACTTCCTGCAGGGAATAGGCCGCGCCGTAGGCTTCCAGCGCCCACACTTCCATTTCCCCGAAGCGCTGGCCGCCATACTGGGCCTTGCCGCCCAGCGGCTGCTGGGTGACCAGGGAGTACGGACCGACCGCCCGGGCGTGGATCTTTTCGCTCACCAGGTGGTGCAGCTTCAGCATGTAAATCATGCCCACCACGACCTTCTGGTCGAACTTCTCGCCGGTGCGCCCGTCGAAGAGTTTCGTTTTGCCCGTGTTCGGCAACCCGGCCTCTTCCATCAGCTTCCAGATCTCGTCCTCGTTGATCCCGTCGAACACCGGTGTCGCGGCGTGCATGCCCAGCTTGTGACAGGCCCACCCGAGGTGGGTTTCCAACACCTGGCCGACATTCATCCGGCTGGGCACGCCCAGCGGGTTGAGGACGATGTCCACCGGAGTTCCGTCCGGAAGGAACGGCATGTCCTCTTCCGGCACGATCTTGGCGATCACACCCTTGTTCCCGTGACGACCGGCCATCTTGTCGCCCACCGACAACTTTTTCTTGCTGGTGACGTAGACCTTGACCTTCTTGACCACGCCGGGGTCGACGTCGTCGCCGCTTTCCAGCCGGTCCATGTTGCGATCGTACTCCTCTTCCAGTTCTTCGAACTTGCTGTTGAACTCGGAGATGATCCCCTGGATCTTGATCTGGATCGGACTCGGGTCGATTTCCACGTTCTTGTGGGCCGCGGCCAGTTTCCGAAGCAACGTCTTGGTGATTTTCCGGTTGGCCGGAATGATAATCTCGTCCGTTTTGGAGTTGATCACGTCCAGCGGGATTTTCTCGCCCAGCAGAATGTTGCTCAAGGCTTCGGTCAGCGCCTCGGTGATTTCGGAGGACTTGTTTTTGTGGTCCTCGTGGATCGCCTTGGCTTGGCGACGCTTTTCGCTCGGAGTCAGCTTGCTCTTCTTGCTGGAGTTGCGGGAGGCGATCTTCACGTCCATCACAATCCCCTCGGTGCCGGAGGGCACGGTCAGGGAGGTGTCGCGCACATCGGCCGCCTTCTCACCGAAGATCGCCCGCAGCAGCCGCTCTTCCGGCGCCAGCTCGGTCTCGCTCTTCGGCGTGATCTTGCCCACCAGAATGTCGCCGGGCTTCACCTCGGCGCCCACCCGGATGATTCCGTCGTGGTCGAGGTTTTTCAGCGCCTCTTCGCCAACGTTCGGGATGTCCCGGGTGATTTCCTCCGGGCCAAGCTTCGTGTCCCGCGCGTCGCACTCGAACTCCTCAATGTGGAGAGAGGTGTACACGTCGTCCTTCACCATACGCTCGTTGATCAGAATCGCGTCCTCGAAGTTATAGCCGCACCAGGGCATGAACGCCACCAGCACGTTGCGTCCGAGGGCCAGATCCCCGTTGTCGGTCGCGGCGCCGTCGGCCAGCACTTCGCCCACCTTCACCTTCTGGCCAACCTTCACGATCGGCTTCTGGTTCGCACAGGTTCCGGCGTTGGTGCGCATGAACTTCCGCAGCTCGTAGCGCTCGAACTGGTCTTCGGGCGTCTTGCGTCCGGGCATCTCGCCGTCGCGGCTTACCACCACTTCGTTGGCGGTCACCCGGGCGACCGTACCCGCTTTTTCGTTCACCACGACCACGCCGGAGTCGCGGGCCACGCGGGCTTCCACCCCGGTTCCCACATAGGGGCGGTCGGTCACCAGCAGAGGCACGGCCTGCCGCTGCATGTTGGAGCCCATCAACGCGCGGTTGGCGTCGTCGTGCTCCAAAAAGGGAATCAGGGAAGTGGCCACGGACACCATTTGCAAGGGAGACACGTCCATATGCGTCACATCCTTGGCGGGCACCAGCTCGAACTCGCCGGAACGGCGCACGGACACCGTGTCGTTCTGGAAGGTCCCGTCCTCGTTCAACGGCGCGTTGGCCTGGGCGATCACGCAACGCTCCTCGTCGTCCGCGCTGAGGTATTTCACCTCTTTGGTCACCTTGCCCTTCTTCACCACCCGGTAGGGGCTTTCAATAAAGCCGAACTCGTTGACCCGGGCGTAGGTCGACAGGGAACTGATCAGACCGATGTTCGGGCCTTCCGGAGTTTCAATGGGACAAATGCGGCCATAGTGGGAGGTGTGCACGTCGCGCACCTCGAACCCGGCGCGTTCCCGGCTCAACCCGCCCGGACCCAGGGCCGACAGACGCCGTTTGTGCGTCAGTTCGGACAAGGGGTTGGTCTGGTCCATGAACTGGGAAAGCTGGGAGCGGCCAAAGAAATCCTTGATCACCGCGGAAAGCGCCTTGGGATTCACCAGGCGTTGCGGGGTGAGCTTTTCGACCGTGGCGTCGATCATCGTCATGCGTTCCCGGGCCAGACGCTCGGTGCGGGCCAGCCCCACGCGAACCTGGCCTTCCATGAGTTCGCCCACCGTACGCACCCGGCGACTGCCAAGATGGTCGATGTCGTCGATGAATCCATGGCCCATTTTCAGGCCCACCAGATACTTGACCGCCTCCACCAGATCCTCCTTCTCCAACACGCGGGAGTCGGGGTTGGCGTGCAAATTCAGCTTCTGCTGGATCTTGTAGCGCCCCACCCGGCCCAGATCGTACCGGCGGGGGTCGCCGAAAATCCGCTTCAGCATCTGTTGCGCGTTGGCCACGGAGGGCGGATCGCCCGGGCGCAGCTTCGCGTAAATATCCTTCAGCGCCTCTTCGGTGTCCCGACTCGGATCCTTGCCCACGGACTTCAGGAACAGCCCCTCGTCGGCGCTGATGTCAATCACGTCCACGGAGGCGTGGCCCGCCGCCGCCACCTGGGAAACCAGATCGAGGGTCATCGGCTCGTAGCGGCGCGCGATGATGTTGCCCGAATCCTCGTCCACGATGTCGTCTTTCAACACCAGGTGGGTAAGGGAGGACTCTTTCACCTTCTTGGCCACGTTGACCTTTTTAAAGGTGTAGAAAATGCCCAGCAATTCCTCGTCCGTTCCGTATCCCAGGGCGCGGAACAACGTCGGGGCCAAAATCTTCCGGCGGCGGCGCTTGCGGTCCAGATACACGTTGATCAGGTCGTTCGTGTCGAACTGCACCTCGATCCAGGATCCCCGGTCGGGAATAATCCGGAACGAATACAGAATGCTGCCGTTGGCGTGGGTGGACTGTTCAAAGCAGATGCCGGGCGACCGGTGCAACTGACTCACGATCACCCGCTCGGCGCCGTTGATGATGAAACTGCCGTCCCGCGACATCAGCGGGATGTCTCCCATGAAAATGTCCTCCTCCCGCACTTCGTCGCCGTCTTTCAGGCGGAAGGTCACGTACAGCGGAGCGGCGTAGGTTTCGCCCTCCTTGATGCACTCGACCTCCTCCATCTTCGGCGGCTGAATCTCGTACTTCACGAAGTCGAGCACGCATTGGCCGTCGTAACTCTCGATCGGGAAAATCTCTTTGAAAACCGCCTGGAAACCGAACGGATCCCGGTTGGAGGGAGTGATGTCGGCTTGGAGAAAGTCCTCGAAGGACTTGCGTTGAATGTCGATCAAATTGGGAGGCGTGGAGACCTCTTCGATGCTGCCGTAGTTCTTGCGTTCAACCATGCTGAGCCTTTGCGCGGGAAATGAGAGAAATGGGGGAGACGAAAAGCCGCATGACCCCGGACGGGACATGCAGGCAGGAAAAAAGGTCACCACCCCGATACTCCGGGGTGGCGCCTTTTTCAAGGTCAATCAAGCGATTTTTTACTTGACTGTGACAGAGGCACCCGCTCCTTCGAGCTTGGTTTTGATTTCCTCGGCCTCTTCTTTGGAAGCGCCTTCCTTGATGACCGCGTCGGCGGTTTCGGCGAGTTCCTTGGCTTCCTTCAAACCGGCGCCGGTGATGGCGCGCAGTTCCTTAATGACGGCGATCTTCTGTCCGCCGGCACTGTTCAGGATCACGTCGAACTCGGTCTGTTCCTCGGCCGGTGCGGCTTCGCCTCCACCCGCGGCGGGCGCGGCGGCGGCGACCGGTGCGGCGGCGGAAACGCCAAGGCGGTCTTCAAGAGCTTTCACAAGCTTGGACAATTCGAGCACGGAAATGGTTTCGATCCAATCCACGAACTCAGCCATCTTGCCTTCGAGCTGAGGGGCTTCTTCGGTCTTTGCTTCTTCGGACATGTCAGTTTCTCCTTTAAGGATACGGTAGGTTGGTTTTGAAAGTTCGGTTCGGGTTCGGGTAGGTGTCTCAGCCTTCGGCCTTTTTGGTTTCCACGGCTTTCAACACGTACAAGAGTGAAGACAGTTTCTGGTTCAGGACGCCCACCGTCTGCGACATCGGGGCCTGCAACGTTCCCAGCAGCTTGGCGCGCATTTCGTCTTTCGACGGAAGGTTGGCCAGGTGCTTGAGGTCCTCCTCGGACAGGAACGCCCCTTCCAGGGCGCCCATCTTGAGGGTGGGAACTTCCTTTTCCTTGATGAAATCGCGCAGCACGCGCGCCACGTCGCTCACGTCGCCGTTGCCGGTGACCATCGCGGAGCGGCCGGACATGCCCTCCTTCATCTCGCTGCCGCCCACATCCTCGGCGATGTGCTTGAACAAGCGGTTTTTCACCACGTGGAACTCGGCGTCCACCTCCCGCAGCTTGCCGCGGAGTTCCTGGGTCGTCTCCACGGTCATGGAGCCGTAGTCCGTCATGATGACGAAGACGGATTCCTCCACGCGGTCGCGGATTTCATTCAACATCGATTCTTTTTCTGGTCTCATGGGAAAAATCTCCTCGCTCAGACGCTGAGTTCACGGGTTTCCAGCGGAAGGCCGGGGCCCATCGTGCTGCTCACGGAGCATTTCTTCACGTAGATGCCTTTCACCGCCTGCGGACGGGCGGCCATCACCGCGTCGATCACCGCCTTGCCATTCTCGGCCAGTTGGTCGACTTCGAACGACAATTTGCCGAAGGGCACGTTCACGTTGCCGGCCTTGTCCATCTTGAACTCGACCCGGCCCGCCTTGAACTGCGTCACCGCGGTCGCGGTGTCCTCGGTCACGGTGCCGTTCCGGGGATTCGGCATCAGGCCGCGAGGACCCAGCACCCGGCCCAGTTTCCGCACCTCGGCCATGGCGTCGGTGGTGGCGATGGCCACGTCGAAATCGGTCCAGCCGCCCTTTACCTTGTCCACCAGGTCCGCGAAACCGACCTCGTCGGCGCCCGCCTCGCGGGCCGCCTCCGCCGCGTCGCCGTCGGCGAACACGATCACGCGGACGTGTTTCCCGGTGCCATGCGGCAGGGAAATGCTTCCACGAACCGCCTGGTCGGACTTGCTCGGATCCACCCCCAGACGGAAGGCCATTTCGGCCGTCTCGTCAAAGCGCGCGAACGAGTTCTTCTTCAGGAATTCCAGCGCCTCCGACATCGGAAACGCTTTGTCCGCGTCCAGATGCTCGGTTACCTTGCGATATTTTTTGCCACGTTTAACCATGTCATTCCACCTCGATACCCATGCTGCGGGCCGTTCCGGCGATCATCTCCACGGCGGCGTCGACACTACCGGCGTTCAGATCGTCCTGTTTCTCCTCGGCGATCGCGACCAGTTGATCGCGGGTGACTTTCCCGACCTTGTCCCGGTTGGGGATGCCGCTTCCCTTGGCGATGCCAGCCGCTTTTTTGAGCAGCACGGACGCGGGGGGGCTCTTCAGCGTGAAGGTGAAGGAACGGTCCTGATACACCGTGATTTCCACGGGGATGATCATACCGGCCTTGTCCTGCGTCGCCGCGTTGTATGCTTTGCAGAATTCCATGATATTCACGCCGTTCGCGCCCAACGCGGGCCCGATGGGCGGCGCGGGGTTCGCCTGCCCGGCGGGGATCTGCAGCTTGATGATGCCTTGAACTTTTTTAGCCATTACGGTGTTTCCAAACTAGCTGATTTTTTCGACTTGCCAGTACTCGAGCTCCACGGGAGCGGTACGGCCAAAAATGGAGACGGTGACCTTCAACTTGCCGCGAACGGGGTCGATCTCCTCCACCGTGCCGGTGAAGTTCTCGAAAGGTCCGTCGTTGATCTTGATGGTTTCGCCCTCGGTGAAATTGATCTTCGGGGTCGGTTTCTCTTTCTTGTCCTCCACCTGGTTCAGAATCGAGTCCACCTCGCTCTTCCGCAGCGGGGCCGGCTTCTCGCCGCCCACGAACCCGATAATGCCCGGGGTCTGCTGGATGAAGTGCCAGGTGCGCTCGTTGACGCTGTGGTCGTCGTTGTACAACGCCATCTTCGCCAGGATGTAGCCGGGATAGAATTTGCGGGTCAACTCCCGCTTCTTCCCCATCTTCACCTCGGACACCTTCTCGGTGGGAATCAGAATCTCTTCGATCAGATCCCCCATCTCCTCGATTTCCAGACGGCGCAACATGTTCTCCCGGACTTTGAATTCCTGTCCGGAGAGCGCGTGTATGACAAACCAGTTCATTTTCATGGTATTCTGAGACTCCATGGACCCGCGATTCAGAGAAGCACCCGCACCAGCCAGCGGAGCAGGGCGTCCGACACGGAGACAAAAGCCCCCAGAATCAGAAAACTCACCACCACCACAAGCGTCGACTGCCTCAGCTCGGCCCAAGTGGGCCAGTTGCACTTCAACAGCTCCGCCTGCACTTCCCGGAGGAAGGCGGACAGTTTCGCGAATGGGTTTTTGGTGTGTTCCATGAAAATGCGTCGGGATCGGGTGGGGACACGAGGGGAGAAAAAGCTGGCAGGTCAGGAGGGCCTCGAACCCCCAACCCCCGGTTTTGGAGACCGGTGCTCTGCCAATTGAGCTACTGACCTGCCGGAAGATCAACGGGCGGGAGCCCGTTCAAAAACGTCCCCTCCCGCCCCGGTGGAGCGGGAGAGGTCCGGCCTGCGCCTTACTTGACCACTTCGGTCACCCGTCCGGCGCCGACGGTGCGGCCGCCTTCGCGGATGGCGAAGCGCATGTGCTGCTCCATGGCGATCGGCTGAATCAGCGTCACGTCCATGGACACGTTGTCGCCGGGCATGACCATCTCGACGCCCTCGGGCAATTCGATGTCGCCGGTCACGTCCGTCGTGCGGAAGTAGAACTGGGGACGGTAGCCCTTGAAGAAGGGCGTGTGGCGTCCGCCTTCGTCCTTGGACAGCACGTACACCTCGGCCTTGAATTCGGTGTGCGGGGTGATGGAGCCGGGCTTGGCCAGCACCTGGCCGCGCTGCACGTCTTCCTTCTTGGTGCCGCGGAGAAGGCAGCCCACGTTGTCGCCGGCTTCGCCCTGTCCGAGTTCCTTGCGGAACATTTCCACGCCGGTCACGGTGGTCTTCACGGTGTCGTTGATACCCACGATTTCCACTTCTTCGCCGGTCTTGATGACGCCGCGTTCCACCCGGCCGGTCACCACGGTGCCGCGGCCTTCGATGGAGAACACGTCTTCGATCGGCATCAGGAAAGGCTGATCCACGTCACGCTGCGGCTCTTCGATGTAGGAGTCGAGCGCGTCCATCAGTTCGCTGATGGAGTTGCAGCCTTCGTCGTCCGAGCTGCCGGCTTCCAGGCCCTTGATGGCCGCGCCGCGCACCACCGGCAGGTCGTCGCCGGGGAAGTCGTACTTGGAGAGCAGTTCGCGCACTTCGAGTTCCACCAGGTCGAGGAGCTCTTCGTCGTCCACCAGGTCCACCTTGTTCATGAAGACCACGATGGCGGGCACGCCCACCTGACGGGCCAGCAGGATGTGCTCGCGGGTCTGGGGCATCGGACCGTCCACGGAGGAAACCACCAGAATCGCTCCGTCCATCTGGGCGGCGCCGGTGATCATGTTCTTCACGTAGTCGGCGTGGCCGGGGCAGTCGACGTGGGCGTAGTGACGCTTGTCGGTTTCGTACTCCACGTGGGAGGTGGCGATCGTCATAATCTTGGACGCGTCGCGACGACCTTGGGATTCGGAGGCTTTCGCCACTTCGTCGTAGGCGATGTCGGTCGCGAGACCCTTCAGCGCCTGCACGTGGGTGATGGCCGCCGTGAGGGTGGTTTTGCCGTGGTCAACGTGACCAATGGTCCCCACGTTCACGTGAGGCTTCGTGCGTTCGAATTTTTCCTTCGCCATGGTGAGTTTCCTCGGTTTGGTTTGGGTTAACAGATGTTTGGTTGAAAAAACAGGGTACGGTTTCAACAAAACCCAATCCCGACGCGCGAAGCGAAAAACCGGACAATGGAGCCCACGAGCGGGATCGAACCGCTGACCTCATCCTTACCAAGGATGTGCTCTACCTACTGAGCTACGTGGGCCTGGTCTGTCAGAATTTCCACCTCCCGGGACCTCGCCGGCCTCGGTACATCGGATTTGAATTCCGTCCTTTCCCAACTCCGCCGAATCACGGCCGGGCGTTGGAAATGGGCGCGCAACATAGACAGCCCGCCGCCCGATTGTCAAAGTGTATTTTCAACTTTTTTCGGGTTTTTCGGGACGGTTCCCCTCTCGATCCCCCTCCTCCGCCTCCTCGTCCGTCCCGGACGCCACCCGCGGCGGGTTCCCACGCTTCCACTCCAGATTCAAGGTCTCCGTCGGGAACGCGAATTCGATGTCGTGCGCGGCGAAGGCCTCCAGAATCGCCAGATTCACCAGCGTGCAGTGGGTCAGATACGTGAACCAACCCCGCTCGTGGTTGCGTTGCATCACGTTTCCGTTCTCGCCGATGAAATACCAGTAATACACTTTGAGGTTCAGGTAGTACTCGCCGAAGTCGCTGAAACTGACCGACGCGGGCCGCTCCTCCAAATCGAAGTTCCCCTCCTTCGCGACTTCTTCACTCCCCAAGACCTCCTCCAACACCTCGATCGCCTTCTTGATCTTCTCCGGCGGCGTGCCGTACGGCAGGGCCACGTCCATCTCCCGTCGCAGATACTTGCGCATTCCAAGGTTCTCCACCTCGTTGGACACGAACTGCATGTTGGGCACGATCATCATCTCCCCCGACAGCAGCCGGATGTAGGTCGCCTGCATCCGCACGTCGTGCACCTCCCCCACGTTTCCCTTGAACTCCACCCAGTCCCCCACCACAAACGGACGGTTCGTGAAAATGGAAATCGCCCCGAACAGATTCTGCGCGCTCTCCTTGCCCGCCAGCGACACCGCCAGCCCCACGATCCCCAGCCCCGTGATCAGCGCGCCGATGTTCAGACTGAACACGTTTTCCAACAGAAAAATCACCAGCACCGACAACAGCACCGTGTTCACCGCCCGATGCACGATCGTCACCGTCATCGCGCCATAGTCGTCCCGCTTGCGCTTCACCCGGTTCTTCAACAAGGTCGATGCCAGGTCCGCCGCCCCGAGGAACGCCCAGAGCACGGCCACCAGCAGAATCGCCTGAATCAACTCCCAATACAGATCCGAAAAAATCTGGGTGAAGTGCACGAAACTGCCGCCGATAATGAACACCACCGTGCCCGCCAGAATCGCCATCGAGGTCCCGATGCTCCGCACGATGGCCCCCACGAGCGGCCGCGTGTGGGTTTCCAGCCGGTCTCCGGACTTGAGAAACAAGACTTTCACGCCTTTGCCCGCCGCCACCGCCAACGCTAGACTGGCCGCCAGCAACCCCCACCCCCACCACGGCGTCTCGTCCCCCATCGGCTGGAACACGCTGCGCAGAATATCCTTGTGGACCTGCACCGGATACACCGGCGGCAGATCCCGTACGGAGTTCAACAACGCGGGCGCGCCCTTCAGTGTCGCCTCGGAAAACCGCCACGCGTCCTCCCCCGGCTCCCGCTTCAGATGGATTTCCCCCTCCGGCGCTCGCCCCAGTCGCTCCCAGACCCATTCGTGGTTCACCGCATAGGGAAACACCTCGAATTCAAGCAGAGTCGCCTTGCCGGAGGAGGCGGTCGTATCGGGAAAATTGACAGGATTCAACGGCGCCAACCGATCCAAAACGCCCTTCAACGCACGCACCTCGGCGCTGTCCACCCCATATCCCTCCGGCAGCGTTTGCGTCACCCGCCGGTAGTCCGTCCCCCCCTCGCGCAGAATCTCGTCCATCCCCGTGGTGAAACTCAACAACGCGTGCCGCGGACTCTCGTTCGAATCCCAGGACATCCGCCCGCCGGTCCGCAACCCCAGACTTTCCCGCAACCACTCGGTGCAGGCCCGTCCGATCGAACCGAAAATATCCTGAAATCCCGGCGAATCCGTGCGCGACGCGGAGCCACCGCCGCCTCCCTGCCCCGAAAGCGCCGCGGCGGGTCCCGACACCTGCTGCGCCGGTGCGACGGCCGTCGCCGTCGCGCACCCCAGCCAGATAGCGAGCCAGATGCGTCGCATCAGACCGGAGAGGCGTCGGAAGGGTTCAGTCGGTCCTCACTCAGCACGTGCGTGAATTCCGCGCCAAAAAAGAACACCAGCATCGAATAATAAATCCAAAGCAGAAAGGCCACCAGCGAGCCCGCAGCGCCGTAGGCCGACCCCACCGCGCTGTTACCCAGATACAACCCGATTCCGAACTTCCCCGCCGCCAACAGGGCCGCCGTGGTGAACCCTCCGACCCAGGCCGCCTTCGTGTCCACCTTGGTGTCAGGAAGAAACCGGAACATCAGAAAAAACAAGCCCCCCACCACCCCGAGGCTGAACAGGTTGTACCCGATGGCCAGCAATTCATCCAAACCCGGCCAGATGCGAGACAAATGGTTTTCCAACAACGCCAGCACCGCGCTCGCCACCAGCGACACCACCAGCAAAAAACCGATCGCCAACACCAGCGCCAACGAGCGCCCCCGGATCAGCAGCAACCGTTTCCACGCCTTCATTTTCAATTCCTTCGGATCCGCCCCCCATACCTTGTTCAGCGCCGACTGGAGTTGCACGAACACCGCGGTGGAGGTGAACAACAGCAGTCCACCGGCCATCACCCCCGACCAGACCGACTTGGTTTTACTGAACCGGGCATTCTGCAACGCCTGCCGCACCACCTTCGCGCCCTCTTCCCCCGCCAGCTCCCGCACTTGGGCGATCAACTCGATCTGCGCCGTCTGTTGTTCGTAAAAGACCCCGGCGACGCTCGTGGCCACCAATAACAAGGGGGACAGCGATAACATCGCGAAAAACGCCAATGCCGCGCTCAACCGGGGCGCCTCGTCCTTGACCCACGCCCCACCCGCCTTGAAGAACAGCTTGCCGACATGTTTCAGATTCAGGTTCATGAGATCTTCACCACGCCGAAACGTACCCCGGAATCACCCGGGGATCAAGGCCCGAGCATGAACCCGACTCAGTGGATACGGGCCGCGTCGAGTTCCCGTTCCCGAATCCGCCGCAGCAGATCGGCCTTGAACTCCTCCACCGGCAGGGTCGTCTGTTCCTCGGAGCCGTAGCGGCGTAGAGTCACCGTGTTCGTGTCCCGCTCCTTCTGCCCGATCACCACCACGTTGGGGATCTTCGCCTTGATCGCGTTGCGGATCTTTTTCCCCATGGTGTCGTGGGCCGGATCCACCTCCGCCCGCACCAACTGGTCCCGCAGATCGGCCACCACTGCATCGGCGTATGGACGGAACTCGTCGCTCACCGTCACCACCCGCGCCTGCACCGGCGCCAGCCAGGTCGGGAACGCCCCCGCGAAATGCTCGATCAGAAACGCCACGAACCGCTCGTGGGTGCCCGCGGGCGCCCGGTGAATCACGTAGGGGTGCTGTTCCTCGTTGTTCGCGTCGGTGTAGGTCAGATCCATGCGCGGCGGCACCGCGAAATCCAGCTGGTTGGTGGACGCCGTTTCCTCGCGTCCCGTCACCGTGCGGAACTGGAAATCGATTTTCGGACCGTAGAAGGCCGCCTCGCCCTTCACTTCCGTGAACGGTAGACCGGAACGGACCATCGCGCTGCGCACCAGATCCTGGGTGCGCTCCCAGGCCTCCGGGTTGTCCACGTACTTCTGCTTGCCCTTCGGATCGTCCGGATCCCAGGTCGACAGCCGCATGTAGTAATCCGTGATGCCCAGCTTGGCGTACAAGGTCTTGTGCATCTCCATCACTTTGAGGAACTCCTCCTCGATCTGCTCCTCCGTGCAGTAGATGTGGGCGTCGTTCATACACATGCCCCGCACCCGCAACAGACCGGACAGCGATCCGGACTCCTCGTAGCGGTAGCAATGGCCGTACTCCGCCAGCCGGATGGGCAGATCCCGATAACTGTGCTTCTGCGCTCCGAAAATCAAATGGTGGTGCGGACAATTCATCGGCTTGAGCACGTACTCCTCCACCACCTCCCCGCCTTCGCGGGTCGTTTCCCGCATTTCCATAAAGGGGAACATGGAGTGTTTGTAGTACGGCAAATGCCCAGTGGTGTGGTACAGGTCGGCCTTGGCCAGATGTGGCGTCGCCACGCGGCGGTAGCCGTCGCGGAACTCCAACTCGTCCATGTACCGTTCCAACTGGTTGCGCACCACCGCGCCGTTCGGCAGCCACAGAGGCAGCCCCTTGCCCACCCGCTCGTCGATTTTGAACAGCGCCAGTTCCCGTCCCAGCTTCTTGTGATCCCGCTTCAGCGCCTCCTCGTGCGCCCGGATCGCCTCTTTCAGTTGCGCCTTGTCCGGGTAGGCCCAGGCGTAAATCCGGGTCATCATCACGTTGTTGCTGTCTCCACGCCAATAGGCGCCCGCCAACGAGCGGATTTTGAAGCCGTCCGCCGGAATCGCTTTGGTCGACGGCACGTGCGGACCCTCGCACATGTCCAGAAACGGCCCGTTGCGGTAGAAGCGAAGGGTCTCGATCCCCTTTTTGTCAAACAGCTCCTCCGCGTATTCCTTCTTGTAGGGCTCGCCCATCTCCTCCAACCGGGTCATGGCCTCCTCGTAGGGAAGATTCTCCTCCTCGAAAACCTGGTCCTGGTTGATGATCTTGCGCATCCGCTTTTCCAATTCCTTGAAATCACGGTCCGTCAGCGGCTCCGGCAGAATGAAGTCGTAGTAAAATCCGTCGGCCACCGGCGGCCCGAATCCAAGTTTGGAATCGGGACGCATCTCCAGCACCGCCTGGGCCATCACGTGGGCCAGGCTGTGCCGCATCCGATACAGATCATCTTTTTCCGGGGGGGCGTCCTGCATGGAATCCTTCGGGTGGTTATTTCTTTTTACTGCCCGGGCACAACAGCATGCTCAGGTTTTTGCCGGCCAGTTTCGGCTTCTGCTCCGCGTACGCGATGTCGGCCACGTCCTCCTGGATGCGCTCGTACAACTCGAACCCGATTTCGGTGTGGGTGTTCTCCCGTCCACGGAACCACAGGGTGCATTTCACCCGGTTGCCGTCCTCCAGAAACTCCCGCATGTGCCGCATCTTGGTTTCGTAGTCGTGTTCTTCCACGTTGGCGTGGTACTTCACTTCCTTCACCTTGACCACGGACTGCTTTTTCTTCGCGTCCTTCTTGCGCTTGTCCATCTCGTACTTGTGCTTGCCGTAATCCATGATTCGGCAGACCGGAGGTTTGGCGTTGGGCGAGATCTCCACCAGATCCAGCCCGAACTCTTTGGCCTTTTTCATGGCCTCGCGGGTGTCGATGACCCCCACGTTGGTTCCCTCCGGACTGATCAATCGGACTTCGCGGGCGCGGATGAACCGGTTGTACCGGATATCGGGTTCGCGTGAACGATTGAAACGCTTGCGACGATTATTCATATGACTGGCAATAACGGACTCCCGGGTGCGGGTTTACAGACACGAAAAGCCCCGCGTCCGTCCACAGAGTGTGAAAAAACGGACCACGGGGATTCGACGAAAATGGAAAGGGGGCGAGGCTCATGCAGAAATACAGGTCACCGCCGCGGTCGTCCCGGTTCGGGCCCGCTGCAACAACGTGAAATGTAGATCAGTTCCCTTCATATGTGTCTCGCCATCCGCCGGCGCTCCGCGCGACGGACGTCAAATGGTGGGCGATACAGGATTCGAACCTGTGACCTCATGCATGTCAAGCATGCGCTCTAACCAACTGAGCTAATCGCCCGCTGCCGTCTCCTTAGCGGTTTCCCCCGCCTTGGCAAGGGAAAATTCCGTTTCTTGACGTTCCGACCGCCCAAAATACCAGAACCCCTCCGCGGCCACCCGGCCGTCGGGTCCAAACGGCACCCCCTCCTCCATCAACATCCGCCGCTTCCGCTCCAACTCCGGCCCCTCCCGGTGTCCCGAAAACCCGCACAACGCCCCGTTGCCCCGCACCACCCGGTGACACGGCACCTCGGGCGCGAAAGGGTTCCGCCGCAACGCCTGCCCCACCGCCTGCGCCGACCCGCATCCAATCGCGTGTCCCAGATCCCCGTACGACGCCACCCGTCCCGCCGGAATCCGCCGGCAGGCGTCGTACACCCTCCGCTGAAAGGATGTCACCCGCGGCTCCGTCACCGCCGTCCCCCCGCGCATCCCACACACATGACCGCCTCCGGAATCGCCAGCAACCGCTCCACCGGGATCGGACGCCGGCACCCCACGCACACGCCGAACCCCGGACGATCCAGCTTCCCCAGCGCCACCTTCAACTTGTAGCGCTTCTCCTCCAACTGGTTCAACTTCGCCTTGCTCACGTTCAAATCGCCGATCATCTCCATCCGCGTCAACCGCCCGATCGCCTTGTCCGGCGACACCGACGCGCTCGCCTCCTTCAACCGCTCGATCGTCCCGTCGCACTCCGCCAACTCCTTCTGGATGCGCGTACGCAGCTCCTCCCGCTCCTCCGGTGTCATACGTCCTCCCCGTACAGAATCGTCAACGCCTCGGCCGCCACCTCGCCCGGCAATGCCCCCCGGTCCAAGACCCGGACCGCCTCCTCGATCTGACCCGGGCGGCTCGCGCCGATCAGGGCCGACGTGCAGGCGCCTTCCCGAATCGCCCAGGCCAGCGCGAAGGTCACCGGCGTGTGCCCGTTCGCCTCCGCCAAATCCCGCAGCCGACGCAGCTTCGCCAACCGCTCCCCCTTCAGCCAGTCGTCGTCCACCCCGCCGCTGCCCGCGTGCCGCCGGGAATCCTCCGGATCCGCGTCCAGATATTTCCCCGTCAACAAGCCCTGCTGCAGCGGCGAAAAGCAGATCGACCCCATGCCCGCCTCCGCCAGCGCGCCAAACAACCCTTCCGCCTCCGGCTTCCGGTCCAGCAAATTGTATTTCGGCTGATGAATCACCGGCTTCGTCCAGCCATTCGCCTCGCAGGCCGCCAATGCCTTCCGCAACGTCTCCGGCGGATAATTCGACACACCCGTGTACAACGCCTTCCCGCTGCGCACCAGATGGTCCAGCGCCTCCATCGTCTCCTCCACCGGCGTGTCCGGATCCGGACGGTGATGATAGAAAATGTCCACGTATTCCAGCTTCAGCCGACGCAGCGACTGGTCGCAGGACGCGATGAGGTACTTGCGAGAGCCCCCATTGCCGTACGGACCCGGCCACATCCCGTAGCCCGCCTTGCTGCTGATCACGAGCTCGTCCCGATACGCGGACAGATCCTCTTTCAAAATCCGACCCACCCGCGCCTCCGCGCTCCCCGGCGGCGGACCATAATTGTTGGCGAAATCAAAATGGGTAACCCCGTGGTCGAAGGCCGTGAACAGCATCGCACGACAATTGTCATGATGATCGGCGTCGTTGCCGAATCCGGCCGAAGCGTGTTCGTATCCGCCGAAATTGTGCCAGCAGCCCAGGCTCACGGCGGGAAGACGGAGGCCGGACGCGCCACAGCGGCGGAACCAGCCCTCCGGGCGGTCATATCGAGAATCGGAAGCAGTAGTTGTCATGCCCGCATTCAAAGCCTCCCGAACCACCCTGACAAGTGAATCCCGTCCCGAATGTTGCGAAACCGCCGTCCCGACCGACAGTGAAGCAACCCAACCACAGGAGGAACCCCATGAAATCTCTGCTCATTCTACTCACCGCCCTCTTCACCCTCGCCCCCCTCTATGGCGACGGCTCCGCTGTCGAATACACCGTCGGCGACGCCCCCTACCAGGGCTACTACACCTCCCCCGCCGACAACGCCCCGCTCGTGCTTCTGCTCCACGACTGGGACGGCCTCACCGACTACGAAATCAAACGCGCAGAAATGCTCGCCGACCTCGGATACGCCGTCTTCGCCGCCGACCTCTTCGGCAAAGGCGTCCGCCCCACCAAAGTCGTCGACAAACGCCAGCACACCGGCGAACTCTACCAAGACCGCGAAAAAATGCGCCGCCTGGTCCGCGCCGCGCTCGAGACCGCCGAAAACCAAGGAGCCGACACCACCCGCACCGTCGTCATGGGCTACTGCTTCGGCGGCGCCGCCGTGCTCGAATTCGCCCGCGCCGGCGCCGACATGAAAGGCTTCGTCACCTTCCACGGCGGACTCGGCACGCCCGAGGGACAGACCTACGCCAACGCCAAAGGACAATTCCTCGTCTTCCACGGCTCCGCCGACACCGCCATCCCCCTCGAGGACTTCGCCGACCTCGCCCGCCAACTCGAATCCCACGACCTTTCCCACGAACTCGTCACCTACGGCGGCGCCCCCCACGCCTTCACCGTCTACGGCTCCGACCGCTATCACGCCGAGGCCGACGAACGCTCCTGGGCCCGCTTCACCCGCTTTTTGGAGGAAACCTTGGGGCGGGAATAATTCGTGCGCGAAGAATCTTGTCCGCAGCCGCTGGACAGGCCTCGAAACCCGCGTATACTGCAGGCGGACCCGTTTGAAACGGGTTCAGTACCAACCCCAAACGAGGAGAAAATTGATTATGGCATATTCACTGCCCGACTTGCCCTATGCGTTCGACGCGCTCGAGCCGCATATCGATGCGACCACGATGGAAATCCATCACGACAAACACCACGCTGGCTACGTCAAAAAGACCAATGCCGCGCTCGAAGGCCACGACGACCTGGCCTCCAAATCCATCGAAGACCTCATCGCCGATCTGGCATCCGTGCCTGCCGAAATCCGCGGCGCGATCCGCAACAACGGCGGCGGACACGCCAACCACAGCCTGTTCTGGGAGATTCTCGGACCCGACGGCGGCAGCCCCTCCGGCGACCTCGCCGCGGCCATCGACTCCGACTTCGGCTCCTTCGACAAATTCAAGGAAACCTTCTCCAACGCCGCCGCCACCCGCTTCGGCTCCGGCTGGGCCTGGCTCGGCGTCACGTCCGAGGGTTCCCTCGTCGTCACCTCCACCCCCAATCAGGACAACCCCCTGATGAAAGGCTTCGTCGACACCGAATGCACCCCCATCCTCGGCATCGACGTCTGGGAACACGCCTACTACCTCAACTACCAGAACAAGCGCCCCGACTACATCGCGGCCTTCTGGAACGTGGTGAACTGGGACAAGGTGGCGGAAAACTACGCCGCCGCCAAGGGCTGATCTCCCACAGCCTACTCCCACCAAGCCCCGCCCACCCGGCGGGGCTTTTTTTTTGCACCCCCACCTCCACAAAAAAAACTTCTCCACCCTCTTCCATATTTTTTTGCCACCATCTTTTTGCCTTCTCCAATCCACATTCCAATTGATTTCCCCCGCGGATACGCCAAAATACCCCGCACGTCGATGTCACGCCTTCCCGACTCCGCTTCCCTTCACCCCGCCCAACCCGCGGACCTTCCTGCACTCCTCCTGCTGGAGGCCGC
>Ga0194138_10000291_pt1 | contig 24107 bp, 25 predicted proteins | sample TARM_MetaG_T2_14_FD_134022 | JGI IMG/M metagenome (GOLD analysis project Ga0194138, IMG submission 134022) | Freshwater microbial communities from Pennsylvania, USA, analyzing microbe dynamics in response to fracking - TARM_MetaG_T2_14 (version 2) | ecosystem: Environmental > Aquatic >...
TAGAAAAGCAACATCTGACGAAGGAAGAACTCCTTCTTCTGTTACTAAATAATAGAAATGTTTTTTTAAGAAATGTATTTACTGCATAGTCGTTAGTGACTATAACATTATTATACTAGGAGGAGTTTATATGAAAAAAATGCTATTTATAGTTTTAACTATAGTATTAACCTTGGGGTTAGTTGGTGGAGTTGCTTTTGCACAAGAAACAGAAAGTATAAGTTTTATGAATGACTACGGCCAATATTGCTATGAAGACCAAGAGATTCTCCAAACATTGAGAGAAAATGGTTTTGAAGAAATGGCTACCCTTATGGAAAATAGAGATAGAGATGGAATGAGAGAAATAATGAGAAAAATGTCTGATGAGGATTTTACTAGGATCCATGATATAATGAATGAAGAGGGTTATAGACAAAGAAATATAAAATCAATGGCTAATAGAATGATGGGTAATAGAGGATTTGGCATAGGAAGAAGATGTAGATAATATAAAGAGAGCACCGTAAATGATGTCCAGTATAAGTATGCTGGGCATTTATTGTATTAACTTATTTGGGGGTATAATTATGAAAGAAAGTAAATTGAATATTTTAGTTGTAGAGGATGAAGAGAGTATAGTAGAAGTAATAAAGGCGTATTTGAATAAAGAGGGTTATCAAGTATTTGAAACCAAAAGTGGAGTAGATGCCATAAGGATGATTAATGAGATTCAGATTAGCTGTGTTATCCTAGACTTAATGCTTCCAGATTTACCAGGGGAAGATGTTTGTAAAAATATTAGAAAGAAATCCCAAGTTCCAATACTAATGCTTACAGCGAAGGTGGAGGAAGAGGATAAAATATATGGACTTAATATTGGGGCGGATGATTATATTACAAAACCATTTAGTCCTAAGGAATTAGTTGCGAGAGTAAAGGCAATCTTAAGAAGAAATGTGGATAGGCCAATAAAGTCAAGCATACTTGAATTTAACATGGCTGATTTAAAGATTAATCTAGATAACATGGAAGTATATATAAGTGGAAAACTTGTTGATTTAACTATGACTGAGTTTAAGCTATTAAGTTTATTAGCTGGAAATGCCGGAAAGGTGTTCGCCCGGGAGGAACTAGTTGTAAAAATACTTGGTTACGATTATGAGGGATATGATAGAACCATTGATACTCATATAAAAAATCTAAGACAAAAAATAGAAAAGAATAATAAATATATAATGACGGTATACGGCGCCGGATACAAGTTTGTGGGGGATTGAAAATGCTATTAAAATTAAGAACTAAACTAATCTTATTTATTATTGGGGGAGCTCTAATTAATATTTTTCTAGTAAGTACCCTTACTAATATGTCCCTATTTAAAGAGTACGATGACTATATGATTAAAGAACAGGGACATCGGGTACACCATTTAATTATAATGATTGAACAGTCTTATAGGGCAAATGAGGGTTGGACGTCAAGTACTATAGAGAGTATAGATTTTTCTCCCTATGTTGGGGATTTTGATATAAGAATAAAAGATTCAGAAGACAATGTTATTTTCACTGAAGAGATGGATAATCAGATGCTTAGAAGACACCATGACATGGTGCATAGAATCGGACGAAATAGATTAATAGGTATTTGGAACAGAAATCATAATCATGTGGAGGGAGAAGCCCTTAGGGAAGAAAACTATACTTTAAATGAGTACAATTTAGGAGTAGATGGAAAATATATTGGCACACTTATATTAGGGCATGTGGGAGAATTCACGGTCTATGAGAAGGACATATCATTTACCAGAGGAATAAATCGCTCTATTTTATATTCAGCCCTTTTATCAATATTAGTAGCATTTATGATAGGTATATATATTTCTAAGAAATTTACAAGACCCATAGTGGAAATGACTAATGCGGCTAATAGTATTAGACTAGGTAAATTAGATACTAGAGTGAATGAAATAAGCGATACATTAGAACTGCAGCAATTATCCTATTCCATTAATCATCTATCAGAGTCTTTAAACGAACAAAATAAATTAAGGAAGCGACTAACTTCAGATATTTCCCATGAACTTAGAACACCCCTAACTATACTTCAAAGTCATATAGAAGCTATAATTGATGGGGTTTGGGAAGCGACAGAGGATAAATTGAATATATGTAAAAATGAAGTAGGTAGACTGATCAAATTGGTCGAGGAGCTTAAACATTTAAATCATATAGATAGTCATGAACTGCAATTGGATATAACGCCATATAATTTGTCTAAAGATACCAATGAAATACTTGAGGGGCTTCAACTAAAATTTTCTGAGCGAAAAATACAATTAAATAAAAACATAGAGGAAGATATTTATATAGAGGCAGATAAGGATAAGGTAAAACAAATATTAATAAATATACTGACTAATTCATTGAAATATACCCCTCCTCATGGTCAGGTTAATGTGCTAGTTAAGTTAGAAAATGAATATGTAAATATCGAGGTCGAAGACACGGGTATAGGAATAGATGAGGAGGACTTGCCCTATGTATTTGAAAGGTTATATAGGAGCGATATATCAAGAAATAGAGAGACCGGGGGATCGGGTATAGGCCTTTCTATAGTTAAAACCTTGGTGGATGCCCATGGTGGGAACGTATCAATAGAGAGTAAGAAAGAAAATGGAACTTTAATTAGGGTAATACTACCTAAAAAAATAACTACCAGTTCATAAAGAGCTGGTAGTTATTTTTTATATACCTGGAAAAATAATAAATCTGCAGTATAGCTCTTGTAATTAGATATTTTGTATAGGACTTACTTGTACTCCCTGCTTCTAGGGCATTGAAGCAAACTTAAGATCAACTTCTTCTTCATACATTAGACTGTCCCATCAAAGGAAATAATTTTAAATTCTCCATCATTAATTGAAATATCATGGTCTATGGGTTCACTATCCAATCCATTGGATATAGTTTCTCCTGCAAAAGTAAAACTTTGTAACGTAAGGATTGTTAATATAGCAAGAACTGCTACTAAGTATGATTTTAACTTTTTAAACATGTTTATCAATCCTCTCACTTTAAGTATTTTATAGTTATTGCCTGATTCAACTGAGTTGTGAATCTACTATAAGCAGCATTCCTTTTATATTTTGATTAGTTTCAGGAGGTGAACCGTTATAAAATTCCTACTACAGTGTGTGTAAATTAATCCCCACAAAAATAAATATAAAAGTTATTGCCTATTGAAAAAATTCGTGATAATATATTAAAAACAAATCAAAGTTAACTTATAAGTTTACTGGGAATTAAAAACAAGGAGGAAGTAAAAAATGAAGAAAAAAATTATTGTATTATTGTCAGTAATAATGATAGTAGGGCTAATAGCTACGGGATGTGCAGGATCAAAAACGTCTACTGATACTAACGAAGTTGTAGTTGCTGTTACAGCACCTTTCACTGGAGATTATGCTCAATATGGAAACGCTTTCAAAACAGCTACAGAATTAAAACAAAAAGAAATTAATGAAACTGGCGGGATAAATGGTAAGACTTTAAAATTAGAATTTTACGATGATAAAAACGACGCTAAAGAAGCATCGAATATAGCACAAAGGCTAGTTGATGATAAAAGTGTTTTAGGAGTAATCGGTAACTTTTCAAGTTCTGCTTCATTGGCAGCAGCATCAGTATATGAGAGTGGTGGTTTAGTACAATTTTCACCAACAGCATCTCATACAGATTTTACAAAGCAAGGTAATTACATGTTTAGAAATATTAACACACAAGCTATAGAGGCACCAATGGCAGCAGATATGGTTGTTAATGAAATGAATAAGGAAAAGATTGCAGTTATTTATATTAACAATGACTGGGGAATAACAGCTAAGGACCACTTTATAGAGGCAGCCACTGATATAGGGGGAACAATTGTAGCTGAAGAGTCATTTATTGGTGGGCAAACTCAAGACTTTACTTCAATCTTAACAAAAATTAACGGAACAAATCCAGATGTAATTTTCATAGCAGCTTTTTATTCTGAAACTGGTATGATAGCACAACAATTACAACAATTAGGTTATGATTACCCATTAGCAGGATTAAGCGCACTATATAATGAAGAGTTAATAAAATTAGCAGGAGATACGGTAGAAGGTTTATATTTAACAACAAACTTCTTCCCATCAGAAAGTGACACGATTGTTACTGACTTTTTAAATGACTATAAAGAGGCATACGGTCAAGAGCCTGATCAATTTGCAGCTGTTGCATATGATACTTTAGGTATGCTAGCAAAGGCTATTGAAGTAGCTGGAGAAGACAGAGTTGCTATTAGAGATGAGTTAGCAAAGATATCAGATTATGAAGGTGTAACTGGAAATACAACATTCAATGAAAACAGAGATGTTATTAAGACAATGAGAATATTACAAATTCAAGATGGTAAATTCAAATTATTTAAATAGAAGGTGAGATAGCATGTTTATACAGCAAATGATTAATGGTATTACTTTAGGTAGCACCTATGCACTAACAGCAATTGGATACACTATGGTCTTTGGGATATTGGAGCTAGTAAACTTTTCACATGGAACAGTATACATGTTTGGTGCATTCATATGTCTTATTCTAATGTCAACGTTTGGTCTTAATTTTTTCATAGCATTTGGAATAAGTATTGTGTTAACCGGCGCCTTAGGTATAGCCATTGATCGTATTGCTTTATTACCCTTAAGAAAAAGAAACGCTCCGAAAGTAACAGCCCTTATTAGTACTATTGGTGTATCAATATTTCTTCAAAATCTAGTAATGGTACTTTGGGGATCGGAAACAAAGAATTTTCCTAGGGTAATTGCTACAAAACACATTCAATATGATAGTTTTAGGATATCATATCTTCAGATTATAATATTAGTTACTTCATTAGTATTAATGTTAGGTTTAACATTATTTATTAAAAAAACTAAAATAGGTAAGGCAATGAGAGCCACAGCACAAAATATAGAAGTTGCAAAATTAATGGGTATAAATGTTGACTTCATAATATCATTTACGTTCTTTCTAGGTGCAACCTTAGCTACTGTTGCAGGTGTTATGGTTGGAATGTATTATCAGTCAGTTGATCCAATGATGGGTTTTATGGCAGGATTAAAAGCTTTCTCAGCAGCAGTTCTTGGAGGTATCGGTATACTTCCGGGGGCTGTATTGGGAGGCATTCTAATAGGGGTATCCGAGACGATAGCCACAGGGTATATTCATTCAGGATACAGAGATGCTATTGCTTTTGGAATTTTAATTGCAGTTCTATTAATTAAACCAACCGGGTTATTGGGTAAGGCAGTTCAAAAAAAGGTGTAGGTGATAAAAGATGATAAAGACTATAAATGAAAGTATAAAAAACAGAATAGCAAGCAACCGCATCGTAATTTATAGCGCAGTTATTATTGGATTAATAAGTCTACCCTTTATGTTGACTCCCTTTATCGTACGTATGCTAATTATGGCGGGAATTTATATGGTCTTAGCCATGAGTCTAAACCTTATTACTGGAGTCACTGGTCAGCTTTCCCTAGGGCATGCAGCCTTTTATGGTATTGGAGCATACACCTCAGCCCTTTTAAGTATTAAATTAGGTTGGGGATTTATAACTACAGCTTTTCTAGGAGCAGGTTTAACTGCCGTTATAGCTGTATTGTTAGGTATGGCAACATTAAAGCTTCAAGGGGCATACTTAGCAATAGTAACCTTAGGTTTTTCAGAGATAGTTAGAATTATACTGCTTAACTGGATGAGCTTAACTAGAGGACCCATGGGGATTACTGGAATTCCGAGGCCTAGAATATTAAGCTTTCAATTTACAAGCAGCACAGAGTATTACTATTTAATCCTAATTATGGTGGTCGTGACTTATATAAGCATGAACCGAATTATTGAATCTAGATTAGGCCGTGCATTCAGAGCTATTAAGGAAGATGATCTAGCTGCTCAGTCCATGGGGATTAATGTTCTTAAGTACAAAGTTATGGCATTTACCTTATCAGCCTTTTATGCTGGATTAGCGGGTAGTTTTTATGCCCATTACGTAACATATATTGATCCACAGAGTTTTGCCTTTGGCGAGTCTATTCAAATTCTAAGTATGGTTGTATTAGGCGGGCTAGGAAGCATGCCAGGGGTAATGGTAGGGGCAGGTATTTTAGTCTTTGCTCCAGAACTAATGAGATCCCTGGCGGAGTATAGAATGGTAATATACGGTGGTATACTTTCTACTATGATGATAGTTAGACCACAAGGTATTTTAGGTGGTAGAAAGGTTAAAAAGAAGGGGCGTGATACTGTTGTCGTTACTGAAAGTTCATAATCTAAAGATAATATTTGGAGGCCTTAAGGCAATAAATGCTTTAGATTTATCAATAAACTCTGGTGATATCCACAGTATCATTGGCCCGAACGGAGCAGGAAAGACCACACTATTTAATATACTTACGGGTATATATGTACCAACATCGGGTACTGTTGAATTTCAAAATCAGTCATTGGTGGGAGTCCCTCCTAATGAGATAATAAGGCTTGGCATCGCAAGAACCTTTCAAAACATTCGATTATTTGAAAACATGACTGTAATTGAGAATGTTATGGTAGGTATGCATAGTCATAGTAAAAATGGATTAGTTAGTTCATTGCTAAGATCAAAAAGGTTTTTTAATGAAGAAACAAAAAGCCTAAAGGAAGCTATGGAACTTCTTAAATCAATAAATCTAGATACTAAATATGATGAGCTGGCAAAAAATCTATCCTATGGGGAACAAAGAAAGCTTGAAATAGTAAGGGCCTTAGCAGCACAACCTAAAATACTAATGCTTGACGAGCCTGCTGCGGGCTTAAACCCAAACGAGACCGTTGAATTAATGCACTATATTAAAGGTTTGACTAAGGATGGACTAACGATAATATTAATCGAGCATGACATGGGATTAGTAATGAAAATATCTGACAGGATTTCAGTGTTAGACCATGGAGTTAAAATTTCTGAAGGATTACCTTCGGAAGTTCGTCAAGATAAGGCGGTTATCGAAGCATACCTAGGAAAGGGGGCCTCATAACATGCTGAAAATTTCAAATGTAGAGACCTTTTATGGAAAAATACAAGCCCTTAGGGGTATTAGCCTAGAAATAAAAGAGAAGGAAATTGTTACCCTTGTGGGGAGTAATGGGGCAGGTAAAACAACATTACTAAAAACAATATGTGGCTTAATAAAGCCAAATAAAGGTTCAGTAACTTTTTACGATAAGGAAATAACCAATATAAATCCCCATGAAATTGTAAAGTTAGGCATAAGTATGTCCCCGGAGGGAAGGCAGGTTTTTCCGAAAATGACAGTTGAAGAAAACCTGGAACTGGGGGCATTTACAAGAAAGGAAAAAAGTGAAATAAAAGAAGCATATGAAAAAATTTATACGCTATTTCCTAGACTATATGAAAGAAGAACTCAGCCCGCTGGAACAATGAGTGGAGGAGAGCAACAAATGCTAGCTATAGGGAGATCTCTTATGAGTAAGCCTAAATTGTTATTACTTGATGAGCCTTCCTTAGGTTTAGCCCCTTTACTAGTAGAGGTTATATTTGATCTAATAAAAGAAATAAATTCACAAGGAACTACGATACTTTTAATTGAACAAAATGCAAGGATGGCACTAAACATTGCCCATAGAGGTTATGTAATAGAAACAGGAAAAATAGTTTTAGAGGATGAAGCCCAGGTGTTATTGCAGAGTGAAGCTGTGAAAAATGCATATCTGGGTACAGAATAAAGGAGGATAAAAACTATGAGCGAAAAAAAATATACACAACAGGAAATGACAGATGCTTTTAGAGCAGCAATTGAGGACAGAGCAAAGTGGTTCTTTCTATTACTAAAATATGCAAAACTTGAAGGTGCAGATTCGGATAAAATAGCACAGCAAGCTATAACTGAGTTTGGAGAAATGAAAGGAAAGTCTATTGTAAAGGCAGATACAGCTAAGGATTTTGCTCAAGCCCTTTTAACAGGCCATGCTAGAGAAGCCTTTGAAATGGATCCAATTAAGTTAGAGGAAAGTGAAAGTGTAATAAGATTTGGTTATTGTGCATTAGTAGAATGTTGGAAAAAGTTAGGTGCATCTTCTGAAGATGTTGCACACTTATGTAAATTAGCTCGTTGTGGGGACTATGGTATGGTTAAACCTTTTGAACACTTAGGTTTAGAGTTTAATCAGCTTTTAAGTGAAGGCGGTTCTTGCTGTGAATTGGTTATAACTAAAAAATAATAATTTAATAAATATGATAGCTGTTGGCAGAGTTCAACAGCTATTTTATTATTTAAAGAGACTTTGATTATAATTTAATGTCTGAATATAAATAAGTACTGGTGTTGTAGTTTTTAAGTAGATAATTGTAAATAAGTACAAAAAATTCAAGTTACTATAATATGTCTTAAATACTGTTATTCCCCTATATTTATAGTGTATAATATAGTATAAATGCTAAAGTAGGGTTGTGCAGAAGATGAGAGGAAGTGGATTTACTATGGGAAAAAAGATAACATTGATAGTACTTGCGATATTTATAATGAGTATATTTAGTTTTAGTGCATTTGGGACTACAATAGAAGATGAACCAATAATGGAAGACGCACCGATAATGGAAGACGCACCGATAATGGAAGATACACAAACAGTAGAAGATGAACAAATAATAGAACGGGCAAGGGTATTAGAAGTAGAACTAATAGAAGAGGAAGAGGATTTTGAGTTTTTTAAAGAGAGATACAATGTAAAACTTGAAATTTTATCAGGTGAATATAAGGGAATGCAAATCGAGACTATACATGGTATAACCGGAAACATAGGGTTTGATATTATAGTTGAGCCTGGAAATAAAGTATTAGTTACTGTAGAAGATGAGGATGGCGAAATTAAGGTTAATATTTCAGAATATGTAAGAGATAATTATATTAAGTTAGTGTCTGGATTATTTGTTGCCCTATTAATTATAGTGGGTGGTATAAAGGGGATTAAGACAGTTATAACTCTAGCCCTAACAATAGGTTTAATACTAAAGGTGCTGATACCTGGCCTGTTGGCAGGGTATAGTCCAATAATATTAGCTATTTTGATATCAATAGTTATTACGGTAGTTACTATTTTAATTGTAGGAGGAGTAAATAAAAAGAGTTACGGTGCCATTATAGGTGTATTAGTGAGCGTCATAATTGCAGGATTTGTAGCCTACGTTGCCGGTACAAAAGCCCGACTAACTGGACTTTCATCAGAAGAAGCAGTGATGCTAATGTATATTCCACAGGGCATAAAATTTAATTATAGCGGTCTGCTATTTGCCGGGATAATAATGGGTGCATTAGGTGGTGTAATGGATGTTGGAATGTCAATTTCATCAGCCATAGGTGAAGTGAAGAATGCAAATCCTCTTTTAACTACTAAGGATTTAATTAAATCTGGAATGAATGTAGGACGAGATATAATGGGTACAATGTCAAATACATTAATATTAGCTTACACAGGTAGTGCAATACCTTTAATGTTATTATTCTCAGCCTACAAGGAACCCTATAGCAGAATAATTAACTTAGATGTAATTGCAACGGAAATCATCAGGGCCTTCGCTGGAAGTATTGGTTTGATTTTATGTGTGCCATTAACGGCCGTTATATCTGGTATATTAATTAGTAAAGATAACCCAAAAGAAAAGGGTTTAGAGCAAGAGGAAATAGTGTAAATAAAAAAATCATATGAATTTGTTTATGAACCTTTACTAATATCAATGATTAAAAATGATATTAAAGGGAATAAAATATATAAGATGTAATTGTAATAACTATATTTGTATGGAGGAATGATTAGGATGAACAATGAAGAATTAGTATTTAAAACATTAAGTGACTCAAGTGAGCCTTTAAGACCTGGTGAAATAGCTGAAAAAGCTGGTATAGATAAGGCAGATGTTGATAAGGCCATTAAAACTTTGAAAAAAGAAGAAAAAATATTTTCACCAAAAAGATGTTTTTACCAAGCAAAATAATTAAAACTAATACCTTTCTACATAGAGAGGTATTTTTTAAAAGTAAGTATGCATGCTAGATTTGCAAGTTAAAGGGGGAGATATAATGGTAAAAAGATACGCTAAATACTTATCCTTGGCTATTTTAGCATTTACAGCTGCATTTTTAATTCTATTTGTACTTATGGATTTCGGAATTATTGAGTTTAGTTTTATAAGTACTAAACAAACCGCAGGGGTACTAGGAGCCCTATTCTTTGCCATAACATTTCTATTAATACTGTACAAGTATCTGCTAAATAAGCAGACGAAAATTTCCTTTGTCATATCCTTTATTTGCGGGTTAGGTTTTTTCAATATATATTATAATTTCAGACTTTTAAACGTAGGTATAGCAGTTTTATCTGCAATTGTTATATTTGATTATTTATATATAGTATTAAAGAATGAGGACGTTTTTAAATCAGGAGAAGTAGTAAAAGAGGAAGTAAATAATTAATTATATACTAGGAGAGAAAATTATGAATAGAGAGATGATATTAGAAACCTTACATAAGCACTTAACAAGCGAACATTTAATAAAACATTCCTATGCTGTGGAGGCAGTCATGAGGGAACTGTCAAAGAAGTTACAGCCAGATAAAGAGGAACTGTGGGCAATGGCAGGATTGTTACATGACTTAGATGCAGATTTAGTAGATTATAAAATATCCCCTGAATTACATGGCCTAAAGGCAGTGGAGATATTAAAAGACGCGGGGATAGGAAACGAAGAAATGTATCATGCAATATGTGCCCATAATAAAGAGTCAGGAGTTGAAATTAATTCAACTATTGATCAGGCCATATATGCAGCAGACCCTATAACGGGATTCATTACCGCCATTGCATTAGTTTATCCAGATAAAAAGTTGAGCAGTGTAAAGGTTAAATCAGTTACTAAGAGAATGAAGGAACTTAGGTTTGCAGCAGGGGCAGACAGAGAGGCCATGAGATCAATAGAGAAACTGGGAGTAGACTTCAATGAATTTGTTGAACTATCTTTACAAGCTATGCAAGACATTGCACCGGAATTAGGACTTTAATAATATAAAAAAGTAATAATAAAAAATAATAATATAAAAAGTAATACAATAGGGTAATGAGAGATCTCATTGCCCTATTGTAATTGTTTTCGGACTCTTTGTTCTAATTCTTGAAGTGAAAATGGCTTCTTAATATAGCCTTGAACACCCATCCTAAAAAATCTCGATAGTTGCTCGTCTTTATGTTTGGATGAAACGAGGATGACTTTAGGCTTTGTATCTGAATCTTTGTTTTGAATTTTTCTCAAAATTTCAGATGCATTATATTGAGGAAGAATTATATCTAATATAATCAGGTCTGGGGAGAGTTCATCAATTTTAGCTATTAATTCTCTCTGGTTTTTGGCAAAACTCACACTATAACCTAAGGCTGTTAAGCGGGATTTTATCAGATTTCCGATGATATTAATCTCATCAGCAATTAAAATCTTCTTTTTCGTTTTGTTTTGATCATCTAGCTGATTTTTAATTGTAGTTCTTCTACGGCCTGTATCCTTAGAAACATACAAAGCCTTATCTGCTTTTTCTAGCAATTTTTCCATATCTTCATTTTCATTATGAAGCATGCTAATACCAGCACTGAAGGATACGGAAACCTTAACCCCTATATCTTCAAAGGCAAAGGAGCTGTTCTCTATATGATGACGAATTCTTTCCAAAACCATAAACGCATCATCTTGGTGTGTATTTGTAAATAAAATCAAGAACTCATCTCCACCAAACCTAAAGAGCTCATCACTGTCACGGATATATTTTTTCAACTCGTTAGTAAAGGACGTTAGAAGATAATCACCAAAGACATGTCCATAAGTGTCATTTATTTTTTTAAAGTGATCAATATCCAAGAATGCAATAGATAATGGGGTTCCATAAGTAGTATATTTTAATCTTTCTTCGTTAAACCGTTGCTTGAAGTATTTTCTTGTGTAGGCTCCGGTTAAGGAGTCACGCATTATATTTGTTCTTTGTATATTAGCTCTCTTGAGTAAACTCTCCACATTTGCGATAACCTCTTCTTCTTGAAAGGGTTTAGTTATATAGCCATCGACTCCTGCTTTTAAAGCTCTAACCTTGTCCTCAAACTTTGTATTTGCCGTAAGGAAAATAACAAAGGTTTCTGGTTTTACATTCTTAATTTCACTAAACACTTCGAACCCATTTTTTTCAGGCATAATAAGGTCTAGCAAAACAACGTCTATATTATGCTCTTTTATGATTTCTACTACTTCAGTAGGCTTTGAAGAAACAAAGACCCTATAACCTTCTTTTCTAAAAATCATCTCTAATATGGCTAGAAGAAGTAAATCATCATCAACTATTAATATATTACCTGTGTAAGTCATATTGGTATACTCTTGGACCCAATTTGATTGTTCCCAGTTACTATTAATAGGGGGAGCTATATTAGAGGTATTACTAATTGACTCTAGTTCATTAAACTTATTTTTTATTTTAGAAAGACATAGAAAGGCATAATATATTAGGGCTTTTTCATCCGCTGAAGGGGATCTTAAAGCCTTAAGAATTTCAGTGCATTCACTAAATAAATTTGAAATATCAGTTAGATTATATTCTGAGACTGCCTTATCTAATATAACTATGTTATTTTCAATTTCATCTAAATAGTTACTGGATTTAAACAAAGTATAGTTTAAAAGTAAATCGAGAATCTTAAGAAATATTCTATATTGATTCTTCAAATAGCTCTCCTTATTCTTCTCAAAGTCATTATTTATCGTCATTCTAAAAACCACCAATACGTTAGATTTTTATATAACACTTGTATTTATAATAATACTATATAACGGACTAAATTTCACTCAAAATGCTAATAAATAAACCTTTAATTATTATACTGAGATACAGTATATTCTATAATAGTAATTTTAACTTATTGGTTTTTCTTCATAATTTCTTCAATATTTAAATTTATAATATTATTAAAGATAAAATCTATCTAGGGAGTGATATAGATGTCGAAGAAATTTCAAAGTAAAAAAGATCAATTTACACAAAAGGAAAAGAGTAAACTGCCTATAATTTTAACTGTAGTTGCCTTGGCTATTGTGTCTGTAGTTGTATTTATGTTTAATGGATCAAGTGGTAAAGATCAAACAGCATTTTACGGCAATCCAGTAGCTGAAGAACGTTCATATATTGGAGAGTTTATTGCTATGACGGATGTTACACCAGTAGTCTCAGATGGAAAGATTGAAATCCCCTTTGATGAAGTAGATAGTAACAATATAGTTTACTTTGAAGTAGAAAACAATGAGAAGCAGTTAGTACCATTAATGGCCTATATTACACCGACGGGCCGTCTATTCACAGGAAGTAGTATGTGTGAGCCATGCCGTGGACGTAAGTTTTCTTTGGCAGGTGAGACCTTAGTTTGTGATACATGCCGTACTACGTACACTATAGAGGACCATAAGTTTATTTCAGGTGCACCATCCTGTGGAGAATATCCTCCTGTTTATATGGAAAATAGTATTGTAGATGGAAAAATAGTTATCGATTTAGAGGAAGTACTACAATGGAGAATTCGTTCTTAATAGAATAATTTAGGAGGAATATATGTATGGAAAATGAAAAGTCAAGTAAAAATGGAATTTCCAAATACGTTAATATTGCGTTAATATTGCTTATTTTATTATTTGGATTTAATAAATTCACTTCTGGAGGATCAGTTCTAGGGGCTGGGAATGAGAACCTTAGCAAATTAGCGTTAGAATACTATCTTGAAAAGAACAGTGATCAGGTAGGGCAAGAAGGGTTAGAAGCAATTGTTAAGAACTACGGCTGTCATAGCGAAATTCATATTTTTAAAAATGGTGAACTAGTTATGAGAACCGGATACTCAGGAGGCCAAGTATACGAAATCAATTAATAAAATAGAGGTGACCTATGAATATATTTCAAATAGCTTTTAATAACCTTAGAAGAAGAAAAGTAAAGATGTTATTTTTAATGCTGGGTTTAGTAGTGGGAATTGCTACTGTAGTAGCGTTTCAAAGTATTATACAGGGAATGAATTTAGATTTAGGTAACCGGATAGATGAATTGGGTGCCAACGCAGTAATATTACCTCGCTCTGAGGGCGTTGAAGCCCACTATGGAGGAGCAATGACTTCGGATTTAACTTTCGATGTTAAGAAGCTAACAGTAGATGATATACCAAAAATCTATGAATCATCAGTGGCAGAGTATATTAATATTGTTTCACCAAAATTAGTAGGTGCCGTTAAAATTGGAGATCAAAACTCCCTATTAGTTGGGGTGGAAACAAAGAGTGAATTTACACAAAAACCTTGGTTTACTCTTAAGGAACAGGTGGATATAAAACCTGGGGAAAGAGTGTCAGATTTAGCACTTATTAATCTACCGGATGATAGTATAATCGTTGGAGCGTCAGCTTCCAAAGCCCTAGGCCTACAAATAGGGGATTCTGTAAATATAAACGATAAGCAATTTAGAGTGTTTGGGGTTTTAAACGAACTAGGTAGTGAAGAAGATGGACTAATATACTCAAATTTAAGTGTAGTACAAAGTTTATTGAATAGACCTACAGAGTTATCTATGATTGAGATTTCTGCATATTGTAATAATTGTCCGATTGAGGAAATAGCCATGGGTATAGAAGAGGTGATACCTAACGGTAGAGTAATCTCTATGAGACAGGCTGCATTATTTAGAGAAGAGACTATTGAGCAATTTTCAGCATTTGGATATGCCCTATCAGGTATGGTATTGTTGATTGCAGCTTTAGTAGTTCTAACAACAATGCTTTCATCAGTAAATGAAAGAACTAGGGAAATAGGTATTTTTAGGGCGGTAGGATTTCGTAAATTCCATGTTTTAAGTATTATATTTCTTGAAGTAGGCATGGTAAGTATTCTCGGTTCAACTATTGGGTACTTTTTAGGGATAGTAGCTGCCCGTTATGCTGGTCCATATTTAGCTCAAATTTCAGGAGAAATACCATTCCAATTTGGCTGGTTTTTACCTGCAGTACTAATTTCTACAGGGTTATCAATTTTAATTAGTTTGTATCCTGCATTAAAGGCAGCACGTATGGATCCTGCAGAAGCGCTTAGATTTATTTAGAGATTATACCAATTAGGGAGGATATAACATGTCTGAAATTATGATATCACTTAAAAATATTAGTAAAACATATACATCTATGGGAGATGAGGTTCAGGCCTTACGTTCCGTATCCTTTGATATATTCAAGGGTGAATCCGTGAGTGTCATGGGACACTCCGGTTCTGGGAAAAGTACGATGCTTTCTATTATAGGGGCACTTAACCCACCTACGTCGGGGATTATAGAAATAGACGGAATAGACTTATATAAACTATCGGCAGAGAAGAGAGCAGATTTTAGAAGAGAATATTTAGGATTTGTGTTTCAACAATTTCAACTAATACCTTATTTAACAGCTATTGAAAATGTTATGCTACCATTAACTACTACTAAAAGATCAAATAAAGAAAAAAGAGAGATGGCGGCGGAAGTGTTAAAGCGAGTAGGACTAGAAAAGAAAATGAATAGGTTACCAAATCAGTTATCAGGCGGAGAACAGGAAAGGGTAGCTATTGCCCGTGCTATTGTAAATGAACCCCCGCTTATACTAGCTGATGAGCCCACTGGAAGTCTTGATACTAAAACTGGAGACGAAATAATGGAATTATTTCAAGAATTGAATGAGGATGGTCTAACGGTTCTTATGGTTACACACAATCCTGATAACGTTCGTTATTTAAAGCGTACAATAATGATGAAGGATGGCATACTATTTCAAGATCAGGACGGATTAGTAAAGCCTATTGTAACTAAAAAAGTGTAATGGGGTGGCATAATGCAACTATATAATATAATAATAAACAACCTTTTAAGACGTAAGGCTAAAATGATCTTTGTCCTTATTGGTTTAAGTATAGGTATCGCAACTGTAGTATCAGTTTATGGCATAGTAGAGACTATGAAAGTTGAGATGACACGTCAGGTATCTGAATTTGGTGTTAATGTTGTATTAACACCTGATGCTGGAGGATTAACGTTTTCATATGGAGGGATTACTCTCCCTGAAATAATGTATGATGTGGAGAGTTTGACAGAAGAAGATGTGGACATAGTTAGAGAACTCCCTTCAAATGACATGATTAAAGTTATTTCACCAAAGTTACTAGGTACGGGTATGGTAAAAGAGAATAAGGTAATTATTGTAGGAGCAAATCCACAGGAGGAATTTTTAATTAAGCCTTGGTTGAGGTTAAGTGATGAGAATAGTGAAGACACTATTGTTAAAGACGCTAGTACCGAAGAAAAACCAAAGGATATAGATGAAAATAGTGGCGACAAGAAGATGGACTTTGAGTCCATAGATCTGGCTAGACAAAACCTAGAGGACTTAAATTTACAGGATAATCAAGTAATTGTAGGCTATGAATTTGCCACTGGTCTAAATATAAAAACTGGGGATATATTAAACATATATGATAAAGAGTTCGAAGTATATGGCACTCTAATGGAGAGTGGTTCAGTAGAAGACAAACAAATTCTAATGAATTTAAATTCTGCCCAGGAGGCATTCGGACGTCCAGGGGAAATTACAGTTATAGAAATGGCTGTAGATTATTTTGGAGGGTCTGAGGAAACACTACTTTCAGAAATCAGCAACGAACTTCCCCATGCAAAGGTAACTAGTCTACGTCAAGAAAGCCTTCGTAGAGATGAAGTATTAGTTCGTTTAGTTAGATTTGGTGTGACTATATCAATAATAATCCTTCTTGTTGGTATGCTAGTGGTTGCATTAACTATGTCTAACTCAGTAAGGGAAAGAACTAGAGAGATAGGAATATTTAGAGCTATAGGTTTTAGGCAATATCATATAATTAAGATGGTAATGATGGAAGGACTAATAATTAGTATTATTGGAGGTATCATTGGATATGTAGGTGGGATTATAATGGCCCGCTACGCAGGACCCTTTATATCAGGCATGGAAATTATAGTACCATGGAGAGTAGATTTATTATTCATTTCAATTGCTCTAGCCGTAGCCATAGGGGTCGTATCTAGTATATATCCAGCATATCAAGCTGTTAAACAAGATCCAGCTGAGTCATTACGATTTATATAATATATTTAAATAACAAATCTATAAAACCTCCCCTTATTTTTAAGGGGGGGTTTGAAGGTTTCACTAGAATACAAGTAGGTTATAGTCTCCATCCTTTTTTACCTTATCATCAAGTGCTTTCTATACCTCGTCCGTTCCAAAGTCCTTTCTCCATGCGGTAAATCCAGCCAAATCATATTTTTCTATGAGCTGTCTAAAGACATTTCATCTTTTTAACCACCTAAAGCCTTCGAGGATACTTTATTTTACCATTTTGCTGTGATTCATCTTTCCATAGTCTTATATAGAAGGGAAGCTCAATTAATATTTTTTCATTGGGCATCAATTCTAATGTATTGATATTCAAACCAATTATATAAAGCCGGAAATAGCTTTAAAGAGTTTAAGTAACTACTATTACTAAATCTTTTCCAATAATGACATATTAATAGAATTGAGATAAACTAATATAATAGAATTTAAATGGATAGGACGTGATAAAATGAGCGAAACAAGCGAAATTGAATTAAAGTTAGGTTTGCCAAATTTAGAATTGAGTAGTGAAATAATGAAAGATAAGAATATATTAAAATACTCTGAAATAGAGATATTGGAGACTAAAGTATTTGAGGCAATTTATTTAGATACACAAAATGGAGATTTAAATAAGGGAGGATTTGCCTTTCGAATACGTAAGGAAGGGGAGCAGTGGGTAGCTACGGTTAAAACAAAAGGATCATCTATAGCAGGGCTACATAAAAGAGAGGAATGGGATAGGGTTATTGATAGTCCAATACCGAGTATAGAGTACTTTGAAGATTTTGTTATCTTTCAAGATTTAAAGGATTCCTTAGGTAACAATGAACTAATCAGTCTATTTATAACTAAGTTTGAAAGAGGTATTATAAACTTAAATATAGAAAACAGAAGCAAAATAGAATTGGCAATGGATATAGGAGAGATCATAGTAGGTGATAAACGAGAGTTAATAGCTGAGGTTGAATTAGAACTTAAATCTGGAAATATTGAGGATCTAAACTTAATAGGCAACTATTTAGTAGATAAATATAAGCTTATTCCAGAAGATAAAAGCAAATATCATAGAGGCCTACTTTTATTAAATAAGTAGGTTTACGAAAGATATACTATTGCAAATGACAGCTAAAGTTCTTCCATGCTCATCGGGACATACTAAGCCGCTCCCAGACTCATAACTTCTGAAACAGAATAACTGGTTCATTGTCCAACAGAAACAACATTACCTCCCACTTCAATATTTGTTTTATTTTGTTAGGACCACTGTTGCTAAAGTTGTACTTGTATTTCACTTCTTATTTTAACAAAAGTAAAGATCCAAAACCGTATTTTAGGGTAATTGCCTATTTTGTAGAAAAAAAGCTGCTAAAAGTGCTTGACACACTTTTAGTAGCTTTAACTGTAAATTAATTCAATTCCCATTAAAAAGATGCCACACAATTGCGACCATTGTCTTTGGCTTGATAGCAAGCTTGATCTGCCTTGGCCAACAAGTCTTCAAAGCTACCATCCTCCGATGTATACGTCGCTACGCCTACACTGATGGTACAACGAATCTGCTCATCATGTACTGGACAGGCATGTGTATCAAAATAAGCTCTCAATTTTTCAGCTAGTTGGATTGCTGCATCTAGATGTGTATTTGGCAATATTACACAAAATTCCTCTCCGCCCAAGCGCGCCACCAAATCGGTGCTACGTACACTGCTTCTAAGCACCGCTGTGACGCATCTTAATACTTCATCGCCGACCATATGGCCGTAAGTGTCGTTGACGCGTTTAAAATAATCCAAATCGATGAAAAGCAAGGATAATGGCAACCCTGTCCGGCCTATGAGGCCGACCTCTACCTCGCCGCGCTCCAGAAAATAGCGACGGTTCCAAAGTCCTGTCAAATCATCTGTTGTCGCCAATTTCTTGAGGTTTTCTTCTGCTCGTACTCGGTCAGTCACATCGCGATAACGCCACAATTGACCGATTAATTCTCCATTTTCAAGCACTGGACAGGTGTATTGTTCCAACACTTGCCCATCTTCTAAATAGACCATATCCAAAATCTCTTTTCGAGAAAAGAGTCGATCGGTCTTTAGACCGTCATTTTCTATCACCCTAGACAAATCCGACTGTACGTCAGCATATTTTTCATTCATATGAATAACTTGCGCCTCAACACTTAACACGAGAATTGCATCGCTCGTCGCATCCAAAATCAGCTTTAGTTCATCTGTTTTCTTCTTCAGAGATTTTGTCGCCATCTCTACAATACGGCTGGCAATCTCTGCGAGTTCACTATTGGAATAGGAGTACTGAGTACTAATTTGCCTAGTGTCTTTACCTAATGTAAGCTCTTCGATGTGATCTCGTAATAAATTAATGGGTCTTACAAATCGTTTCTCGTAAAGCTTCACATGGCCAATAGCCAACACCACACTTAGGAAGACTAACCCAATAACACTATAAATGAGCATGACTATAATCGGAGCTGTTACCTCGGACACATCGATGGCTGATACGATAATCCAGTCCGAAGATTCCAAAATTTTATAATAAGCAAGCCTCTTAGTCCCCTCCAAGTTATAGTGTATAAATCCCGAATCTTCAGAAAACTGCTGTGATAAGCCAGGGACAATGTTATCTGCGGATTGATGCAAAATGTCTCTGTTATTATGTACAAAAACTTGTCTATTTCCATCCAGCACATAATTGGTCTGGGAGTCAAAATAGGTCGCTTGCAACATAAGGGATCTAACATACTCGAGGGTACAATCCACCGCCATAACGCCCATTAACTGACCCTTTTCATCGACCATCGCTAGGGAAACAGAAACCAACCACTCCTCTGTTTTTGCATCTTGATATGGTAGACCCACCGAAATATCTGGATACATCTCCACAGCTGATGTATACCAAGGACGCAAGCGCGCATCATAACCCATAGGTGGAACATAACCTTCAATCAGTAGCGAACCATCTTCATATCCTGCAAAGGAATATTTGATATTGGGATTAGCTCGAGTCGTAGCTGAAAACAGCTGCAGCAGACCACTTTGGGCTGAGTAGTTGTCCAAGTCGTAGTCCATTGCCCCAGGAAAAGCCGCATTTGTTTTAGCCGACATCACTAAACTCTCTAAAACACCATCAGTATATGTTGCTATATGCAAATTCGCGGTTTTAAGTGTCTGACGTGCGTTTTCAAGCCTCAGCATGTAAACACTCCCCAGAGTTAGCGCAATAAAAATCATAGAAATAATCAGAACACTGGTTAATCCCGTCACAAAAAACTCGCCTTTTATAGTCCTTTTATAGAATTTTAGCATGCAAATCTCCTTTCAAACTGGTTGTACCAGTATCTGCATCAAATATGAATGGTGAATCTACATAAACTGCCACCGGGAACAAACCCGACATCTTTAACTGTGGATTATTTCAATTCCCATTGAGTACGATTTGAGTAATGAACTTTCCGTCTATTACTGAAAAGCCCGCCGTACCGTCGTAACGTTCGGCAGTGTAGAGGATGCTTTTTATGCCCGTTCCGCCACCCTGTTTTTGTGTTACTGGTAACTCGCCATCAAAGACGATGTCAGCTCGGCAGGTGTTTTCCACCTGCACACGCAAGCGGTTATCTATAAATTTGACGGTAACAGTGATTTCCTTTTCTTCGTCTTTTCGCAGCCGCAAACAGCCCTCCAAGGCATTCTCCAAAGTATTTCCGAGTACGCAGGTGAGGTCGATGTTATCGATGCCGATTTCTTTGGGCACGCTTACACGAAATGTCGCATTGATACCCTCCACCTCTGCTCTACGGGCATAAACATTAAAAATGCTGTTAGCAATTGGATTTGTGCAAAAGAAGTTTGTCTTGTGTGCATCTAATGCTTCGTCAAAGCTTTTCATATAAGTCTTCAGTTGGTCCGTATCACAGTTTTGCAACATCTCTATAATGACTGCGTTGTGGTGATGCATATCGTGCCGTTGCTGAAAGACCAAAGCTGCTGTCGCTTGTTGGCGGGCAAGTTCTGATTCCCACAGCTTCTCCTGCTGCGCCATAAGTAGCTGGCGCTTTTCTAATGCGTACTTTTCAACAATAGCACTGGCCTGTATGTACAGGAGGTAATATACTGCCAAAAACAGCATGTAAACAGTGATAATAATGAATCTGTACCAACTACCATCATTCCAATGCCAATAGGGTTCCGGGTAGTATAGTATCATGATTTGCATTATTAAAAACATCAATGGTACCAATGTTGCTGCGCGCCACTCCTGGTCCAAAGTATTCACCAGCTGACGAAAACGTGGGCGTACAAATTTGTACAGTAATGGAAGAATTACTATGTATATTCCAAAGCGAATTACGATACGTTCAATTACGTAAGCAGGCCCATCGAAATGTATAGCTAAGTTATCACTGATATAGCTAATAGACACATAAATATTAACAAATGTTATAGAACTAAAAAGCGATACAAAAAAGCGATCGTCTGAGCAGATCAAATACCACGAAAGTTGGATAACTAATATGACAAGTATTACAACTTTATCTACCGAGTTGATGCCCTGTGTAAATAATTGATAACTCAAGAGACTTATCCCACAAAGCATAACAAATAATCCTGTTATTACTCGTTTTCTGACTGGCTCCCGAAAACGCGTGACGGAGGATGCCATCAGCGTAAAGCCGATGACAGATTGCAAAAATGAGGAAAATATCGAAATAATGTATAACATATACACAGCCTCCTTTCTTAGCATTATCCTAGCACAAAAATGCCCCAAAAATTGTTTTTTGGGGTAATTGCCATCATTTTAGGGGCAATTGACACATTTTATTCCTCAGTGAACATTTGAAAGCGCAAAAATGTCTCTTTGAGTTTCTGATAGGTGCGGTAAGGGTAAGCTATATGTTCACCAGTATCAAGGGTTATGGTATCCTTGGAAATCTGGCGGATGTATTTGAGATTCAAGTTAATAGAAGCACCGCACCTAACGATAAATTTGTTCTGTGAGAGCAGATTAAAAAGTTCCGTGGCTGTTATGCGCACCTCCAGCTTCTTCCCTTGAATGGTATGGACAATCTGGTAGTTGTTTCGTCCGGTTTCTGTAAACACCACATCCCGAATCGCAAGGCGAGTCATACCCTCTGATGTCTTAAGGGTGACAATAACTCGCCTATCTCTATTTATACGTTGCATCACCCTATCCAATGCATTAAAAATTGTCATTTCAGTATAGGGTTTGATCAAATATTGAGCAGCATCCACTTCAAAAGCATCAATAGCGTGGTCTCGAGATGTGGTAATAAATATAAATTCACCGTTATCTCCTAGCTGCCGCAATTCTCTTGCTGCATCGGTGCCCAGCATACCAGGCATATAGATATCTAGTAGAAGTACGTCAAACCCTCCATGCTCCGCCACATAAGATAGTAGTTCTAAAGGGGCAGAAAAAGAACGTACTATTATTTCATATTGAGGGTGCTCCTGTATGTACTTTGTAAGAATGCTAAGCGCACGCTCAAGTTCTTGTGATTCGTCATCACAGATTGCAATACTAATCATTGATCCGCCTCCCTTCATCTTTATAATAAGGCCAAGTTATAATTTCCACTACATCTTGTGTAAGAACAATTCCACGTGTGGCGTATGCGGAAACATATTTTAACGTCAAAATTCTAGTCATTAGACTTTACTAAAAAAAACATTACATTCAAATATAAAATACAAAACAGATTATATACTATTTGCAAATTCTTATAATGTTTTTTCATTATCCCAATGTAATTTTTTATTCAATATATTACATTTGTTTGCAATCACCTTCTCTATAGAAGTCTAATTGGTCATATTGTGTGCTGCTAACACCACAGCAGTCCCCCGTTACCCATTACTATTTATTATAGGACTTAACAATACCCTTCTACCGTAGCTTATAAATTGTATACTACTGGGCAAAATATTAATAATTTCATACCAACTTTATAAGGTATTAATGTCGTATTTTAAACTGTGTCTTAAACTTTGATGGCATAGTTAGGAAGAAGTTCGCAAAATCTTTCTATTGCCAATATACGTATAATTATATCATATCTCTGTTCAAGTGATTACAATAAATGGAAGGTTTTTTGTTTGAATGCTTGAGTCTACGAAAGATATACTATTGCTAATGAGTATTTCCTAAACAAACCTTCGAGGAGCCCGCAGACTTCCTTATCCCTCTAGCCCTATCAAATGCATTAATAAAAGTTCTTCTACTCTTCCTATGATTTAATATACTTTAGTTCCTTATAGCATCTAAAAGGCGGCATAATTTCTATAACACTTTCTACTATTGCTACTTGCAATTATTAAATCATTTCATTAATTTTATTTAAGCTGTTATTAGGTAAGTTACGTTAATCGCTTCCTAATAACAGTATTTTTTTATGCAAGAAATTACAAAATTCGACATGTGCTTGCTAATTATTATGTTAGTCTATTAGTAAATATTTGCAAACTTTAGTTAGCGAATACTGTATATATTGTTAATTTTAGGATTAAGTTCACAATCTCGCAAGTTATATGCCATTTCTATTAAATATAACCATCTATAGCATATGCATATAAATAACAAACAGAGTAGGTGTAAATTTTCTTTATTAGTATAATTATTTTGTATTAGAAGGGGGAATTTAGAGTGAAGAAAAACATAGAGGGGGAGAACGAATGAACAAAAAAGATGGTCAATGGTTTAATGAAAAAATAGGAGAAATTCAATCTTCCTTCTCTGATTATATAAATGATGGTAATGTAATTAGACCGCACAATGCAACCTTAAAAATAATAGCA
>Ga0194138_10000293_pt1 | contig 23953 bp, 22 predicted proteins | sample TARM_MetaG_T2_14_FD_134022 | JGI IMG/M metagenome (GOLD analysis project Ga0194138, IMG submission 134022) | Freshwater microbial communities from Pennsylvania, USA, analyzing microbe dynamics in response to fracking - TARM_MetaG_T2_14 (version 2) | ecosystem: Environmental > Aquatic >...
CTGAAGTTGGCTTGAAGAGCCGTATGCGGGAAAACTGCACGTACGGTTCTGTGAGGGGCAGTAGGCAAGCCTTTCTTAAGTTAAATAAAAGAAGAAAGGAGTGTCGAGACTGTCTACTCGACGGCAACGGCATGGATTGTTTATTTTGCAAAATTGCAAAGGGAGAGATTCCTTCTACAAAGGTCTATGAAGATGAACAGCTACTGGCTTTTAGAGACATTGACCCCAAAGCGCCTACGCATATCTTGATCATCCCCAAGAAGCACATATCCTCTATCAATGCATTGACAAAGGAGGATACGGCTTTAGTGGGTGAAGCGTATCTACTTATGAAAAACCTAGCAAAAGAAGAAGGCATCGATACCTCTGGTTATCGTGTAGTGGTGAACACGTTACAGGATGGAGGACAAACGGTGGACCATCTTCACTTCCATCTTTTGGGTGGAAGAAGTCTTGGGTGGCCACCAGGCTAAAACCATTGACTGATTCCAATTTATGTACTATAATTACTAGTGTGTTATTTTGCCCTAAAGGCTGATATTTATATTTTTAACTAGCGGAGGGAGGGATAATGAATGTCAGAAATCAAAGTTGGAGAAAATGAATCTTTAGAGAATGCACTGAGACGCTTCAAGAAGAAATGTGCAAGATCCGGAATTCTTGGTGAAGTCAGAAAGAGAGAACATTATGAGAAGCCAAGCGTAAAGAAGAAGCTAAAGTCCGAAGCTGCAAGAAAGAGAAAGTTCAAGTAATTTTCTTTTTAAAAGAAGGTGTGATCAAAGTATGATCAAAGAACAGATTCAGAATGACTGGAAGGCGGCTTTAAAAAGCAAAGAGAAACAGCGAGCCAGTGTATTAAGCATGGCCAAATCAGCGATTCTTTATGCTGAAAAAGAAGCGAAGTCTTCACTTTCCGAAGAACAAATCATAGAAATTCTCGCCAGAGAAGTGAAAATGAGAAGAGATGCTGTGGCGGAGTTCCAAAAAGGTAACAGAAATGACTTGGTGGAACAAAGCGAATTCGAAATAGAAACTTTATTAAGTTATCTACCAAAGCAGTTAAAAGAAGAAGAAATAATTGAATTGGTTGAGAATACAGCTGTAGAAATCGGAGCAAATAACATGAAAGACATGGGGAAACTCATGGCAGCACTCAAACCATTGACCACAGGAAAAGCCGATGGCAAACTTGTGAGTACCCTGGTGAAGAACTACCTAATGAAATAAAAAATGGCTCATCTTGTTTCTTAGAAATAAGGTGAGTTTTTTTGCCTAATTTTACTGAAATCCTATCTAGGAGACATAAAGATGCTTATAATAAAAGGAAAGATCTAGGACGTTGGGTTCCTAGGATATGAGGTGAAAAGAATGTTTCAAGCGTGGATGCTCATAGAAGAGCAAGGAGAAGTAAAACTCCTAAAGAATAACTGTGAAGAGAAAGAACTTTTGGCTGGAGAAGTGCGTGTACGGGTCCAGTACTCTGGCATCAACTATAAAGATCGTTTGGCTTGTGATCCTAAAAGCCGCGTCGTACGAAGCTTCCCCATGGTCCCAGGCGTTGATTTTTCTGGCATTGTGAAAGAGAGTGCGGATCCGAGGTTTCAGCCGGGGGAAGAAGTCTTTTTGACAGGCTTTGGCTATGGCACAGATCGCTTTGGGGGATATCAAGAACAGGTGGTGGCCAAGGCTGAGCATCTGTTAAAACTGCCTGAAGGGATGACCCTCAGGGAAGCTATGATCTATGGTACTGCGGGGCTTACAGCGGCCATGTCCGTGGATGTCATAAGCCGTGGGTTAGGCTCATTGAAAGAAAAAAGCATCCTTGTCACTGGCGGCACTGGTGGGGTAGCCCTTCACAGCATTCTTCTCTTAAATACCTTAGGTGCACAGGTGACTGCGGCCACACGAGACCTAAAGCGAGAAGGGCTCTTAAGAGCTCTGGGGGCAAAAGATGTGATTCTTTTTGATACCTTGGCAGAGAAGAAAAAGCCCCTTGCTAAAGAGCGCTGGCACGGCGTGGTGGATACCACAGGCGGCAGTGCGTTAGGAGAAATGTTGAAGGAAGTATCCTATGGTGGCGTGGTGGCAGCCAGTGGAAACCTTTCAGGGATTTCCTTTGAGACGACTGTTTTTCCTTTTATCCTAAGAGGGGTAACTTTACAAGGCGTGGATTCGGTCTCCGTTCCTTTGGATAAGCGCAAGGAGCTTTTCTTGCGGTTATCCAAAGAATGGAAAAGTGAGAAGCTTGAGCACTTTCCTATGGAAGAGATCTCTTTTGCGCAGTTGGGAGAAGCGCTGGGTCAAGGACAGAGAAAACCTGGTAGAACTTTGGTGCACCTTAGATAGAAAGCTGTTCTTGTGGTAATTGGGAGAAGGATTTGATAAACTGAGTATAAGGGGAAGTATCTCCCTTTTAAGGGAACTGAAATATACAAGGCTTTTTCGAAGGAGAATGTATGAAAATAGAGAAGAAAAACTGGTGGCGGATGGGGATTTTTGTCTTGTCCATGGTGATGACCTTTGTCATCTTGTTGACCAGCATTGTAAACAAGAAATACGATCTCACAGTGGGAGATATTGCACCGATAGATTTCCGTGCTACGGTGGATTTGGTGGATGAAATGACCACGCAAACCCTCATTGAAGATGCGGTGAATTCTGTTCAAAACCAATATCGACAAGAACTTGAAGTGCGAAGAAATGCCTTAAGGGAAAACAATGAGTTTTTCAATGGCATCATCAATGCGAGAAATCCCTTGGTGGAAATGGATGAAATTGCGGAAATGCTAGCTGGAAGAGGGACCTATGGTCTTACAGAAGAAGGGTATCTGGCACTATTGTCTTTGGATAATAGTGATTTACGCTATGCGTTAAACACCATCAATAATGGCATCAATAAAATCTATGAAAGTCCCTTGGAAGAGGATGATGAAAGCAAGCTCCTACGATCTAGGACCGAGCTTACAGATCTTGTGGACAGCTTCAGTTTTAATGACTTTGCCAAAGATGCCATCAAACAGTTTGTGGTAACTCTTGTGAAACCAAACTATTTCTTTGATGAAGAAGCCACAGAAGCACTAAAGGAAGAGGCGAAGTCAAGCATCTCTCCTGTGATAATCAAAAAGAATCAAACCATTGTGAAGGAAGGAGACCCGGTGACAGCCACTCAATTGGCGTTGTTATCGGAGCTTGGCTATCTTAATGATAGTGGAAGAAATGCGCTTCCCTATGTGGGGCTTTCCGTGGTGGTCATCGCCATTCATTTCATTGTGGTTTTCTATTTGAAGCGGTTCTATATAAATGTATATGGAGACCTAAAAAGAGTCGCGCTGATATTCCTTTTGCTGAACTTGAACCTAGCCTTGGCGAGGGTGATGGTGATCATCAGCCCCTACATTGTCCCCTATACGTTTTTACCCATGCTGCTTACCATCTTGATCAAGAAAAGAGTGGGACAGAGCTTGGCTCTCTTTAGTGCGCTTTTACTGAGCATCGTCACTGGGTTTAACGTGCAGGTGCTACTGATGTTGATGCTCACATCGATTTTGAGTGTGGTATTTATTAATAAGGTAGAAGAGAGAAATGATATTTTAAAATCGAGTTTCTATATTGCGGTGGTGGCCTGGATCGTTTCCTTAGCCTTTGGGTTCTTATTATCCAATGCTGTGATGGATTCCTTAAGGAACTCTCTCTTTGTGGTCAGTGGTATTCTTTCATCGGGCATATTGGTCATCGGATTTTTGCCCTTTATTGAGAGTGTCTTTAATGTGGTCACAGAGATCAAACTACTTGAGCTGGCCAATCCCAATCATCCTCTACTTAAGAGACTTCAGATGGAAGCACCTGGGACCTATCATCATAGCATCATGGTGGGGAATTTAGCGGAGGCAGCGGCAGAAGAGCTTCATGCAAATAGCATTCTTCTTCGGGTGGCAGCTTACTATCATGATATTGGTAAACTCTCCAGACCTCAGTTTTTCAAGGAAAATCAAATTGGTGGTAAAAATCCTCATGATGAGATCAAACCCAATTTATCCACCTTAATCATCATCAATCATGTGAAAATTGGGCTAGAGATGGCTGAAAAAGCAAAACTTCCCAAGGAGATAAAAGACCTCATTGCCCAGCATCACGGCACCACATTGGTGAAGTACTTTTACTTCACCATGAAAAACAATGCGGAAGATCCAGATGAGATCAAGGAAGAAGACTATAGGTATCCAGGTCCCAAGCCGAAGACGCGAGAAGCGGGGATTATGATGCTCGCGGACAGTGTGGAAGCAGCCGTGAGAAGCATCTCGGAACCTACCCAAGGGAAAGTGGAAGCCATGGTCTATAAGATTTTTAAAGATAAGCTAGAAGATGGACAGTTGGATGATTGTGACATCACCTTCAGTGATGTGTCCAAAATTCGCAAGAATTTCTTAAAAACCTTTAGTTCCATTTATCATGAGCGTATTGAGTATCCAGAAGATAAAAGAAAAAAGAATAGTCTATAGGAGCAAAAAATAATGATTCACATTGAAAATGAGCAAGAACAAGTGATGGTGGAAGTCTCTTTGCTTGACACCATAGAAGAAAGCATCACCTATGCTATCAAAAGTCAAGGGCTTACCATGGAGGCTGAAGTCAGCGTCCTCTTAGTGGATAATGAAGCCATCCGTGAAATCAATAAAGAACATCGTCAAAAGGACCAGGAAACAGATGTCTTATCTTTTCCTATGATTGATTTTCCTGAGGGAGAGACCTTTAAAGACACTGTGAGGGAACGGGTCTTTGGTCCTGAGTACTACCATGGGGAAGCGCTTCTACTGGGGGATGTGGTATTGTCCATGGAAAAAGCTGTGGCCCAGGCAGAGGAGTTTGGTCATAGTCTTAGAAGAGAAGTGGCGTATTTGGTGGTGCATTCCATCCTCCACTTACTTGGGTATGATCATATGAACCCAGAGGATCAAAAAAAGATGCGCCATGAAGAAGAAGAAATTCTTCAGGCCTTACAAATTCAAAGGATTTAGGTGGTGAACCTATGGACATGAAGGGGTTATTAGACAGCTTTAATTATGCTATTTCAGGGTTCATCTACGCAGTTCGGACCCAGAGGAATATGAAAATCCATATGGTAGCAGCCATAGGCGTGATTCTTTTTTCCTTGTTTACCAATATTACCAAAGCGGAATTGTTGGCACTTTTTATCAGTATCACCATGGTGATGTCTGCAGAGCTCCTTAATACTGCCATTGAAAGTGCCATTGATGCTACCACGAATCATTATCATCCCTTGGCGAAGATTGCGAAAAATGCAGCGGCAGCAGCAGTGCTACTTACAGCGATGAATGCACTGGTGGTGGGGTATTTTATCTTTTGGGAAGAAATTACCACGTTCACCTATCGTGGGGTACAGCTCATTAAACATTCAAGCCCCTATTTGGTGTTGGTGATCTTAATCATCGTAGCTTTATCTGTGATTCTCACCAAAGCTGTGGTGGGAGAAGGAACACCCTTAAAAGGAGGTATGCCTTCAGGCCATGCGGCCATAGCCTTTAGTTTGGCAACCATCATCAGTTACTTGTCAGATTCCACCATCGCCATCACCTTGAGTTACCTCATGGCGGTGATTGTGGCACAATCTCGAGTGGATTCAAAGGTACACTCCATCAAAGAGGTTTTGGTAGGAGGGGTGCTGGGGTTTTTAGTCACCATTCTGATTTTTAGGGTTTTTGCATTATAATAGAAGAAATAGAAGAAATAGAAGAAATAGAAGGAAAAGAGGGAATATTATGTATCAAGAATTAATCGAAGCAGCGTTAGAAGCAAGAGAACATGCCTATGTGCCCTATTCAGGTTTTAAGGTAGGTTCAGCAGTGCTCATGGAAGATGATACGATTTTTAGTGGGTGTAACATTGAGAATGCCTCTTATGGGGCCACCAACTGTGCGGAAAGAACAGCCATCTTTAATGCTGTGTCCCATGGGCATCATAAAATAAAAGCCATTGCAGTGGTGGGAGATGTGCATAATTTCACCTATCCCTGTGGGATTTGCCGTCAGGTGATGGTGGAGTTTGCGGATAGCAAAGAAATTCCTGTGATCATCATCAAGAACAAAGAGGAGTATTTGGTGAAAACCATGGAAGATATTTTACCTGGTGCATTTACAAAGATTGACCTGGATAAGGAAAAGGAAGTAAAACATGTTTAAATCTGGATTTATTACGGTTGTTGGAAGACCTAATGTAGGGAAGTCTACGCTCATCAATCACTTGATGGGAGCGAAGCTATCCATTGTCTCTAATAAACCTCAAACCACAAGAAAAAATCTCAATGCCATCTATACGGATGAGGATGCGCAAATCATTTTCGTGGATACGCCTGGAATCCATAAGGCGCAAAATAAGCTTGGGGAGTATATGGTTAATGTGGCCAAGGAAACATTAAATCAAGTGGATTTGGTGATTTTCATCACCACAGCCACGGGAGGAATTCACCCAGGGGATGCCAAGATCATGGAAGAACTCAAAGGGTTGAAGACACCAGTATTTTTATTGGTGAATAAAATCGATGAATTTACCCAAGATAAAGTGGCTAAAACTCTTGAGCTTTATGCAAAAGAGGTGGACTTTGCTGAAATCATTCCCATTTCAGCGCTGAAAGGGAAAAATACAGAAGACCTTTTAGACATGGTAAAAAGGTTTATGCCGGAAGGCCCCATGTATTATCCAGAGGATATGGTGGCGGATGTTCATTTAAGATTTATGGCTGCTGAAACCATTAGAGAAAAGGCTTTGAAGCTATTACAACAGGAAATTCCTCACGGAATTGCCGTGGAAATTACCAGTATGAAAGAAAAAGAAAATGGCAACTGGAGTATAGAGGCGGACATCATCTGTGAAAAAGACTCTCACAAGGGTATCATCATTGGCAAAGGTGGCCAAACCTTAAAGAAGATCGGTACCTGGGCCAGAGAAGATATGGAAGTTTACTTGGAGGGTAAAGTAGACCTGAAGACTTTTGTGAAGGTTAGGAAAGAATGGAGAGATAACCAAGCGCTCTTAAAGGAGCTTGGGTATAAAGAATAATGCAAGAAAAGCTTAAAGGGATCATCTTAAAGACCATGGATTACAAAGAGAAAGATAAACTTATGTGGGTCTTTACAGAAGAGCGGGGAAAGATTTCGGTGCTTTGTAGAGGGGTGCGTGCACCCAAAAATAAATACCAATCGTTGATCCAGCCCATGCTTTTTGGAGAGTTTTTGCTTTTTAAGGGAAAAACTTTATACAACTTCAATGAAGGTGCTGTGGTGCATAGTTTTTCTTCGTTAAAAGGGTCCTTAGAGCTTTTGACCTATGCATCCTATTATTTGGAAATGGCGGATATCGTAACCTTGGATGAAGAAGTACAACCTTATTTGTATCGTAATCTGATCACGGTGATGTATCTTCTAGAGTCTGAAGCCTTAGATGTAGCGCTATTAACCCTCATCTATGAAGTGAAACTCATCACCTTAACAGGATTTAGAGTGGGTCCTCATGCAGTACCCTTTGGCATTTCCAAGGAGGCCCTTGATGCGGCAGAATACCTATTAAGAAATGAGTACAAGAAATCCTTGGAGAGAACTTTCTCAAAAGAAGTTCTGGATGAGCTGAAAAGAATCACATCCTTTCTCATTATGGAGAATTATCAAAGAAAGCCGAAAAGCTTAGGTTTATTGAAATATATGTAAGTGATAGATTTAAAAGGAGGAAATGACATGGAAAGAACAGAGGATTTACTGGCAAAGGTAGACGAGGTCCGAAAAAGAATCAAGGTATCCTATGAAGAGGCAAAACACGCCTTAGATGTGTCTGGAGAGGATACCTTAGCAGCGGTGATTTACCTTGAACGAGAAAAAGGCGAGCGCTATGATGACTTGAAAGAGTATAAAGATAAAACTGTTGAAAGCATCAAAAAAACCAGTGGAGAAATGGTGACTTTTTCTTTCCATGACAAATCCGTGGAGGCGCCACTTCCGGTGGCGGTGATCGGGGCTCTTCTTTTGGCTAGAAAACCGAAACTTCTCCTGGGCCTTGTAGGAGGCATTCTCACCTTTGGAGTGGATGTAAAACTCCAACGGGGAGAAAAGGAGATCTGTTTGACAAAACCCGTTCATGACAAGTTAAGAGGGTTGGTGAGTGCTTTTGGATTGAACAAGAGCTCAGTGAAGAGAAAACTAGGCGGTGTATCGGAGAAAATTCATTTTAAGAAAACAGAAAATGAAGAAGAAGATTTTCACGGATACTTTTCACCAGAACTCTATTAATTTCCACATTCTTAATACTCTTGTAAGACTTCTCTGTTATGATAGAGAAGTCTTCTCTTTAGAAGAAGTCCTGTAGAAGTATTACAGTATGTAATCGTAATCATTCTTTGTACCACGAAAAATAAGTGAATAAACTAAAAACCCTTAGAAAGATTGTACAATTAAATGGATACCTGTGATATAATATATGAGGATTTTGAAGCGTTTTGCTTCTGAAATTTGTGAACTCCCGGTTCTACCGGATTCAAATATATGTGACTACACATAAACGATTGAAAGCGAGGGAAATCTATGTCAAAGAAGTATGTATACCTTTTTAGTGAAGGTGATGCTACCATGAAAAACCTCCTTGGAGGTAAGGGCGCCAACCTGGCAGAAATGACTGCTATCGGAATTCCTATTCCAATGGGATTCACAGTTACAACCGAGGCTTGTAATAAATACTACGATGATGCAAAGGTCATTACACCTGAAATCATTGCAGAAATCCATGCAACCATGGATAAGCTAGAAGAAGTAACAGGAAAGTCTTTTGGCGGAACAAAGAACCCATTATTGGTTTCTGTACGTTCTGGAGCAAGAGCATCCATGCCTGGTATGATGGACACCATCTTAAACCTTGGGTTGAATGATGAAACCGTTGAAGTTGTATCAAAGGAAACTGGCAACGAAAGATTTGCGTATGACTCTTACAGAAGATTCATCATGATGTTTGCAGACGTAGTTATGGATGTAGACAAGAAGGATTTTGAAGAAATTCTTCATGAAATGAAAGAAGAAAAGGGTGTTGAATTAGACACCGAACTTTCAGCAGATGATTTGAAGGATTTGGTTGTAAAGTTCAAAGAATACTACAAGAGCCAAAAGGGAGAAGATTTCCCACAAGATGCGAGAGATCAGCTCATTGAATCTATCACAGCGGTATTTAGAAGCTGGGATAACCCAAGAGCAAACATCTACAGAAGAATGAATGATATTCCATCCAGCTGGGGAACTGCCGTTAACGTTCAAGAAATGGTATTTGGAAACAAGGGAGAAACATCAGGATCTGGTGTTGCCTTCTCAAGAAACCCTGCAACTGGCGAAAGAAAGATTTTTGCTGAGTATCTTATGAACGCTCAGGGAGAAGACGTGGTGGCTGGTATCAGAACACCAAGACCTATTGAAGAATTAAACGATCAGTTGCCTGAAACTTACAAAGAGTTTGTAGACATTGTCAATAAGCTAGAAAACCACTATCATGACATGCAAGACATGGAATTTACCATCGAAGAAGGGAAGCTCTACTTCCTACAAACAAGAAACGGGAAGAGAACTGCCCAGGCAGCACTAAAGATTGCTGTGGATATGGTAGAAGAAGGACTCGTGACCAAGGAACAAGCAATCCTCATGATGGATCCAAAGCAATTAGATACTCTTCTTCACCCAGCTTTTGATACAGCTGAAATGAAGAAGCATGAAATCATTGCTACAGGTCTTCCAGCATCTCCAGGTGCTGCAACAGGTAAGATCTGTTTCACCGCTCTTGAAGCAAAGGAAAGACATGAAGCTGGCGAAAAGGTTATTCTTGTAAGACAAGAAACTTCACCAGAAGACATCGAAGGAATGATCGCTGCTGAAGGTATTCTTACTGTTAGAGGTGGAATGACTTCCCATGCTGCGGTAGTTGCTAGAGGAATGGGTACATGCTGCGTAGCTGGTGCTGGTTCCATTAAGGTAGATGAAAAGAAGAAGACCATGACTGTAAACGGAAAGGTATATTCTTCAGATGATTACATTTCCTTAGATGGTAGCATTGGTGATGTATATGCTGGAAACATCCCAACTGTGGACCCTGAAATCTCAGGCCACTTTGGCACCTTCATGGGTTGGGCGGATGAAATCAGATCCCTTAAGGTGAGAACCAACGCGGACACACCTCATGATGCTGAACAAGCCATCAAGTTTGGTGCTGAAGGTATTGGACTTACAAGAACGGAGCATATGTTCTTCGCTGAAGACAGAATCTTCATCATGAGACAAATGATCGTTGCGAGAACTGAAGAAGCTAGAAGAGCAGCACTTGAAAAGCTACTACCAATGCAGAAGAGTGACTTCAAGGGCATCTACAAGGCCATGGAAGGACATCCAGTGACCGTTAGATTCCTAGATCCACCACTTCATGAGTTCTTGCCAACCAAGGATGAAGAAATTGCTAGTCTTGCAGAAGCACTGAAGATTTCTGTTGAAGAACTAAACGGTGTTATTGCAGATCTACATGAGTTCAACCCAATGATGGGTCATAGAGGATGTAGACTGTCCATTTCTTATCCTGAAATTGCGGAAATGCAAACCAGAGCGGTTATCGAAGCAGCCATTGAAGTCAATGAAGAAATGGGATGGAATACTGTTCCTGAAATCATGATTCCATTGGTTGGTGAAGTAAACGAGCTGAAGTTTGTGAAGAGTGTTGTGACAAAGACTGCAGATGCCATCATTGCTGAGAAGGGTGTTGAACTGAAGTACTTGGTAGGTACTATGATTGAAATCCCAAGAGCATGTGTGACAGCTGATGAAATTGCCAAGGAAGCAGATTTCTTCTCCTTCGGTACCAATGACTTAACACAAATGTCCTTCGGATTCTCTAGAGATGACGCAGGTACATTCTTGAAGCATTACTACGACAAGAAGATCTACGACTTTGATCCATTTGCAAAGCTTGACCAAACAGGTGTTGGTGAGTTTGTGAAGATCGCAGTAGATAAGGGTAGAGGCGAAAAAGCCACCATTAAGCTTGGCGTATGTGGAGAGCACGGTGGAGATCCATCCTCTGTTCACTTCTTCCATGCAAATGGCCTAGATTATGTTTCTTGTTCACCATTTAGAGTACCAGTAGCTAGACTTGCTGCTGCACAGGCTCAAGTGAAGAACCCAAGAAAGTAAACCTATTTATTTAAAAGAGCATTATAGGACGCTGTAATGTAAAAAAAGAAAGGTGTACATTCTCCTTCGGGAGAACTGTACACCTTTTTCATTATAATGAACTTCAGCTTGAAATATCCTCCTTGGATTCAAGAGGGTCGGGTGATCAATGGTATACTGAGGAACTCTTTGGCAACAGATAGTGTTTAAGGTACTAGGGCGTGGCAAAAGGGGATGAAGTATTCCATAAAATACAGTATTAGATACTGAATAGTAATGGCATAAGTAAACATTTACATAAGATCAAGTGTCCTTGTGTAATGAAACGATTTCGTTATAAAACACAAGGGTTAAGTATCATAGGTTATAAGAAAGCAACAGATTAGAGAGTATATAATAGGTAATGATGTTCACAAGTAGCAGAACAGGAACACCAAAGTAGAAGACCTTATGCTTAGTCTTGTGTCTAAAATAGTACATACCAATAAAAAGGCCGAGTGATCCGCCCACAAGAGCGAATGCAAGTAGCGTTTTTTCTGGAACTCTTCGTGCTTTTCGCTTAGCAAATCGTTTATCTTTTCTCATGGCGTTGAAACTTATGATATTGATCAGAAGAATATAAACATAAAAATGAATCATGGCTGCTCCTTAAATACAAAAGTTCAAATATGTTTTTGCATACTTATGAAATTGTTATGCATACTAGTAGTGTACGTCAATTCTGCTATAAATTCATCTCAAATAAAATAAAAAAACCATATTTTATTGGAATACTAAGTTAAGCCCTGGGTTCTTTGATAATTGATACGATAAAACCACCTTATAATGTGTAAAGTCATAAGCGGATGAGGAGGGATTAACAATTGAAGTAGTCTGATTATGAATATAGTATAAACAAAAAGTTTCTGTTTTTCATATGTTGTGGTAAAATAGGTGTAACCTTAATTGTTTAATGATTTTATTTCGGGTTTCTTACCTTATTGGAAATGCTTAGAAGACCAAAATAACTCATTTTCATTGCAACCGTTATTTGAAAAGTAAATAAATATGCCTCAAATACTAAGTTTTAATTTGTTAAAAAAGGCAACAATATATTGGGTATTCATCAGGTGAAGCCTAAATCAGATAGGCCAAATTAACAAATCGATGAAGAAAACGTTCTATTTTTAGTGCAAAATAAGGACATTATGAACTTTTATTAAAAATTAGTTGATAAATGTGACGATTTATAATAAAATGAATAATATCTTCAGTAACACAAAACCAAACAATCAATCATTCGGTTTTTAGCTGCTGATTTAGTAGCTTTAAATAAAAGATTTTCAAGGAGGAAGAAAGAATGACAAAAAAGAGAATAGGCATTATGCTTGCACTTACACTGGCTATGTCAGTTGTATTTACAGCATGTAGTCCTAAAGAAGATCCAGCACCTGAGACACCAGGTGGAGACACTCCAGGAACAGAAGAACCTGGAACAGAAGAACCTGAACCTTCTGAGGGCCCTTCAGGGTTACTAAGAGTAGGTATCACAGAAGCTTCTGGTAACTTCAATCCGATTTATTATTCATCTGCTTATGACGGATACGTAGTAGATCTAATATTTGAAGGATTGGCACAAAGAAACTTTACAGGAGATGATTTTGAGCCTGTAGTTGCAAAAGACTGGAATATTTCTGAGGATGGACGAGTCATTACATTCAACCTAAGAGAAGACGTAGTTTTCTCAGATGGCGAAAAACTTACTGCTAACGACGTTGTATTCACATACAGAGCGATTGCAGATCCATCCTATACAGGTAGATATGGTTCTGTTGTTAGAGATTTAGAAGGTTATGAAGCTTTCTCAGCTGGAGATACTGAAGAGTTCCCAGGTGTTGTAGCTGATGGCGACTACAAAGTTACATTTACATTTGTAGATGGTAAGAGAACAAACTTTGCGAACACATTGTTTGCGATTATGCCTGAGCATTACTATGGCGAAGGATACTCCTATGGAAACACTGCTCCAATTGAAGAAAAGTCTGCAGTTCCACTAGGTTCTGGACCATACAAATTGGACAACTTCACAGAAGCACAGTTTATCTATCTAGTTAGAAATGAAAACTATGCTGGCGAAGGATACCAAATTGCTGAGTTACTTCTTCAGTTCGTAGACCAATCCACTGATATCGTTCAGCTGATGAACGGTGAAGTTGACTTACTTGCTGGAGTTATCGAGCCAAACAAGATCAAGGAAGCTAGAGATGGCGGATACTCCATCAATGAATATCCAAGATCTGGATATGGCTACATCAACTTTAACACTGAATTTGGACCAACTGCTGATGTTGCTGTAAGACAAGCGCTTGTTTATGCATTCGATACAGAAGGGTTTGTAAACAACTACTTCAGAGATAGCGATACTGGTGTTGTTCTTGCTTCAACACAGAATCACCCATTCTCACAGGTTTCATGGGTTATCACGGATTCCCTAGTAAGCCAATTGATCGACTATTCCTATGATATTGAAAAGGCCAAGTCAATTCTTGACGAAGCTGGTTGGGTAGTAGGAGCAGACGGAATTAGAGCAAAAGATGGACAGCTTCTTGAGCTAAACATCGCAGCTATGCCTGAGCATGATATTCTTGCAACATTGATCCCAATGTGGCAACAAGCTTGGGGAGAAGAACTTGGCGCTAAGCTAAATATTGCTTACCTTGAGTTCAACACCATTCTTGACTATGTTATCTATGATTCAGATGCGAACGTTGAAAAGTGGAGCTTGTTCTTCTTAGCAACATCCATCACCACACCAGATCCTGATAGTGTATACACACAGTTCCACTCCAGTGAAGTAGGATCCGGTAAGGACAACACATCAAGATACAAGAATCCTGAATTAGATGCGCTATTAGATGAAGCTAGAGTCATCATGGACATCGAAGAAGCTAGACCTAAGTATGCTGAAATTGTTAAGATTCTCAACAGAGACATGCCAAGAGTCGTTGTATATGCGAACACATATTTCGACCTTTACAATTCTAAGCTGAAGGACTTTAACACAAGCTCACTGTACAACTGGGTTAGAGCACTTCAAGATGCTAGAATCGAAGAGTAAAATATAGAAGAAAATTTTAAGTTAGTGAAGGCAGTCTGTTACAGACTGCCTTTCTACTACAAAAATATATAGGAGCTATGGGGAGTGAAATAATGTTAAAATATATAGCAAGGAGATTGCTTCATTTGATTCCAGTAATGTTAGTAATATCTATGGTGATATTCTTAATCATGGAATTAATGCCTGGAGACCCTGTTCAAGCTTATTTAGGAGTAGGTTCAGGTGTTTCTGTAGAACAGCAACAAGCGTTAAAAGAACAGCTTGGGTTAGATGGAAATAGAGTAGAAAGATATCTAAATTGGTTAGGTAGAACGGTAAGAGGAGATTTCGGGAAATCGATTCTTCAAAAAGCACCAGTTGCGGATATTATTGGCACAAGTGTGTGGAATACATTTTTACTTAATATTGTAGGTATGTTTTTTTCTTTTGCCATCGCAATACCAGTGGGTATAAAGTCCGCTGTAAACAAATATAGTCATTTCGATAATTTCTGGACGATCTTCTCCCTTGTGGGGGTATCCATGCCGTCCTTCTTCTTTGCCATGATTTTGATTTTCTTTGTGGGTATACCATTAGGATTGCCATTAACATTGATGAGAGATCCTATGATGGTTGTAAGAGGGTATCCAAGCCTATGGGCAGAAATTGTGGACGTTGGTAGACATATGATTATGCCACTCATCGTACTGGTCATATCTTCTTTAGCGAGCTTAACAAGATATGTTAGAAATTCAGTGCTGGAGGTTATTAATCAAGACTATATTCGTACAGCAAGATCTAAGGGTCTATCTGAAAAGACCGTTATTTACAAGCATGCATTTAGAAATGCTCTTTTACCAATTGTTACTCTTTTAGGTAGTTATATCCCAGCTTTGTTTGGAGGATCACTAATTCTCGAAACCATTTTCAAATGGCCTGGAATTGGAAATACATTACACTCAGCGATCTTTAAACAAGATACGTCTTTGGTAATGGCCATTAATATTTTTTATGCGATGCTCATGCTTGCAGGTAATTTACTTGCAGATATAAGCTATGCCCTTGTGGACCCACGAGTAAAGGTTAGTTAGGAGGTTTAATTATGGAAAACAAGAAAGAAAACTATGATAAGAAAAACCAAGCTAACAACAGTATTGTAGGGCCATGGAAAATAGCTTGGGGTAGATTCAAGAAAAATAAGACAGCCATGTTTGGTGCGATACTATTCATTGTTATCGTTTTGGCGGTGATTTTTGTGCCAATCTTTTCAAGATTTGGACTAAATGACTTTATACTAGATCAAAAAGAACTTCCACCATCAGCAGAATATTGGTTAGGAACAGATGAACAGGGAAGAGACGTATTTACAAGACTCTTCTTAGGTGGACGTACTTCCATCATCGTTGGGGTCATCGCAGCTGGATTTACAGTGCTTATTGGTGCTACCATTGGTGGAATCGCTGGGTACTATGGAGGATATGTAGACAACATTCTCATGAGATTTGCTGAAATTGTTTACTCTATCCCATTCACACCAACAGTCATCACCGTTTCAGGTGCGCTGATGTGGGTAAATTCCAAGTACAAAATGTATTTGGTTATGTTTCTCATTGGGATTTTAAGTTGGCCAGGACTAGCCAGAATGGTTAGAGGGCAAATTCTTTCTTTAAGAGAGCAAGAATTTATGCAAGCTACGGAAATTCTAGGTCTGTCAACCAGATCAAGAATCGTTCGGCATTTATTGCCTAATACCTATGCATATATCATAGTAAGTGCGACCCTAGGAATGGCAGGGGCTATTTTGACCGAAGCGAGTTTATCTTACCTCGGTTTGGGAGTAACGCCACCAACGCCAACTTGGGGTAATATGATTGAAAGAGCACGTAACTCAAATGTATTTAGAAATATGCAATGGTTATGGGTACCGCCCGGAGTGATGATCATGCTAACTGTGTTGAGTATTAATCTGCTTGGGGAAGGGCTGAGAGACGCTTTTGATCCAAAGGAAATTAGGTAGGGTTGATTATGAAGAAAGTATTAGAAGTAAAAAACCTTAAGACACACTTTCACACAGATAAAGGTGTGGTTAAGGCTGTAGACGGTGTTAATTTTGATTTATATGAAGGTAGAACATTAGGCATAGTAGGTGAGTCAGGTTGTGGAAAGAGTATTACTTCCATGAGTATCCTGAAGCTCATTGATAAGAATGGTAAAATCGTTGAAGGTAGTATCATGTACGGCGATAAGAATATCGTGGATCTAGATATGGCTGGAATGCGAAAAATTAGAGGAAATGAGATTTCCATTATTTTCCAAGAACCTATGACGTCGTTGAATCCTGTTTTTAGAATAGGAGATCAAATCGTTGAATCCATTAAGCTTCATCAAGATCTTTCTAAGCAAGAGGCCCATGATAAGGCTGTAAATATGCTGAAGCTCGTTGGTATTCCAAGAGCGGAAAGAGTTGTGTATGACTATCCACATCAATTATCTGGAGGAATGAGACAAAGAGCTATGATTGCCATGGCGCTAGCTTGTGACCCTAAGGTGCTTATTGCAGATGAACCTACAACGGCATTGGATGTAACCATCCAAGCTCAGATTTTGTCATTGATGAATGATTTGAAGAATAAAATGAATACAGCCATCATGTTGATTACCCACGATTTAGGAGTGGTAGCTCAGATGGCAGATGATGTTATCGTTATGTATTCAGGTAAGGTTGTAGAAGCTGCTGATGTGAAGGAGCTATACACAAATCCAAAGCATCCTTATACAGTAGGTTTGCTTGAGTCCATTCCTGATTTGACATCAGAAAAGAAGAGACTTGCAAGTATCGAAGGTGTGGTACCAAACCCCATGGAATTACCTAACGGTTGCTACTTTGCACCAAGATGTAAGCACGCAATGGATAAGTGTTGGGAAGAAGAGCCCGGCGTATACTTCATTGACAAAGAGAAAAACGGTGAGAAGCATCAAGTAAAGTGCTTCTTATTCGAAAATAAGTAGGAGGGGAATATGAGCGAGAATAAAAAAGTATTACTTGAAGTAAAAGATGTGAAGAAATATTTCCCCGTGAAAAATGGACTGATAGGTAAAAAGACATTTGTTAAGGCGGTGGATGGTGTAACCTTCAATCTTAATGAAGGCGAAACCATTGGTCTTGTAGGGGAATCAGGATGTGGGAAATCTACTCTTGGTAGAACCATTGTTAGACTATATGACCCAACAGATGGACAAATCATTTATCATGGAAAAAACATCGATGGAGATATTTCAACACTCAAGGGTGATAAGTTAAAGACTCTTAGAAGAGAAATGCAATTGATTTTCCAAGATCCTTATAGCTCACTGAATCCAAGAATGAACGTAAGTAATATCGTGGGAGAATCATTGTTAACTCATAAGCTGGTTCAGCCTGGTGAAGATTACAAGAATCGTGTCATGGAAGTCATAGAGATGTGTGGACTGTCCCCATATCATATTTACAGATATCCACATCAGTTCTCAGGCGGACAAAGACAGAGAATTGGTATTGCTAGAGCTCTTGCGCTAAACCCAGACTTTGTTGTTGCGGATGAGCCTGTATCTGCTTTGGACGTATCCATTCAATCTCAGATTCTTAATCTGATGATGGATCTCCAGGAGAAGATGGGACTTTCCTATCTCTTTATTTCTCATGACTTAAGTGTTGTAAAACACATAAGTGATAGAATAGGGGTTATGTATCTTGGGTCATTGGTGGAACTAGCAGGCAAGAATGAACTGTACAATGCACCAACACATCCCTATACAAGAGCACTTTTGGCAGCGATTCCAATTCCAGATCCTACTATTGTGAGAAAGATGGAACCAATCATTGGAGAGCTTCCAAGTAACATTAATACACCACCAGGATGTAAGTTCCATACCAGATGTCCTTATGTTAAGGATATTTGCAAGGAAGAAATTCCGATTTTAAGAGAGTTTAATCCAGCGAAACATCCTAACCACTTTGTGGCTTGTCATTTCGCAGGTGAAATCTAGAGAAGATTATGCCAAAGTAAAAAGGAGGGTTGAATATGCAAATTTTTGGTAAGCATCGTTTTGATGATGTAAAGCCTAATATGGAGGCCGATGTAAAACTTGAAAAGGGTGATCTCATGGCCATGTCCATTGCGTTAGCTAGTTATCTGTTCCCAATTCTGATTGCTTTCTATGGGTTCTTTGCCCTCCTTACTTGGATTATGTTTTACTAGTAAATGAAGAAGATCCGTTACCAAGGTAACGGGTCTTCTTTTACGTTTCTGAAATACTTTAGGGAGCCATCATAAGTTAAAGTGAATCCATGGAATCTTGAAAATCATAGAGGGTTTAGGGTGGAGGATGTGGAATAATAAAATATAGGGGGTGAGGATTTTAGTATTCGTGAGAGAATTGAAAAGAATGAAGAACTTACATTGATAAAAGAAGCTTGCTATTCCAAGAACTCCAAAGGAAGAGAGATTTTTGAAGAACTAGACTCATATAGAACATGCTTCATGCATGACCGGGATCGAATCATTCACTCAAAATCTTTTCGTAGGTTAAAGCACAAGACCCAGGTTTATATCAAAACCACGGGAGATCATTATCGGACCAGATTGACCCATACCTTAGAGGTTTCTCAAATTGCCAGAACCATTGCCAGAGGCATTGCCGTAAATGAAGATTTGGTAGAGGCCATCACCTTGGGCCATGACATTGGACATGTGGCTTTTGCACACAACGGTGAAGAGGTTTTAAATGAGCGTCTGCCCGGTGGATTTAGGCATAATGAACAGTCTGTTCGTGTTTTAAAAAAACTAGAAAAGGATGGACAAGGATTGAACATCACCCATGAGGTATTAGATGGGATCTTACATCATAGCGGCTTAAAAAGTGGTGGTAAAAGCAGTACCATAGAAGGACAGATTGCACAGTTTGCCGACAAGATTGCTTACGTAAACCACGACATAGATGACTCTATAAGAGCGGGTTTACTCAAACAAGAAGACCTGCCAAAGGATCACCTAGAGGCTCTTGGATTAACCCATAGTAGGAGAATTGACACTCTTGTACGGGCACTTGTGGATCAAACCAATGAGAACATCCACCAAGGGATTTTTAAAGTAGCATTATCTGATGAGGTGTTCACAGCACTTTACGGACTTCGTGCATTTCTTTTTCAAAACATCTACAATGGAGAGCATTTGAAGGAAGAAAGAGATAAGGCGAAGTTTTTGCTAGACAAGCTCTATGAATATTATCTTCTGCATGTGGAAAAGATGCCAGACTTGTTTATACAGATTGCAGAGCAAGAGGGGAAAGAGAGAGCTGTAGCTGATTTCTTAGCTGGTATGACAGATGATTATGCGATTATTCTTTTTAATCAGATCTATGTACCCAAAATTGTCATCTATTGAGCTTCATGATATAATAATAATTTGGGACTATAAGAAAAAGGTGTGAATACATTGTACGTTTCTGAAGAACTCATTGAAAAGATTAAAGATAGTAATGACATCATAGACGTCATCTCGGAAACTGTACCACTGAAAAAATCTGGCAGAAATTATTGGGGACTGTGCCCTTTTCATCATGAAAAGACGCCATCCTTTAGCGTTACGCAAGAGAAGCAGATTTTCAAGTGTTTTGGTTGTGGAGAAGGCGGCAATGTGATCACGTTTATCATGAAGACACAAAATCTTGATTTTCATGAAGCGTTAAGAGTCCTCGCAGATCGGGCTAAAATACCTTTGGTAGAAGACAGTCCGGAAAAAAAGAGGCAGTACGATAAACAAGAGTTATATTACAAGATGCATGTGGACGCAGCAAGGTTCTTTTTCCATAATCTGAATAGCAATGACGAGGTGAAGGCGTACCTATATCATAGAGGGTTAACGGATAAGTCTATACGGACCTTCGGGTTGGGGTATGCAAAGAATTCTTGGGATAGCTTACTAGCCTATTTAAAAGGTAAGAACTATAAAGAAGAAGATATTCTTCGGTGTGGTCTGGTCTCTAAAAGTGAAAAAGGAAAAGTGTATGACCGCTTTCGTAACAGAATCATCTTTCCTGTTTTTGACATACGCGGAAGGGTCATTGCCTTTGGCGCTCGAGTGTTAGATGATTCAAAACCAAAGTATCTGAACTCTCCTGAAACACCCATCTACAATAAAGGAACCCATTTGTATGGATTAAATTTTGCGAAAAAACATAGCAAAGAAAAAAGTCTGATTATTGTAGAAGGATATATGGATTGCATCAGTCTTCATCAAGCTGGGATTACAAATGTTGTGGCTTCTCTTGGTACAGCCATGACCAAAATCCAAGGGAGGCTTCTTCAAAGGAACTCTGATGAAGTGTTTGTTTGTTATGATGCGGATGTGGCTGGCCAAATGGCAACCCTTAGGGGGTTAGATATTTTAAGAGGTGAAGGGGTTAAAGTACGGGTGGTGCAAATACCAAAAGGAAAAGACCCTGATGATTACATCCAAGCCCATGGATTAGAGGCCTTTAGGAGTCTTATGAACAAAGCGCTCCCGCTTATTGAGTATAGGCTCTATATGGCGAGTTTAGGCCGAGACTTTCAAAAATCAGAAGATCGGATTATCTATCTTCGAGAAGTTGGAGACATCTTAAATGATTTGGATCCCATCGAGAAAGATGTGTATATACAAAAAGCAGAAGAAATTGCGGGAACAGGTCAACAGGCGCTTCAGCAATATATGGAACAAACCAATAAGAGAAATTCATTTAGGGAAGAGATGGTGAGCGTGAGACCGGTGATGCACATTGAGTCCGCTCACATCAAAGCAGAAAGAAGTCTTTTGAAAATACTCGCTGAAAATCCTACTTATCTAGGTGAAGAAATCACATTAAGTGATTTCAGTCTACCTGCCCATAGAAAGATTTTTGAAATTATGGAGTCTTTTGATGGAGAAAAAAAGAGAGTGTCATCTTATGTAGAGAGCCGATGTGATGATGTAGAAAGTTCTAAAGAATGGACTATGATCACCCAAATGGTAGTACTTCCAGATGTGGAAGTGGATGTCCAAATAGAAGATTATTTAAAGACTGTCCATCATTATCAAATGGATATGAAAGTTAAACAACTTCGTGCAGAGATTAGAGTGTTGGAAAAAGAAGGAAAATATGAGGAATCCATGAAGCTTGGCAACGAGCTCATTGAGATTCAAAAGACCTTAGGGAGGTATTAGGATGGCAGTAAAAAAGAAAAGCCAAAGTGAAGAACTGGTAAAAGAGGAAGTTCTTGAAGTGAAAGAAACGGCGAAAAAGCCTAGAGCGAAGAAGACTAAAGTAGCAGAAGAGGTGGAAGCAGTAGAAGAGGCCGAAAAGGAAATTAAAGCACCTAAGGTTCGCAAGAAAAAAGCAGTGAAATCTAAAGAGTCTATTCCAGATGAAGAAAATATGGATGGAGCTGAAATTCTTGGGGAAGATTTTGTGAAAGACGATAAGAAACCTCAGGATAAAGAGCATCAACTGAATGTAGTGCGTAAGCTCATTGATAAAGGTAAGAAAGCTGGCAACATCACGGAGAAAGAAATCTTGGATGATTTACAGGAAATTGACTTATCTCCTGACCAGATTGATAAAATCTATGAAACCTTAGAAGGGCTAAACATAGAAATCATAGGGGATGAGGAAGAGGAAGAAGAGACAGAGATGGATCTTTCTGTTCCAGAAGGGGTTGCCATTGATGATCCTGTAAGAATGTACTTGAAAGAAATAGGGAAAGTACCGCTACTTACTTCTGAGCAAGAAGTGTCTTTGGCTAAGAGGATTGAAGCGGGAGATGAGTATGCTGCAAAACAATTGGCAGAAGCAAATCTCAGACTGGTTGTATCCATTGCCAAACGTTATGTGGGAAGAGGAATGCTCTTTTTAGACTTGATCCAAGAAGGGAATCTGGGATTGATCAAGGCTGTAGAAAAGTTTGATTTTACTAAGGGATTTAAGTTTTCTACTTATGCCACCTGGTGGATCAGGCAGGCCATCACACGAGCCATAGCGGACCAAGCAAGAACCATTAGAATCCCGGTTCATATGGTAGAAACCATTAATAAGCTAATCCGCGTGGAAAGGCAGCTCCTACAAGAACTAGGACGTGCACCACAAGCGGAAGAAATTGCTGAGATCATGGAAATGCCTCCTGAGAAGGTTCGAGAAATCATGAAGATCGCTCAAGAACCAGTTTCTTTAGAAACACCCATTGGGGAAGAAGAGGATAGTCATCTAGGAGACTTTATTCCAGATGATGATGCCTTAGCACCTGCGGAAGCAGCAGCCTTTACCATGCTCAAAGAGCAATTGATTAGTGTTTTAGATACGCTAACCCCAAGAGAAGAAAAGGTTCTTAGACTCCGTTTTGGGCTGGATGATGGTCGTTCTAGGACCCTTGAGGAAGTAGGGAAAGAGTTCAACGTCACAAGAGAACGAATTCGTCAAATTGAAGCGAAGGCTTTAAGAAAACTGAGACATCCTTCAAGAAGTAAAAAGTTGAAAGACTATTTAGATTAAAAAAAAGCACCTTCGGGTGCTTTTTAAATGACTGAAAGTCGAGTTTAGCCCTCGCAAGATTTGGGGAAGGAGACAGGGAGCTATCTGTCAGACCAAAAGGGAGCCAGTAAAAGATGAAATTATGTTATAATTAGTTCAGGTGATGAAGATGAAGTTTGTTCCAGAACGGGCGCAGTTTATCAACAATTTAATTGGAATCCTCGGTACACTTCTGGTTTCGCTGGGGATGATTTTGCGTTTTAGTGAAAATATAGTTTTAAAAAGTTTGATGATGCTGCTGATTGTGATGCTACTGATTGGTACATCATATTATTTGGCATTTCTCAAAACACTGTATTATAAAATTGAAGATCGAGTGTTGACCATAGGGAGTGCTTTTTGGTTTATGGATGTACATATTCCTGTGGAGAAAATCTTGTATTTTACAGAGCGGATTACGCTTTTAAATCATAGTGGTATTACAGGGATGATCAGCAAACGATTTTCTTTAGGGAGGGGATATATCCAAGATTTGGGGAAGGTGGACATGTACATTACAAGTTCTAAGAAAACCATCTTCTTTGGCACAATGGATGGGCATTTTGGTATTTCCCCTGAGAATATGACAGGGTTCTCTCAGCTATTTAAGAAACATGGTGTACAAGAAGCTTTTGTGTATAGGCCTTTGTCAGAGAAAGATCTTAATGAAAGTGCGGAGAAGTTAAGGCAGTATTTTTTGCTCAATACGCTCATGGTGATGATCTATTTGGCAGTGCCCATCTATCTTTATTATCAGAATCGATTCCCTGATTATGTAACCATCCACCAATTACACGCATCCATGCTGTCCTATGTGCCTGCTAAGGTCTATATGGATAGTGTGATTACCTATGGTGTCACGGGATTCTTTGTGAATTTATTGTTTCTGTTTTTGACCAGGGCCTATCGGAAAGTGGATTTGATTTATTATTATCGGATCATGTTCATTCCGGTGGTCTTGTTGTCTTTGATGCTTTTAAATTTAGCCAATGTGCTCATTCCTATCCTTTTATCCTAAAGAATACGAAGAAGCCCTTCCCGTTGGATTTAATAGGATCGGGATGCCTATTTTCATGGGAAGAGATCTTTTAGGTGGGAGCAGATCCCCAAAAACATGTTATAA
>Ga0194138_10000307_pt1 | contig 23580 bp, 21 predicted proteins | sample TARM_MetaG_T2_14_FD_134022 | JGI IMG/M metagenome (GOLD analysis project Ga0194138, IMG submission 134022) | Freshwater microbial communities from Pennsylvania, USA, analyzing microbe dynamics in response to fracking - TARM_MetaG_T2_14 (version 2) | ecosystem: Environmental > Aquatic >...
ATATTATTATATTTATATATATATATATGTCGATATAGCCTTACTAAATAATAGCCGGCTCTTCTCCCCCAAAAAAAGCCGAACTCCGTGGTAATACGATGTTGAGGTTTAGTCATGACCCTGGTACCAAAACGAACTTCTGAAATATTAAATAAAATCAAAAATAGCCTATTTACATAGGCTACTCAATTTATCTATTTAAGTTTATTAATCATTTTTTCAATTCTATTGAGTGGCTCTTCCACTATAATTCTTCCACTATCAATAGATATGATAGTTTCATTTGATAATTCATCGGGTCGTATATAGTTTATCCTATCAACATTCACTAATACTGGAATGTAACTTCTATGTTTATGAATGTGTAATTTAATTAAATTGGGCATCCAATAATCTCCTCTTCTTCTACAGTTTCAATTTCTACTTCTTTGAAGTTTTTCATATTATCACCTCTCTCTATTCTATTATATACTATTACTTTCATAAAGTAAACAGTTTAAATAAAAACAATGCTAAAAACTGTCAATTTAGTGTTGACTGCGAGCTATATATTATAGAGAGCTAAACGCAAAAGGGGTCATTATTTGGCTAGAAAAAAAATATGCAGATATTGTAATAAAGTAGTCGATGATAACCACAAATGTTTATCAGTAAAAAGAACTCAATACAATCAATATAAGAGAGAATATTATCAAAAAAACAAAGAAATAGTCGCTCCTCTTATGTCGAGACGATGGAGATCTTTTAGAAAAACAATCATACATAGGGACAATAATTTATGTCAAAGATGTTTCATAAAATATAACATAATTAATGGAGACAGTTTAGAGGTTCATCACATTAAACCTCGTGTTGATTATCCAGAACTAATGTATGATGAACTTAATGTTGTTACATTATGTAAAACGTGTAACCTACAATTAGGTACAAATGGTATCGACTTTGAATGGGAAACACCTGAAACAAATTTTAGAATTTAAAAGGAGATGAAGGTTTAAATGGTAAGGCCCAGAAAACCAGCCTCTCTGAAAAAAGGTAAGTCTGAAACTAAACAACACTTGGAAGCTAGAGAAGAAGTTGAACAATCTCTAAAAGGTAATAGCGATCTTGTATTCAGCGTACCAGACCAGCTTGATGAACTGGGAGAGGCATATTATAAATTTTTAGTAGAAGAGCTACGTGATGCTAATATATTATCAAACTTAGATATTCCAATTTTAACTCAAACTTCAGACGCTTTAAGCAAGATGGAGCAAGCAGATCGATTTATTAGTGAAGAAGGTCTTATTTATTATAAATATGATAAAGAAGGCAATCGAGAACCTAAAGAACATCCGGCTGTTGGAATCAAACAAAAGTATCTAACTCAATTTAGAGCTTTGAGTACACAATTAGGTTTATCTCCTTCATCAAGAGCTTCATTAGCAGAAATGAATATGCAAAAAGAGGAAGACGAAGAAGATCCGGTGTTAAAAGTTATTAGGCGTGCAACTAGTAATTAAGCAGAATAGAGAAAAGGTAACTCATTGGGCTCATTACCCAAAGATCTCAGTTCGAATCTGAGTTCTGCCATAAAATCCTCTTTTATTACAAAATAAGAAGAGGTGAAAAATTGAGCAAAAAAGAAGAGTTTAAGAGTCATAAAGCATACATATATGCAGAAAACGTTGTAAATGGTAACTTGGTCGAAAATGAATACATTAAGAAAATAACAAAACAGTTTCTAGAAAATCTAGAAAAAAACGAAGATGAATCTTATGAGTATTATTTCGATTACGAGTTTTTAGATTTAATCACAAGTATGACGCATTTAATAAATATGGCGTCAGGTCCAAGAGTAGGAGAACCTGTTCACGAAGCTCTTGCTGGTTTTCAGTGGTTCTTTTTGGTCAATACTTTATGTTGGAAACATAGAGACGATAAAGAAAAAAGAAAATATGAGAAGTCAGTTTTGTTAATTGCGCGTAAGTCTGGTAAAACATTCTTAGTAGCAATACTGTTTATTCTTCTGTTAATATTAGAGCCTCAGTATTCTGAGTTTTACTCTGTTGCCCCAGATAGAGAATTATCATCTATCATCAAAAAAGAAATGGAGCAACATATTGAGATGTCTCCTCTAATCTCCAAACATTTCCGAATATTAAGCAATGAGATTAGATGTTTATTGACGAAGTCTAAATTTGTTCCTTTAGCAACATCTAATAATAGAATGGATGGTCGTAAAGCGAATGTATTCGTAGCTGACGAAGTTGGAGCACTTAGAAATAGTGGACCTATCAGTGCGATGGAGTCCTCACAAATGAACATGAAAAACAGAACTGGTATTTTAATCTCAACAGCATATGAATCATTACAGAATCCTATGACAGAAGAAGTTCATTATGCAGAGAAAGTTATTGATGGTTTAATTGAAGATGATAAATTGTTTGCTATGCTATATCGTCCTGATGATAATAAAAAATGGTTGGACGATGATGAATTATTAAAAGCTAATCCATTAGCAGCAGAAATTCCTGAGAACCTTGAATTTTTGAAAAAGCAAAGAGACCAATCAATTGAGATTCCATCAAAACAAAAAACTTTCAAAACAAAGCATATGAATATTTTCGTTGATGGTGATGACGCAGAAGTCTATATCTCCACTGAGGATTTAGTTAAAAATAGATTGGAAGAACCTTTCGATTGGAGAGGCAAAAACGTTTATTTAGGAGTCGACTTGGCTCAATCTGTTGATAATACGGCGGTAGCAATGGTTCATTATGACGAAGAGGATGATTTCTTCTATATGAAATCTTGGGCATTTATACCTAAAGACTCCGTCGATCTTAAATCCAAATTGGAAAAAGTAGACTATCAAATTATGATTGAAAACGGCTATGCTTTTGCCAATGGCGATAGAGTTGTTAGTTATAGAGATATAGAAAACTTTATCATGGAATTAGAAGATGAATACGGGGTAAATATTCTTGGTATTGGATACGACCGATGGAATGCTATTTCATCTATGAATAGAATATCAGAAGAGAAAAATTACGATGTTATTGAGATTAAACAACATTCATCGGAATTACATGCCCCTACTAAATTATTAAAAGAATACGTATTACAAAAAAAGGCGAAATACGAAAAAAATATGTTATTTGAAATTAACGTAGCAAATGCAAAAGAGGTAAAAGATACAAACTTAAACACTTACATAAGTAAGAAAGCTTCATCTGGCAAAGTCGATATGATTGTGGCAACTATCAATGCTGTTAAATTATGGAACTTAGAGTCACTTGAAGGTAGATCTATTTATGAAACACAAGGTATAAGAATCTTGTAAGAATTGGAGGTCATTACACAACAATGGGAATTTTTGATTTTTTTAAGAAATCATCTTCTTCGAATAATGTTGAATCTAATTTTCGATATGGAGGATCTTCTATAGATTCGTTTTTCGGTGGATCGAGCGTTATTACAGAAGAAGAAGCAATGCAAATTCCTGCTTTTTCAGCTGCGGTTGATCTTATAACCGGGGCAATAGCGACCTTGGATTTTTATATTGTAAAAAACAATAAAGACAAAACTGTTAAAAGAATTGAAGATGATCCGAGACTTTCATTATTAAATCGTCAACCTAATGAATATATGGATGCATATACTTTTAAAAAAGCATTAGTTAAAGATTTTTTATTATACGGCGTATCTAATAGTTATTTAGAAAGAACGTTAAACAGATTAGATGCTTTATATTTGTTATCAAGTAAACAAACAGATGTTACTGTTTATGTTAAAGATGGTTATAAAAGATATGCTGAGACATATGTGAATACAGCATCCGGAAGGAAAAAATTCGAAACATATGAACTACTTTCGGTTTTAAGAGATTCAGATGATGGTTTTATTGGAAAAGGAATACTAAAACAGAACGAAGATGTTATTAGGGCAGCAATTGCATTGGATAAATATTCATCTAGTGTAATGAAAAATGGTTCATTACCAATGAGTGTCTTACAATCAGATAAAAAACTTTCTGATTCTGTTTTTAATAACCTTAAAAAATCATGGGCACAACTATATCAAGGATCTGAAAATGCTGGTAAAACAGTAATTTTAGAAGAAGGCTTAAAATATACTCCTATTTCATTAAAACCTAATGATTTGGAATTAACAGAAGCTAAAAAAACTTCCATATCAGATATAGCAAGAATATTTAATATTCCTGAGACAATGATTAATTCAAATGCTGGTAAATATGGATCAGGAGAGCATAACAGTATCGTGTTTTTACAATATTGTATCAATCCAATAGTTGAAGCTTTGGAAGGTGCATTAAATCTAAGTTTATTACTCGAAAAAGAGAAAGAAGAAGGCTACGAATTTAAGATTGATCCTTCTAAATTGCTTCAAATGACTAGAAAAGAACGTGCAGAAGCTATTTCTGCAGAATTTAATGCAGGTTTAATATCGTTTTGGGAAGCAAGACAAGAAATTGATATGCCTCAGGCTACGAACGATGATTACCTCAAATTATCTCTAGGTACAGTTCTTTACAAGTATAGTAAAGATGAGATGGTTATTCCTAACACAATGCAATCTAAAAATGCATTAAAAAATGAGGAGGAGGTTAGATATTGAACGAATTGGAAATTCGATCGCTCGCTGCGGATATAATTGATAATGAAAATGAAGATTTGTTAATTCGAGGTTACATCGAAACAGGTGTTCCAAGTAAATTATTAAGCAATGATAAAATTTCATGGAAAGAAATCATTGAAAAAGGCGTATTCGGAAGGGCGATTGGTCAAGCTATAGATAAAAATGAAGATATTGACTTACTATATAATCATAATAAAGATGAAATATTAGCTTCAACTGTTAATAATTCTTTCATTTTAGAAGAAGACGAAGTAGGTCTCTATTTCGAAGCAAATATATCTAAAACTTCCTGGGGAAAAGACGCATACACTCTTGTTAAAGACGGTATTATTAGTGGTTTATCATTCGGTATGCGCGTATTAAATTCCCACTGGGTTAAATCGGTAAACGGAACAAACATTAGGATTATTACAGAAATTGAATTAAGAGAAGTTTCTGTTTTAAAAACTCCTGCTTATGCATCAACTTTAGTTGAAACTAGAGGATTTGCTAAGATTGAGGATGTGGACGTTCCCGATTTTATCGAAATAAGAAGTTTTGGAGGAACAAATGTGGATAATAATCAAACAGAATTAACACCTGATAAATTTTATGATGGAATGTTACTAATTGCTGAAAAACTTGATAACATCTTAATTAAATTTGATGATTTAGATAAGACAAGAACTTCTAAATCTTTAGAAGAGGCAAAAGAAGTATTGCTAAAAACTACAGCTTTAGTCGAGGCACAAACGCGACAAAAAGAAGTAGAATCAATGCAAGAGGAAGAACGTAATGAAGCAGAAGCTGGGGATGACACTCAAAAAGAATCCAACGAAGCAAATGCTGAGGACGAAAATAAGGAAGAGTCTACTACGACTGCTGCGCCTCCGTCTCCTGATAGTGCGGATGACACTAAAGATGAAGATGACAAAGTTGATAATGAAGATGAAGACGCCGAAGAGCCTAAGAAGCGCAAACTAGAAGAGAAACGCTCCTTGGAAGAGGCAACAGAAAATATAGATGAAGTTGCGGAAACAGCAGATGCTGAAGAAACAGCTGTAAAAGCCATAGAAGTTGAAGAAAATAATTTAGATGAGTATAGAAACTTAATCGAAAAAATTAAATCGGAGGTTCCAGAAATTGAGTAAACATTTAAAAGCTTTAATTGAAAAGCGCAATAGCTTAGTTCAAGAAATGACGGAAATTGTAGATGCGGTTGAAACTGAAACTCGTGCATTAAACGAAGGTGAAATTTCACGCATCGATGAGATTAAATTAGAAATCGGTTCATTAGATAATACTATTGAAACAACAAAAGAAATTCGCTCTATGACGAGTGAAGTAATTGAAACTGGAGAGGAAAATAACGTGGATAAAGATATGAAAGATTTAGAAGTACGCGGTTATGAACATTTCTTACGCGGACGTAACACAGAAGAGAAACGTGCATTAGATGCAGCAACTGCTTCAACATTAGGAAATGACGCTGAGGGTGTTGCAGGTAACGGTGGAGTTACTGTTCCTACAGCTGTATATAACGAGATTATTGAGAAATTAACTGAAACTTCTCCAGTATTCCAAGCAGTTCGTAAGTTCCCATCTGTAACAGGTAATTTAAAAATTGCTCGTGAAGATGTTATTCATGATGAAGGTTTCATTGGTGAAACTTTAGATGCAACTAAGATTCAACCAACATTAAAAACTGTTACATTAAACCAAAAACGTGTTGGTGCAGCAACTCAATTGACTAACCAATTAATCAACGACTCAGGTGTTGATATTGTAGGTTATTCAAATGGGTTATTAACTCGTTCTGTAATGCGCGCACTTGAACGCGGTATTTTAGTAGGTCCTAAAGACCCAGAAACTGCGGATCAATCATTCCGTCCAATCATTGGAGATACGGATGTTCGCAACGTTGAATTAGCTGGTGAAGGTCCAACTGTTGAAGAATTATTAGATATTTATTCTACATTGAACCCAGGTTACTTAGATGGTTCATTATTCATTATGTCACGTCGTGTATTTAACCACATCTTGAAATTAAAAGATGGAGACGGTACTTATTTAGTATTCCGTGATATTGTTAATGGTAAACCAGGATATTCATTATTCGGTGTTCCAATTTATGTAACATCAGTATTAACTGACCAAGCAGCTGGTAAAGAGATTATCTTTGGTAATTTAAACCAAGCTTACGGTATGTTAATCAAGAAAAACATGAACATGATCGTTGTTACTGCTGATACTACTCAAGCATTAGCTGGTGGTCGTTTAGCTGTATTAGACGCTTACATGGATGGAGCTGTATTCAACCCAGATGCAGTAATCACTGCTTCAGTAACCGTAACCGCAACTGTACCTGTAACTCCATAATGACGCCGGAATAGAAATGTCCGGCTTATCAGATGAAGGATTTGCACCTCAAGCTCTTAATGAAACAGAAAGTAATGTAGAAGATGATGTTCCAGTTGAGGAAACCACTGAAACTACTGATTATTCTAAATTACTAGTATCTGAGATTAAAGCAGAGTTGGATAATAGAGGAATCGATTATCAAGGTGTAACTCTTAAAGATGATTTAATTCAATTATTAATTGACGACGATAACAAATAGTAAATAATAGTTAGCAACGAAAGTTGCTTTCTATTAAACAGCACACAAGGTTTTTTATTTTACCTTATTTTATTTTTTCCTTGTGTGTTGTTTAATGGGAAAGAGGTGTTCTAGTGGATATAAAGCTACAAGAAGTTATAGAGGAAATTAAACCTCAAGATATTGATGTTAAGTTAGTTAAGAATTATATGAGAATAGACTTTGACGATCCTGAAAACGACAAAATGCTCGATCTTTTTTTAGCATCAGCAAAATCTTTTACTCAGTCTTATTTAAAACAGAGATTTACAGATATGGTTGATATTCCGAGCGAAATTAATATAGCTGTTTTAGCTATCACTGAGCACTGGTATAAAAACAGAGGTGTAATGTCGGAAGACGCTACGCAAAGAGAACTTCCTTATGTTTTCGCCGGTATTCTTGATATGCATAGAAATTATGGCATATCTTTTGCTTAGAAGGTGATAAATTGACACAATCAGGAAGATATGATAGAAAAATTGTTTTAGGAAACAAGAAACCTATTAAAGATTCTCAAGGTTTTCAAAGCTATGAGATAGTTCCTTTTGCTAGACCTTGGGCTAGTGTTAAACCAACTACCGATCAAGTTGAGGTAAACAATGAAAAGGAATCTGTTATGAACGAACGAGTAACATTCGAAATATATTATCGTCCGAACATAACTAAAAATATGTACATTGTTTTCAAAGATAAAGAATATCAAATAACCGCTATTTTTAATCCGGGGTTTAGAGATGAAACGTTAGTTTTAACAGGAGAAAGACAACAATCTAGAGGAGGGTCGTCTTAATGGCTAATGATAGATTTTTTATCGGTCTAGATGGATTCGAAGAATTATTCAATGAGTTAAACTCAATGGGTTATAAAGGTGAGAAGGCCACGGCAAGAGCTCTTAGAGCTGGGGGTCAAGTATTTTTAGAACTTGCAAAATCCGGGGTAAATTTTTCTAATAGAAATTCAGATAAACACCTTAGAGATTCAATGGCTGTTTCTTATGTTAAAATAGGAGACGGAGGAGAAAAATATGTTTCTGTAGGTACTTATTTAGGTAATGGTAATTATAGAAATAAAGTTTATTGGGGACATATGGTAGAAGGTGGACATTGGATTGTAAACAAAAGAAAAGTCAGAGGATATGTTGCTGCTAGACCATTTATGCAACCAGCGTTCGATAAAGGTAAAGATAAGGCAACTGAAGTTATGGCAGATATAGTTTTTAAAGCAATGGGTATTTAAGTGAGGTTATTTAATTGGATAATAATATTTTTATAAAGCAGGCCAAAAACCTGGTCTCAAAATGGTATGAAATCAGTGAGAACAAAAAAGTTGACACTGATGACTTATATGTGGTCTGGTTAAGTAAGATCATTAAGAACAATAAAGCCATGATTGGTTGTGTTTTACCAGAAGAAGTTAGATACTTCGAAATAACTTGGGATGGTCATGCAGAAAAAATGTACTTAGATGTATATGAAAAAGAGGATAAAATGATTTTTTAAGATGAGGATTTAGATAAAATGAAAGATGTCTACGCAAGTTTAAATAATATTTTTCAAAATGAGATTGAAGGTATACCTGCAGGCATGGGTTATTTCATAGGCGATGGAAACGAAGATATATTTGTGGTATATTTACCATATGATGATGTCGTTACAGGTATCGCTGACAATGGAATTAGGCATTTAACTTATCGATTAAAAATCGATATAATTGCTAGAAACGGTAAATCTTTCTCCTCAGTAGAAAATATAATAAAAAAAGCATTAAAAAAACACGAAAATTTCATGTATAAAAACGGGGAAATGAGTGTTGATACAAAAGAACCTTATGATTATCATAGAGTTCTATATTATGATGTTCATCAATATTTTGATGATATAGAAAACATATAAAAGGAGATAATAAATTGGCACAACAAGATACAGTTAGAATTGGTCTCTCCAATTTGGTGGCTTTCCCATTAAAATCGGATGCAGTAGGTAATTTAACCTATGGAGCTCCTTTTAGAATTGCCGCTGCAGTTAGCGCTTCAATTACGCCTGAGACCGCAGATGATTCATTTTTCGCAGATGATATTGCATTAATTTCAAATAGAACTATTTCTTCTATCTCAGTTGAGTTAGAGACTACAGATATTCCAGATGAAGTTCAAGCTAAATTATTAGGCTTAAGCGTCGATCAACAAGGCGTAGTTCATGATAATATTAATGCACAGGCCCCACAAGTAGCTTTAGCATTCCGATCATTAAAATCAAATGGTAAATATAAATATGTAGTTCTTTATAAAGGTGCATTCGGTGTTGGTGAAGATGAATATCAAACTAAAGAAGAATCAGCAACTTTCCAAACTACAACTATTTCAGCAACTTTCTTACCAACTGCTTTCAATGGTGATTGGAGAGCTTCTGTAAATGAAGATTCACCAAGTGTAGAACAGACTACAATTGATACTTGGTTAACGGAAGTTTATGGTGCAACATCTACAGACCCTGTACCAGTAGTACCTGTAACACCATAACAAATAAATTAATATAATTATAATCAAGGGCTAGTGTGTTAGAAGATTTAGAGTGGAGCTAGGATATTTATCTGGCTCCTTCTTTATTTTTTGATACATTTAGATTAAATAAAATACATTTTTTATTCAAAGAAAAACGCTTTAAAATGTTAATCTGGTAATATCCGCGCGCATCAAATTTCACAAATGTTGCCAGATTAACGTTTTTAAGCGTTTTTTCAATAAAAATATAAAAATATTAACTCAATATAATAATATTGACTAATAATGGAGGAAAAATAAAAATGGCAGGTATTAGTGCACACACGTTAAAAGGTAAAGGTAAAGAAGTATTTTTCACTAACATTAATGAAAAATTAACATTAAAATTCAACTTAAACGCATTATATTTTTTAGAACAACAATATGGTGATATTGAAGAAGCAATGAACCAAATTCAGAACGGTAAGATCAAAGCGTTGATTTCGATTACGACTGCTGCTTTATCAGCAGGTGGAAATAGAAAAGAGCCGTATACTGAAGAAGAGGTTGCAGACTTAATTGCTGTTGATGACTTAGAAGAAATTTCAGCAGCGCTGCAGGATCTATTAGGAAGCGGAAAAAACACTAAGAAACCCAGTTAACCAACCTAGGTTGGACTGGAGCTATTTATATTATTTAGCTCGTACAAAGCTAGGTTTCACAGAGGAAGAGTTCTGGGAATCATCAATTGAAAAATTAAATGATTTAATAGATGTTTACGGAGCCGCTAATGATAAGAAATTATCTGAGAGGCGCAAAAGAGAACTTGGAAAAAACAACACAAAAAATAAACAAAAAGAGGCAACACAGGTTTATATTGATCAAGTATCATTTTTATAATTTAATTTTAAGATAGAAAGAGGTGATTAAAATATCTGATGAACGAAGACTCGATATAAAGGTCGGAATGGACAATGCTCAATTATCACAGGACATTAAGGCCGCAAGAGATAATGTACGTACTTTTGCTACTGAGGTTAAAAAAGCAGACGCGGAAATGCGTTCATTTGGTAAGTCATCTGACACACTAGCCCAAAAGAAGAAATCTTTAACTTCACAACTTTCAAGTCAAGAAAAACAAATGGAGCTTTTAAATAAAGCTTATGAAGAACAGGTTAGTAAATCAGGTAAAACAAGCGTACAATCTCAAAAGTTAGAACGAGATATTAACAACCTTGGCGCCGAAATGGCAAAAACACAAGGCAAGATTGATAGTGTAACTAATGAGATTGCTGATTTTGCCGAATCTTCAAATGGAGCTGGTGATTCAACGATAGATTTATATAATAACATCACTAAATCTAATGATGAATTAAAAACCTCTGAATCAAGATTAAAAACTGCCGAATCAGCAGTAAAACTTTATGGAGCCTCCAGTGATACATTAAAAGATAAACTTGGTGCTTTAGCAGGCGTACAAGAATCTCAAAAGACAAAAATGGAAGCTTTAACAGCAGCTTATGATAGAGAAATATCTAAGTCAGGAGAAAGCTCAACAGCCTCTCAAAAATTATCTGCAGAGATGGGTAATTTACAAGCAGCAATGAACAATACTAAAGCAGAAATTGATAAAACCACTAAAGAACTAAGTGAACTTGGGGCGGAAGCTCCCAAAGTTGAACAAGATATAGGCCAAATGAAAGAAGCGCTGCAAGGCCTAGTAATGGAAAAGGTTATTGAGTTTTTAACAGCAGTTGGAGACAAGCTTTTAGAAATTGGAAAGAATGCTATAGCGTCCTCAGCTGCTCTACAAGCTCACCAACAACTATGGGGACAAGTGTTTTCTACTGTAGATGAAGCAACTGGTCAGGTAGTTGATTATTCTGGGGAGGCTAAAAAAGCTCTGCAAGATGTGGCGGACGAATCTGGCGTTATGAGTACAGCAATGGAAAAAGGGTTTATTAAAGCTAACCAACAATTTCTTTCTATCGGAACTGATGAAGAACAATCTTTGAAGCAAGCGGCAGACTTAATGCTGTATTCAGCAGACGCCGCTGCTGCTTATAACGTTGATTTAGATACTGCTCAAGGATCTTTACAGTCGTTCGTAAAAGGTAACAACTCGGCGGCTGAATCCGTTGGTATCTTCGCAAGAGAAACACAAATGCTTCAATTTGCTGTTGAAAATGGATATATAGATATGTCCAAACAACAGGAACAATTTATCATAGATTCACAATTAAAAGTAGATAAAGCTCAACAAAAATATAACAAAGTGTTAAGTAGTGGTAAATCTACTGCAACTGATATTGCTGATGCTCAAAATAATCTTAATAAAGCAATAGCTGCACAAGGAGAAGGATTAAGAGTTAGTCAAGAAGCTTGGACTAGATTGGACGAATCTATTAAACAAGCCGTTCGTGTTGATTATATTCAAAATGCTTATAAAATGGGTAAAGTATTAGGAATGGCGGCAATTGAAGCTGATAAATGGGAAAATGTAACTAGAAGTTTAAAAGAATCTCAAAGATTATTAAATGCAGCATTAGGCGAAGCTGCTATAGAGCTATTGATTCCAGTTATTAAAGAATTGACAGAAGTAATTCAATCATTAACAGCATGGTTTAACGATTTGAGTCCTGAAGTTAAGAAAGTAATAACCATTATAGCTATGCTTTTGATTGGGGCTGCAAAAATAGTACCAATCATAATGTCGGTAGTAAACGCTATAGTCATGTTAAGCATTGCTTCTATCGGAGTTGAGTTTGGATTGCTAGCTATGACCAAAGCAATTGCCGCCTTCATAGCTCCAATCCTACTAGCTGTAGCAGCTGTGGCTGCTTTGATTCTCATTATAACAAAATGGGATGAAATCATGGAATGGGGCAAAACCAATTGGCCGACCATATTTGATCCATTAGAAAAAGCAATTAATGCTATTAAAAATATTTTTACTGGATTATGGGATTATATCTTAAAGTCTTTTGAAGGCATTGGAGAAGGATTCTCAATAATATGGGATTCAATAGTAGCCACACTAACCAATATATTTAATCAGATAAAAGGTGTAGTTGAAGCAGCATTAACGCCAATTCTAACTTTTGTCAGCGAAAATCAGGAGTTGATATTAGAAACATTTAAGCGAGTGTGGGATGTAATAATGCTAGTTGTAAAAACAGCAATGGCATTCTTGGGCCCAATCATTATCACTGCTTGGACGGCAATCTCAAACTCAATTTCAGTGATTTTAGAAGTTATTAAAAATATAATATCAGCAGCAATGGATGTAATACTTAATATTATTAAACTTGTAATGCAAGTTATAAATGGTGATTGGGCGGGAGCTTGGGAATCTATAAAAAATATTGTTTCAGGATTTATAGGTTTAATAGTTCAAACCATCACAGGAGCCTTCGACCTTATTGTTTCTGTAATTAAAGGAGCACTTACAATCGCTCTTGGAATTATTATTGGAATATTTAATGGGATTGCAACATTCACTAAATCAGTATGGGATACCATAGGTGGATTCATAACAGAAGCATGGCAAACTATCTCTGATGCTATATCGTTAACGTTGACAATTATCAAACTGTTAATAGATACAGCATGGGATAATATTATGGAAAAAACATCCGAAGTATGGGAAGGTATAAAATCAGTCATATCTTCAACTTGGGATAGTATTAAAGAAATATTTGATTCAATTGGAGCAACGGTTGATGGTGTTATTGCTGTTTTCCAAGGATTGTGGGACAAGGTTATTGAAATTTTTGATGGAATTAAAAATAAGATAACTGGAACTTGGGAAAGCGTCAAAGATACATTGGATAAACTGAATCCGTTTGGTGCTGAACACAAAGTAGACGTTATTTATGATAGTGACCCATATAATTTTAATCCTGCTACAGGTTTTCCTTCTATTGGGGACACTGGAGGAATGATTGGTGGAGCTATTGCAGCTATAAATTCATCTGTTAGCTCGATTAGAAGTGGAATAAATTCTACATTCAATGGAATCAATGATTTATATGATGCTCCTACTACTAATCCTGGAAGAGGAACAACATCTTCAGGAGGAAATTCGTCTAGGGACCAATCCCAAGAGTTATTAATGATGATTTTAGAAGCTATTATAGAAGGTAACAATAGAGGATTAGACGTTGATTGGAATGATCATACTATTGCTAAGCTTTTATATAAACCTTTGAAGAGATATGAAAACACAATGGAAAGTAGAAGTTCTAAGAGTAGAGGAGAGGTTAGCTATTAGAAAGAAGATTTTCTTTGATGGTGTTGATTTGACACGTTTCATAGAAGTTAGAAGTGTATCAACAAGTCTAGCTGCTCCTGTTAACACCTCATTTAAAAAATACGATAGAGTCAGCGGTGGGAAACTCGATTATGTCACTCAAGGCATGATCGAGGTAACCATCAAATTCTCAATTAGAAGTAATACACTAGGAATAATGGATGAATTAAATAGAATTCTTCATACTAAAGAAGAAAAGGTCCTATATTTCGAAGATCGACCTGATAGATATTTAATGGCAATATATACTGGAACAAGCGACATGAATAGAAGATATTACGGAAGTACGTCAACAATGACTTTTGTTAGTTCTAAGCATTATTGGTATTCTATGGAAGGCGAAAAAGAATTCCATTTAGATTCTGAAGGTAGATTTTTAGTAGAAAATAATGGTACTGCTCCTACTGTTCCTATTTTGGAATTTAAGTTTCCAACAGAAAGCGGTTTTTTAGGAGTAATTGCTCCTAATGGATTCTTATATTTAGGAGATAAAGAAGAATTAGATAGGATTGCACTTCCTAAACAAGAAATAGTGATGAATGAAGAAATGCACGAATCCGCTATGAATGACACACCAGAAAACGATTGGAAAACAGTTACATCGGATACGTATAATCAAACTATTACACTTCCTGATGGATCCACTCAAAACATTTCTGGAACATGGGTACCTGATTACGAAAAATTAAGCATAGGAACAGGCGTTAAAGAACATACTCAATATGGTATGTCTATTGCAAAAGCGACTGTACCAAAGGCTGGTTATTATTGGAATACTTATGGATATTACAGAATTATGGATAAAGGTGTAGATGAGCAAAATGCAATTAGCACTAGCTGGAGATTAGAAAGTAGAGTTACATTTTATAATGCTAGCGGTAAAACTACTGATACAGGTATGTTTTTAATTGTAGTAATGGATATTTACAATAGACCTATATTGACAACATCTATATACAATATCTTAGACAATTCCAACGAAGTAACCATAACAGCAAAAACTAATTCAAACAATGGTGTTAGTCAATCGTCCAAAATAGTAAAAACTGCCAAATTCCCTAATGGATTTGATGGAACTATTAAAATGGACACTAATTCTAATGGATATGTATCTTGGAGCTTCAACTCAAATAGAGATCAAACAGTCTCCAAAATGTTGCAAGTCACTGAGAAATTCTTAGTAGGGAATACAGCATATATTAGAAATGATGCAAAATATGGTTATGGTTATGATGGATCACAGCATACTGTTAAAGATTTTACTAGAGGTCGTCCTTACAATATTCAAGCAACCAGAACTTGGTCAGGTAAAAAGCAATATTTAATCGCTTACCAAGGAACTCAAGTTTATTGGATGAACGAAGGAGATTTGACTGCTAATAAATCAGGTGTTGGTAAAACTACAACACAATATACTGCGGACGCTAAACAAAACGTAACGCATTCACTATATGCTCCGCAATTAACAAAAATGCAAGCTCATAAAGTGTTAGTTTTAGCTGGAACATGGGATGCTTCAACTGCATTCTCAAACACTAGTATAAATAGTGTTAAAATGTTCAAACTTAACGGAGAAAATGCATGGATTGAAATTAATAACACATTCCAACCTAATGATATATTAACTATTAATAATAAGAATGGCGAAATATTATTGAATGGATCACCTTATGAAGGATATTTTGACTATGATTCAAGATTCTTTGATATTGATTATGGTCCTTCCGACATTAGAGTTGACAAATCAAGCTGGGCATTAATGCCTCAAGGAACCATAAGATTCGAGGAGAGATTTAGATAATGAAAAATATTGAAGTTTTAGACCGTTCTTTCAAACGGTTAGCATTTATAGATAATAGTTTAGAGGAGGGTCTTCACTTCATTGACGACGCATTAACTACTTCTATCGATTCTGGACTATATAGTCTAGATTTAGAAATTCCTAAAGATACTTATTTGGTAAAACATGTCGAAAGAGGGAATTATATTACTTTCATAAATAGAAATGGCATTAGAGTGCTATTAACTATAATGAAAGTTACAGAAAATAGAAACTCGATCACTGCTTTTTGTGAAGATACTTCTATAAACTTAATTAATAAGGTCGTTGGTCCAATTCCTAAGCCTGCAAAAGCGGAAGGCATTGACTATTATTTAAATTTAGGCCTAAGAGATACAGGCTGGGAGATTGGAATAAACGAATCTGAAGATATTAAAATGTTAGAGTTTAATAGCGATGAAAACTTATTAGCAAGAATTAGAAAGATTACACAAGAATTTGAAGTAGAATTTTACTTTGAAGTAGATTTAGAATATGGAAATAATCCAGATTTTAAATTGCACATAGTGACACAACGAGTTGAAGGCAAAAAAGGTTTTAGAGTTTCAAGTGATGACGCTTTAGATATGATTGAAAAAGAAGTTAATATAGATAATATAGTGACTAGATTGATCGTAGAAGGAGCAGAGATTGAAAAAGAAACTATAAGCCCTGTCGTCGGAGATGACACTTCAAATAAAATAGCACAAACAGCAGCAGTAAAATATGACGTGACTAAATCAAACGCCGCTTCAGCGATTTCAACTACAGGTTGGAACGAAACATGGGTAAATGCATTTAGAATGGATGCTACAGATCCTGCTTATGTAACAGGAGCATACATTGATGCATTCCTAAGAACATATTATTCTGATTCTCCTTTAATTGGTCATGGAAACACGATTAAAGAAATGTCTGATTATTTCGGAATTTCAGTAGGAGCTGCAATTGGTGTTTGGGCTAAAGAGACTACATTTGGTAGAGGTCATCCAGGAAAAGTTGATCACAACTATGGTTGTATTAGATGGACATCAGGTTCCGGATATCCTGCAGTTACTTACGCAGGAAGCAAATGGAATAAATATCCTAATGTTAAAACAGGTATAGCGGCTTGGTTTAAATTATTAAGATATAATTACGTCGCAACTGGACAAGTAACTTATAAAGATTTTTTAAATAAATATAGTCCAGCGTTCGAAAACGATCAAGCTACATTTAAGAATATTATGTGGGGAGCATTAAAAGCTTTTGGATATGATACTTCGGGACAAACAGCTAAGAAGAATTATTCTTCATCAACTGATAATCCTACTACATTAGATTTATCTGCTTCAAAAACAGGAAATACTACAAGTTCCAAAAAAACAACTAAATACAATGAAATGATAGAATCCATGATTAAATGGTTCGAAGATAGAAGAGGAAAAGTGACTTACACAATGTCTGCTGCTAGAAAAGGTCCTAATAGTTATGATTGCTCAAGTGCAGTATTTAGTTCGTTAATAGCTTCTGGATTTTTACCATCCGGAACTAATTTAGGATCAACCGTCACTTTATGGGGTATGATCGGCTCAAATAGTTTAATGGTAGAAATACCTGCAAGCCAAGCTAGAAGAGGAGATATATTCCTTTCAGGTCCAAAAGGAGCTGCGTCGGCAGGCGCAAGTGGACACACAGGAGTTTTCACAGCAAGCAATCAAATAATTCATTGTAATTATAGAGACAATGGAATATCGAAAACAGGTTTAGATAGAGCTGGTTCTCCATTGTATGTATTTAGACTAAATGATAAAACATCTGGAAGTTCAGCCGTATTAAATGCTGGAAGCACCGGGGAAATCAATACAAAAACAGAGCAAGCGGTTCAAATAGCTCTTCAACAAGTAGGAAAAAGATATGTTTATGGAGCAACAGGTCCATCTTCATTTGATTGTAGTGGATTAATTTATTACGCTTATCGACAAGCTGGTTTCGCTATTAATCATAGATGTACAACATACACCATCGCGCAACAACAATCACCATTTAAAAAAGTATCAGCCGCAGAGGCTAGACGTGGAGATTTAGTAATATGCCTCAACGGTAGTCACGTAGCAATATTATTAGGAACTCCTACATCGGGAGCCGGCGTAGTTCACGCAGCAAGCGAACAACTGGGAGTAATCACACAAAAAAGTTTAATGGGTCCAATAGGATATTACAGAGTAACCTAATTATTTAAGGAGGAAAAAATGAGACAAGAATACCTAAATAGCATTAAAGCTGGAGCAATAGATGGATGGTATAAATATAAAATTACTCCCTCTTTAACTGCAGCTCAGGCAGCTTTGGAATCTGGATGGGGAACTTCAAAGCTCGCTGCTCCTCCTTATAACAATAATTTTGGAATTAAAGCTGGAGCCGACTGGACTGGCAGAACAGCCTCAATGTCAACTCAAGAGTGGAATGGTTCTAAATTTATAACTATAGTCGATACTTTCAGAGCTTACGATTCAATTAATGATTCAGTAGAAGATCATGGTGCATTCTTTACTTCTTCAGCTTGGAGAATCAACAACTATAGAAACGTAATAGGAGAAGGAGATTACAAAAAAGCATGTTACGCCGTAGCTAACGCTGGGTATGCCACCGATCCTAATTACGCAACTAAATTAATAAATATTATAGAAACGTATAATCTTCAAGCCTGGGATATTGAAGCTCAAAATGGCAATCCCAATAATGCTACTATGGAAAACACCAAAACTTCCAAGATTGTCGGCGGAGCAATTAGTTCAGCTGCATCAAAAACAGTATCATCATTGCTATTATCTGTAATTGGAGATTCATTAGGAGTAGGAACTGAGAAGTTCTTAAAAAAATATTCTTGGGCGAAAGCATATTATGATAACATTGGCTCTAGACAATGGACTCATGCGACTGCGAGCTTAGATGCCACGCAAGCATTACAAACAATGCTAAACAATGGAAACCTTCAAAAAAATGTAGTGTTTATATTAGGAACCAATAGAGGCGTGACTATAGCTGAAATAGATAATGTAGTTTCTATTTGTGGTAGAGATAGAAATATTATTTTGGTTGACACTGCATCAGAAGTTAATCACAAAAACGCTGTTTCTAATGCATATAATGAAGCATCTAAAAGACATCCAAATGTTTATTATGCAAACTGGTCAGATTATGCAAGAGCTAATATAGGAACATGGTATAATGCCGATGGAGCAAATGGAACTCGTATTCATATGAAAGATATTGGCTATCAAAAACATGCTGAATTTATAATTCAAGCTGTTTATGAAGCTTCAAATACGAACTGGGTTGAAGAAATCTCTACTCCAACTGAAAAAAGTACAGAACGAATCAATATTTATGATGTAGAATATAATGATGGAAAATACACTTCTCCTAAAGGTGATTCAAGCATCTACAATAAAGAGCTTAATGACCAACTAGGTTTTAGGCCTAAAAAAGCTCAAATTATGTGGATTGAAAGAAAGTATACTGGAGAAGAAGACAATGCAGCAGATCTATTAGAGGCAGCTCTTAAAAAAATGGACGAATATTCAGTTCCGGCTGCTCAATACACTGTTCCAATGAGATATTTCCCTTCAGATGTAGCAATTGGAGATACAGGATATTTCATTGATCATGAGTTTAATCCTCCATTATACATTTATGCTAGAGTTTTAAGTATGACTACTTCGGAAAGTAATCCAGGAAATGATTCCGTTGTAATTGGTAATGTTATAGAAGTTCATCCAAAAGATAAAGCGGATATATTAGCATTGCAGAAACAATTGCAAGAAAATCGAAAAGACGCTTTAGCAGAGTTTTGGAAAGAAAAACCTATCACTTTAGAAATTTTAACTTCAAATGGTGTAAACCTATCTGCAAATCAAGGAGATATTTACAACGAACTAGTTAAACAAACAACTGGTGGAATAGAAGTTAAAAATGGTTCAGTAGATATTCCATTGCACAATGGAAAAGCAGTTGGAAATATGATTTCTATAACAGGTAATATTAGAGATAATTATATCGATATTGTTGATGAAATTGCAGGAGAAATAAATGCTCCTATTCCAGAAGAAACGTTCACAGGTCCAGTTGATCCAAACTCAAACCCTCAAGGTCCAACAGTAACTGATATTACTGCATCACTTGATGTTCGTCAATTAATAGTTAATCAGTTTGAAGTCCAATTATTAGACGCAGCTGGAAATAGCATGAGATCAACTACTTTAAATGTTTATGAAGATTCAACATTTGCTTTAAAGGTTGATGATCTACCAAATCATATAAATAAAATTAGAATTTTATCCAATCAAAACTTCATTCTTGATGATGTTTCAGCTTTAGATGTGTCTGATACTACATCAGATTACGTTGATAAGACAAGATTATATGTTAAAGCTTATCAAGAAGACGCTGAAGTAACTCATAGATTTAAAAATTTCTCTTGGTCTAGAATCTCTGCTAACAAAAGATTAGATGAAGAGTGGAACGATGCTCATAAATTTAACGAAACAAATGGTATTGATCTAACACCTTCTGATGTCTTTAGCAATGAATCTACTTTCGTATGTAAAATGTATGATGATAATTTTGAATTCGTAGCTGCAACAAGCACGACTTTAAAATTAGCTTTAGATGGTAAGTCAGCATATGAATTAGCGGTTGAAAATGGTTTCGAAGGTAATTTAATTGATTGGATCGATTCACTTCAAGGAGCCGACGGAGCAGTTGGTGTTCCTGGTGAAAAAGGCGAAGACGGACGAGCTGGCTATACTCATATTGCTTATGCCAACAATCAAGACGGTACATTAGATTTCTCTACAACGGACCATACAAATAAACGATATTTTGGTATGTATGTAGACTTTATTGCAGCGGATTCGCAGGACCCTTCAAAATATAAATGGATGTTATTCAAAGGTAATGATGGAAAAACTCCTATCAAAGGCGTTGACTACTTTGACGGTCAAGATGGTCAAGACGGAATATCAAATTTCATTCATATTATGTATTCAAATAATGCTAACGGAATGCCGATGACAGATATACCAAGTAGATATATTGGTATTAATGTTTCAAATAATAGCGTACAACCGAACGATCCGTCAGCGTATAATTGGCAACTACTTGAAGGTTCAGATGGAATTCCAGGCGAACCAGGAGAAGATGGTAAAACATCATACATACACATAAAGTACTCGAACGATAATGGTACTAGCTTCACTGCAAATAACGGCGAAACAGTCGGAACGTATATGGGTGTTTACACTGATTTCACAAAAGAAGATTCATTGAATCCACAAGATTACACATGGTCAAGAACTAGAGGAGATACAGGTCCTCAAGGAGATCCTGGACCACAAGGTGTTGCGGGAGTCAAGGGAGCAGACGGTAAAACAACTTATACGTGGATAAAATATGCAGATGATAAAAACGGTAATGGAATTTCAAATGATCCAGAAGGCAAAATGTATATGGGATTAGCTTACAATAAAGACAGTGCCACTGAAAGTAATAATTCGCTTGATTATACTTGGTCGTTAATCAAAGGCGAAAAAGGTGACACTGGAGTTCAAGGCGTTAAAGGCGTGGACGGAGTAACAACTTATACTTGGATCAAATACTCAGCAGATGCAAACGGTTCCGGAATGACAGATGTTCCTAATACTAATACTAAATATATTGGTATAGCGGTTAATAAAACCACTGCGGCAGAAAGCACAACGGCGAGTGATTATACTTGGAGCCTATTCAAAGGAGATAAAGGTGATCAAGGAGATCCTGGGGAAAATGCTACGGCAAGAAACTTCTTGTTAGATAGTAAGCCAAGTTCTCCAATTACCAATTCATCTTATCCTATAGCAAGCTTCTTGTTAGCTGAAAAACCAGTAGTTGGCGAAACATATACAATAACTATAAAAGGTCAATTGGCTGCAACTAAAACAGCATTTTTCGCATATAACTCTGGAGGCTCTATTAGTGTAGCATCTAATATAGTACATCAAGGAAACGGCCTATATTACAAGAGTTTCAATTGGATAAATAGTTATTCATCTGGAGTTACAGCCAACGACACTAGTGTTGTTATCTATCCCTTCACTTCAAGTCAAACAGGAACATCTACTATCGAATGGGTATCGCTTGTAAAAGGCTCCGTACCTTTGACTGAGTGGGTTCCAGCTCATGAAGATTTAGCTCTTGATGTCAATAAAAAAACATACAACCCTGTTCGTTATATTCGAGATTGGTCAAATGGTAGTACAGCAAACACTGGAAATCACTGGTATGAATTGATGGCCATTGATGAATACGGAAACAACAGAGCATTAGGCGGTACGGTTACCAGTAATGGTACTGGCTCTAACTTTCATCATCTAACAAATGGCGTTACTGCAACAGGTACCTATGTTAGTGCTGTAAACAACGGAGACCCTCTTTATGTGCAGGTTGATTTAGGTAAAGTATACTATAACATAACTGAAATTAAAGTATGGAAATATTACAACGATGGACGTACTTATTATGAAAACAAAACAGAAGTTTCTTCCGACGGAACTACTTGGTATCCAATTTATGATTATACTGTTGAGGGTGAATACACCCCTACGGAACAAGGAAAAAGTATCCCAAATACAATTGCTAAAACACATTCTATCCTAACAGGTAGCGGTACAAAAAACATTATTGACGGAAAAGCAGACGGCTCTGCAACAGAAGCAGCACTTAATGAGGCTGCATCAAAATTACAGGTCCTACAGCAAGAAATAGAAGCAGCTGCTACAGCCAATGAGCTAAATGATTTCATAGATAAGTACAACAAAGATATGACCTCAAGAGATAATGCTGCAAGAGAATCAGAAAGTAGTTTATCCAGTGCTTTAACAAGCATTGCATCAATCCAAAACAACCTAGGCGATATGTCTGAAACATGGCAATTTATTGATAGATTTATCAAAAACACACCTCAAGGTATTGTTGTTGGTAATGATTCTTCTGGGTCATATATTTTAATTAAAGAAGATAGATTGTCATTCTATAGCAATGGTCAAGAAGTTGCCTTTATTTCACAGAACTTGATGGAAATTAGCCGAGGTGCTTTCGTTGAGCAAATACAAATCGCAAAATATCAATTTGAAGAATCTACAACTAATCATTTAACTGTTAGGTTTGTAGGGTAAGGAGGTTTAAATGGCAATATATCAAAATACCATAGCTAATTTAGGGGTGAAGCTTGAGATTACTCATGCTTCCCCCGACATAGCTAATAATAGAACAACAATAACTTATAAAGCTTCGGTTTATAAGACAGGCTCTCATAATCCGTGGAACGGACTAAGTCAAACACCCATGTATTTGACGATTAATGGTCAATCGCTTCACAGTACAGCTACAGGAAACTATGATTTAAGAGGTGGGACATATCAGCAGTTAATCAAGAGTGGCACTTTAGTAATCCCACACAATTCGGATGGTACAAAGAGCTTTAGCTTTTCTTGGAATGTCAATTTTACTAGTACTGGATTTGGATACGGAAATGTTACAGCATCTGGGACTTATGTTTTACCAAACATTGCTAGAGCCTCAACATTCACTATACCTAGCACAACAATTACAACAGGTAGCGCATTTACCGTAACTATTGCAAGAGCATCTGATTCATTTACTCATAAAGTGTCTTACGTTGTTGGTAATTC
>Ga0194138_10000313_pt1 | contig 23215 bp, 29 predicted proteins | sample TARM_MetaG_T2_14_FD_134022 | JGI IMG/M metagenome (GOLD analysis project Ga0194138, IMG submission 134022) | Freshwater microbial communities from Pennsylvania, USA, analyzing microbe dynamics in response to fracking - TARM_MetaG_T2_14 (version 2) | ecosystem: Environmental > Aquatic >...
CGAAGCTGCACTCGAAGTGTATAGCTATCGATTTCCTTCTGACAGAGTAATTACAGCGGTTGCCCATCCGTTAGTTGCGTTTTTGGCTCCTATTTATTATTTGCCTATCGCAATCCAATTTAAAGATCCTGTAGTAACTGCACTTGTAGCAGTAACTTCCCAATCAAGAGAATTCCAAGTAATTTGGACAGTATCATCTCCAAGTTTATACATCTTGATAGTGCAATTATGGGTCTGTGCTGGAAGATTAGAAAAGGTTGCAGTCTTATGAGCGGTTTCAATATGATCTAAACTCCCATTCCAATATAGTGTGTCTCGACCTTTTTCTACGCCATCCACAAAATACCTTGCCTGAACACCAATGCTACCCGAGTAGGAATTTCTTATCTCTAAAACACAATCAAAAGTTACAGACGTAACTGCTGTAGGAGTTGTTTCCGTCGGGAATGTATAAACAAAATAGTAATTGTCGTCATCGAAGTTCTGGCTACTCTCCGTATAGGCAATGTCAACATTGATAGTACCTATTGAAGCCTCAGTCAAAAGACGCGCAATAGCATCGAATTCCCACTGCATTGACGTGTATTCGGTTATATCAGCCGCTTGAACCTGCATAGCTTGTTTTTTATCGGGATAAGTTGGATCATAAACAGCCAGGTTTTTAGGTGTTACTATTATTTGCGGTTGTTCTTTCCAATAACCGGGTATTTGTATAGTATCCCCGCTATTTGCAGATCCAACTTCAATCCGCCGCAAACTTTTATACAGCACATGAGAGGTTCCTGTGTAATAAAGAAAGTCAATATCTCCACTATCGATCAGGCAATAATCGCTTACCCCGTCCAAGTTGCCGATCTGGATTTGCGATCCGGCATAAATCTGCCCACCGTCGATCTTGGTTACATCTCCTGCCGCCTGCCACGCCGCATCATTGGTCGCACCCGCTTCAGCCGGACCGTTTAGCAGGTTTATGGCATTAATATCAGTGACTACCAGCTTGTTTGCCGCCACTGTGCCACCTACCAAAGACCGGCCATAAATGGTTTCCTCCACCACCAGCCTACCGTTAATGCCAACCGTGTTCACTCCGTCAACCAGGCCCTGTTCCAGGATCCCGGTCATGCGCCAGTAATCCGGACCAGCAGGGTCATCCGGAGCCACGCCCGTGACCGGACCGTTATAACACTGATACAAAGAAGACCCGTACTCCATTATCTGACCGGAGGTGTATTCGGCCGTGTTGTCATATATCGGCGCATTCGGAGCACGCAGCGCATCAAGCACCTGGTCAATGGTTTGGCCCACCGTATCATTGCCCGGGGCCAACTCCCCTCCGGTCTCACTGCCCGGAGAAATTGCAGACGCATTTCCCGAATAATCCACCGAGCGCACCCAGTAATAATGATCGGCCAGTATCCCGTCGGGCAGATGCACCCATTGTGATGGCCCGCCGCGCGCAGAGGGCGCTATTGTCACCGTGGCCACCACTGAGGCAGCCGTCCAGTCATTGACCGTGGCACAAAAGACCTCCACGGCCCACAAGTCCGGGTCTTTGGTGTTGGTCCAGGAAATGCGGTTGCCCCAGGCAGAAGCCACCACCACGACATTTGCTGGCGGATCCGGGGCCTCGGAATTTGTGGGAAAAGCGGAATGTGCGCTGACCCCTGTACGCACGTAGGCATCGATCTCGCCGACCTTGACAAAACGGTCCGTGTACGGGTTGCCCCGCCGGCCCTCGTGAATTTCCAGGAGCTGCTTGATCGGATCCACAACCGTGCGCACCTCGGGCGGCAGTTGGCCCAGGCCGGGAATATTGGGACGGGTGCAGTAGTCAACCATTTCGCCGCAGCTCCTCCATGTTGCGCGCCAGTAAAAGCGCGTAAATCTCGGCGCTTCCAGCCAAATCCACATCCATGTACCACTCGCGCGCCCGGTGCAAGCCGCGCAGCCGGAAGGCCTCCGCAGATGCCAGAGCGGTCTGCTCGTATGCCTTTTTGCCGTCGCCCCAGACGCATAAATCCACAACAATCCGGTTGTCGCGTAGCACTTGGAATAGATTTCCCGAGAGCACAGTCAGGGTTGTGTGATCAAACTCCAGGTCGTTTTCGATTTTGGCAACTTCGAATATTTCATGCTGGGGGAAATTCCCGCTGACACGGCCGGCCGAATAGGTCGCCGGCGGCCCCTGCACAATGGCGGTCTGGTACGTGGCCGAAAGCGTGCCTGTGCCGGCATCCCAGCAAAACCAACCATTGGCCGAATTCAAATAGAGCTGGTCATTGATCGGATCCACAAACACGTCAGTGACAGCCTGGCCGATATCGGAAAACCTGATCACGTAAGACAAGTCCAGGTCCAGCACAAACCCGTAGGTCTGACCCGAAAAAAACACGAAAATCTTGCCGCGCCAGTATCCGCAGATGGCATCTGACAAAGGGTACGCTTGCCACTGGGTCCGGGTGAACAGGTGCCCGGTTACGAGCCTGGCCGAGCTGCCGTCAACAATCACCCCGCCGTCGCCGGAGAAATAAAACACCCCGTAAGGCAAAGACAAAATGGATTTTTTGGCCAGGCACGGAAAATGATAATTCAAAGACGACCGGGAGGCAGAAGCCGGGTCAATGCCGGAGATCACATCCGGAAACGCTTCGGTGCAGACGATGAGCTGGTGGTTATACGTGCCCAGACCGACAATGGCGTACTGGGTCTCAAACGTGTAATCCAGGACGCCCGAGGCCGGGAAGGCATAGTAGTATCCGCCAACGCTCAGATACACGGTCTTGTTCTTAAACAGGGCATAAACCCCGTTGGTGTATTCCACTCCGCCAGCGGCGCCGTCGGGCGGCGGGTCCCATCCGGCAGTAATGGCAACATCGCTCAGGTTGGAATTCAAGGCATCCTGGGCGCTGTTTACGTCATATAGCTGGGTGGAGATCCCGGTGATATCATTTGTACTCACATCATAGGCAGACGCGCCGTCAACCGCCGTACGCATCGGAACCCACTGATACGCCGTGGATCCGGTCTCAGTGGAAGCCAACCGGTAAACCCGGATATAAACAATTTCGTTTCCCGAATCCACGAGCGTGGGGACGGAAAAGTTAGACAGTGCGATATGCTCGCCTTCCCGGACATCCACCGGCATGGTCGCATCCGACAACGCGGATTCCTCGCCCCAGGCTGTGACAAAACTGTAGCGATACGACGGGCTATCCACCACCCCGGCCCCGGCCGCGGGCGTGCCCGCCACGGACACCGCGGGGATCGTGGCCGGCGCAACCACCCCCCAGCGCCGTGTCGTGATGCCCTGCCGGGCTTCCGGGTATCCGGTAAGGCCCGAGACGAGCAACCGGTTTACCCCGGAAATATTGGCCGGCACCACGTCAACACCGGCCTCATTCACAAACATCCAGGCCGCCGGGTCCTGGTCCAGGAGATCGGAAAGCGGCCGGATCGTGCCCTTGTCCAGATCAACATTGACCGCGGATCTGGCATAGTTGGCCGGCAGCAATCGAACGTCGCGTGCCGGGACCTCGCCCTTGAAATCATTGATCCGCATAATCGGCTTACTCCTGGGACTGGCCCGCAGGAATGGCATTTAACCGGTAAATCATCTCTGCCAGATCCATGCGCCCCAGCTCCTGGTAAAATGCAATCAGCTCCATCCGGGCCCGTTCTGCGCCCGGGGCGTAATCGGCATCCTTGGCCAGGCACCGGTGCGCGATATAAAGCACGGCCGCATTGACATATTCGTCTGTCAGGGGAAAATTACCCGTGGTAACGTCAGTGACCGCATCGGGCAGCAGGGAATAAATAATGCGCACCTGGCCAGTACCGTCAGACGGCGGAAAGCACATCCAGTGCCTGGGCGCGGACGGATTGTAGATCCAGTGCTCGATTTCCGCGGCTGCGGCGGCAGCGGGCCAGCCCGGATACGAGGTGTCCAGCATGGCCTTTTCGATCAGGGAAATCGCCCGGCCCGGGGTGGCCCCTCCGGCGCCCATATTGCACGGCACGTCAATAACAGCAAGCGCGCCTGCAGGCGCCTGCTGCAACGCGCCAGCGGCCAGCGCATGTGCGATCACCGTGTAATTGGCATCCGGCTTAGTCAGGATAATGGCGCGCACCGCGTCATTAACCCAGTGCACGAACTCGTTGTTTTCCCACCGGTAATTGTCCGCGTCCCGGTCTGAGAGTTGATACCGCACCCGATCCACAAGATTGACCAGGGTCGTTGTCATGCCGCCGTCCTCCTGTTACCGGTATGCCGTGCGACGGCGCTCGTTAATCGCCCGCACCGCGTGCATGGCCCGCTCGGCTTTTGCCTCGGTGATCCAGTATTGAAACTTTTTCATAAAAAACCCGGCCTGCTCCGGATCAGACCAGGCCTTACCCGGCTGGGTCTTCAGTCGCTGGAGCGCGCCTGCGGCAATGCCCTCGCCGTAAATGTCATAGGCATGATCCGGGAACAGATCAGAATTTATGGACGGCAAAAGGATCAACTCCAGGTCCAGTGCCACAGTGCCCGCATCCGCGCTCAACGCGGGATAAATCCGCAGCCGGCGCTTGGTGGCCATTAAATAGCCGGTGGGCTCGGAATTCGTGGTGTGACTGCGCCACTTGGGACTATCGTGATCCAGTTTTACCCGGTGATGCTTGTGCAGCCGGTTGCCGCCGCCGGCAATCCAGGCATCGTCCACGTCCAGTACGGACACGTTGTCTTCCAGGACGCTGATACCGTTGACATCCGCTTCTGCCGTAACCGCATCAAAGGAAAGCGCAGATGGGATATACTCGCGCCAACCGCGGGTTTTTCTGAAAAACTCCATGGCCGCCCCGCGAATGGCACGCTTTTTTAAAATATCCGGCGCGCCCGGGCAGTCCGCATGAAGCAGCTCGACAAAGGCGTCAATGCTGGTGGTCAAATCCTCAAAGGCCATGATAAAACCTTATGCGGTTTTCTGGCTTTCGTTAATGGCATCGTCCAGGGAAACCACCTGATCTTCCGTGGACACGGATACCGAGTCCGGGGTGACCTCAAAGTCCACACCGTTTTCAAAGCTCCAGTCGGAAAACGAGCGCACCTTTCCCTTGATCGTCAAGGTTACGTCCTTGCCCGGGCCGATCTCGGAAAACCCCTCAATCACCTTGTCTTTATTCGGCAGATACACCCGTACGTTTGCCGGGCGTTGTTCTTCGTCCGGCGTAGCACTCACAACAGCCATTTTTATCCCTCCTGCTTTACCGCAGAATCAGTCAGGCGCGCCCCGCAGTGTGGGCACCGATGGGGTTCTTCCCACATCTGGTCATCCTCCACGTACTGCACCCCGCACCGGGGGCATCGCCAGACATCTCCATACGCCATTTGGACTACACCTGATCCAGAGACAGGTTGCCGGCGGCCTCTGCCGCAGACACCTGCACCATTTCATACTCATAGCCGCTCAGGGTAATACTCTCGGCCTGCCCCCACCAGTCCGGCCGGGAGGAAAATTTGTCCATCCAGGCAAACGGCTCAGACCATTCATCCTTTTTGCGAGGCCCGGCCTTTTTGGGGCGACACCGGTACATGGCCTGGTCACGCTGGGTCATGTCAATACCGGTCATGCTGGCCTGAAAATCGGCCGCACGGGCCCGGTCGGCCGCTTCTTTTTCCGAATAAAACCGCTTGGAAATCTCGGATCCGGCAATGTCCCACCAGTTGCGGGCCATTTCCCGCTGGATCGAGTCCCCGATAATATCCAATTCCGCCTTGGCCCGCACCGGGGTGCCGTCTTTATACCCGTACACCCCGTTGGTATGTAGATATATCTGCTTGCCAGAGGCATCCTGCCAGGAGCGAAGCACCTTTACGCCCACCGTTTTTTCCTGGCCGGAAGAATCCCGTTTTTTTAATCGAAGTACCTGCATAAAAATCATCCCTCTCGTGTTAATAGTTTAAATCACGCCCGGACGAAAAACGCCGGGCTACTCCCCGATTACAATCGCCGGCAACGTTACGGCAGCCGGCGTGCTGCCATCTGCAATCTCGGCGAGTTCGCCGGCGGCATAAGCCGAAAGGCTCAAATCCACATTCGCGGCGCCGGCAAAGGTGGCCTCCAGACGGTCATCTGCGCCGTCGTCATAATTGAGCGCAACGCCGTTGGCGCTTGCCGATCCGTCGTGATTGACCTTGACCGCATATCCGGGCGTTGTGGTCGGCACGAATGCGGCGACCCCGGTAATGGTGTTATTCACCAGAAGCTGGGCGCCGGCGGCTCCGTCCTCGTCAAAAAAGACCTGCAGCCCGCCCGATGCAGAGGCGTCATGCTTGATCACCACCTTGTGGGCCCCGAGTGTCAGCACCTTGTCCGCGGCGGCCGTGGCCATATTGGAACACAGGTACGGCACCCCGGCGGCTGTGTATTTCAGATAAACGGGGTTGCCGCCGGGAGTTGCCGCGTGTGTCACCGTAACTACGTCCCCGGTATCGGCCCGCTCGGCTGCGGCCAGGATCTTGATTTTGTGGTTGGCCGGATCGTACTTATACAAATACCCGTTTGCATGCGGCTGCTGGATCAGCAGGCGCTGTATTGCTTTTTTCAGCCCGAAGTGACCGATGGCGGGCAACGGCACACCGCCGGTCGCATACTCCAGGGCGCCGTTGCCAAACGAGATATCCGGCAACGACAGGGTTTTTCTACCATGCGCGATGTGCCGGTCCGGGCCGGGCAGGGAAATACTTACATCGCTTGTGCTAAAATATGCCATGGGTCTGACTCCTTTGGTTGACCGGCCGGGCAAAAAGCCCGGCCGGCGGCGTTAAGCGGATTCCACCATGCTCGACAGGTTGCCCGGTTCTTCGGGAACGGGCCGCACGAGCAGAAACGGCCGCACGTGGCCGGCTGCACCTGCACCGTCGGCCCGCTGGGTCATCTCAAAAACGACCTCCTCGCCCGGCTCCAGGGTGACCCTATCAGGCGGCCGCGTATACATCACCTTGCCCGCGGCAGTGGTGCCCAGGGTCAGCGTGCCCACATCCCCGTCTCCGCGGCCGGTATCGCTGCCGGCGGTGGGGCGCTTATCAAACTTGAAAATCGGCGTGCTCGTGGCCCCGGCACAAGCCTCGGTGACAACCGCGCCCGCGCGCAGCACCTCGACTTTCTGCAGGCCGGGATTAAACACGACAAAGTCCGCAACCACCTGGTCACAGTCCACGCCGAGCGCTTCGGTATCCGGCCCGTCGTCGAGATACAGCGCATCCAGTTGAATATCATAATAGGAAAGCATATTCTCAAACCTCCATCTGCTTGAAGCAAGGGGTTTGGCCCGATATCCGCGCCGCGCCCCTTACCGGTTAATTGCTGCCCACGAATACAACCCGGGATTCCCGGTCGTTGGCCGTATCCCAGTAAATGGCAAACTTGATAATGCCGTACCAGGAAACCGCCTTGATCCGGCCGAAATCCCCCTGGAAATTCGGGTCCGCCCGCAGTTCCGGGGTGTGTGCTTCCACCCGGGCCACGGCCTGATCGCCGAACACCACGCCCTCGCCGAGCACCGAGCCGGAGCCCACCGAGTTGGACAGTGCGTTTTCATTGGTGCACTCCACAGAGCGGATGCCCTCCACCCGACCGATTTCCGAGTAGTAAATCACCTCGCCCTTGCGCAGGTATTTCCACCAATCCTCCAGGGCGCCGTCGTCCTTAAGACCGCGCAGGGCCTTGGTGGTGAAAATCCCCACGTAATCCCGACCGTTAAACGGCGGCACGTGCAGATCGTTTGCCATGTAATCGCGGATTACACCCATGTGGGCCTTGGTCAGGTTATAAAGGGCGCTGGTGGAAAAAGCCCCGTCCGTGTCCACGGTGCCACCGGTCAAACTGGTGGGCGTGAAAAGCACCTTGGCTTCCTTGAAAGCCGCGGCCGCGCCGTTGTCCATGCAGGCCTCCATCTGCTCGCGCAGTTGAGCCTGGGCGCCGTCCTTGGGGTTGAGCACGGAAAGTTCTTTCATGAGGTTGGAATACTGCACGCCCCGGCCCCATTCCTGCACCGTGATCTGCCGGGTTCCCATTTCCAGCTTGTCAATGGGGATCCGGTTGTCCTCGGTCAAAACCGGGGTGGACGGCACATCCAGCGGCTTCCAATAGGGCAGGGTCACGGACTCGCCCTGTTGTTTTCCGAATCCGTCCACCTTCTTGGTGAAGGGAACGAACACGAAATTAAGCGCCGCGTGCCGCATAATCCCGACAGACAGTTTGTGATTCTTGTAAACACCGTCGGACGCATCAAAAGTCCATGTCGTCGTCATTTTACCTTATCTCCTTTTGGTCTGGCGTCAGAGAACCCGGCTTTGCACCGCGTTCTCGACGATATCTCCGAATGAGTGTTCCTGTGACGACGGTTGATCGTCTGATCCGCCACCCGCGCCAGGCCCTCCACGGTCCATAGGTTGACCTGCGTCCTGGAGAAGCTCGCGCTGCTTGCGCGCATAAAACTGGCGCGTCATGTCAATAGCATGATCAATCTGCTGCTCCATGCTCAGCGGGTTGCCGTTTTCGTCCTGGTACGGCGCCTGGCTGCAATACCCCAGAAAGGCCGGATCGCTCCGGTCAAACCCCGGCGATTTCTCCTTGATACGGGCGTCCATCGTTTGATAGACCTCGTTCATGTTGATCTCGGCCGTGGGCTCGCCCCCTTCGCCGCCTTCCTGGCCGGCCGGAGGCGAGCCGGATGGGGAGCTATCCGGCTCGCCCGTTTCACCGCCGGCCTGAGAGGGATCTTCCGACGGATTCGCCTGGCCGGCCGGAGCCTCCGGTGCGGCCTGGCCGCCCGGAGATTCCGGGTCGCCAACCCCGAGCGCCTGGGACGCAGACGGCGCGTCTGGCTCGCCTTCTGCGGCCGGCTCAAAATCCTCGATCGCCTGGTGGGTATCGGCCCAGATGCGGGCCACCCTGTTATGGTATTGCGGATCATCCGGATCCAGTTCATCAACCGCCTTGGTCGCTTCCTCGTACTTCTGACCCACGAATTCCCCGCGCTGCCGCTTGGCCTCGGCGGCCCGGGCCTGCTTATCCCGTTCCGCCTGCTGCGCGCGGATCTTCTCATTTTCCTCGCGCAGTTTCTTGGCTTCCTGCTCGGCGCGCGTAGTGCGACCCAGCAGGTGCGCATAGGATTTTTCGGCCTCCTCGTGGGTCTTGTGCCGAAATTGCACCCCGTCCGGTTTTGGCGTCGGCTGCGCGCCTGGTTCGGGCGCGCCTGGTTCGGCGTTGGGGTCGGCTGCTGGCGCCGCCGGTTTCGGAGATTCCGGGTGGCCGGTAGTCCCGGTGGGATCCGGGGCGGCCGGGGTCTCCTGGCTGCCCTGCGGCGTTGCAGAGTGGTCCGCATCGTCTGCCTCCGGGAAGAAATCCCCCCGGAAAATCTCGAACTGATCGGTACCTTGCATAATATCCCGATCGCTTTGCGGGTCTGCTGGCGCCTGTGCCGCAGGCTGCCCTGAATTTTGTTTGTCTCCCATTTTCTTGTCCCTCTCTTTTTGCCCGGGGTGTTCCGGAAAAACCGGGCCCGGGGTTGATATCATGGATTAAAGGGTTAAAACGCCGCGCTGAACTAATGTATTAACCGCCCTTTTGGCAAGGTCTGTCTGGTCCTTGAGGCCCCGCAGGATTTTCACGTAAGCCATGGCCTCGGGATCCTCGTTTAAAACTTTATTGATCCGGCCCTCCAGCAGACCGCAGACCATGTCGCGCAACTGCTGTGCCGCATCCGAATCGGCCACCGTGGAAAACGCAGCCTGTTTTTCCAGGCGCTCGCGTTCCTTTTGGTTTAAATCGCGCTGCCGCTGTTCTTCGACATACGCGGCCGGCTGGCCGGATGCCGGATCTATGTCGGGTCCGTGAGATAACACCATTTATTGGCCTCCCTGCCCCGTCGCGCCCGAGTCCGGGCCGACCGCCGGCGCCTTGGTGGGCATGCCCTGGGGTTGGCTTGTCGCCACGGCCTGGGCCTGCTTCGGATCGATAAACAAATTTTCGTCTTTTAAATTCGCCCGGGTCTCAAAGGAACGCAGTGCGCTGCCTCGGTTGATAAACGGCGCCCAGGTGGGAGATTCGGCCATAGGGAAAACCACCGTGGTCAGATATCGCAAGGTGTCCTGTTCCTGGAGCAGCTCCTGGAGCCCGGAAATGGAAAAATTACCCCGCAGGCGCGGAATCTGCCCGGCGCTCCGAATCGCCTCGGCAATTTCCGGCTTATCCACCATGCCCGCCAGATCCTCTACCTGGGCAAAAGTCTCAAGCACGTCCACCACCGCGTCGATCACGCTGATCGCCCCGCCCTCCACGTTCGTACCCATCAACCCGAACACACCCATGGCCTGGTCCAGGTTTTGGGCGCTTTCGCGTGCTGTTACCTCCTGGCGGTATCCGGGAAGCCCCTGGACCGCATCCGTGACAAAACTTCCACGCTGAAAGCTCTGATCGTGGAATTGCAGATTGGCCAGAATCGAGTTGGTTGCATCATGACGATCCACCGTGCGCACCACCTGGTGGCCCGACATGGTATCCCGGGTCAGGTACTGCTTGCCCGGCCAGTCTTCGACATCCTCCGGATCGATCAGGGCGTGCACGTTGACTTCCGTGGGCGGGTTGACCATGTATTTAAGCCCGTCTTCGTGCAGGCACATCAGATTGCACATGGCCTCCCACAGCCGGATGTTTCCCTCCAGAAGCCCGCGGCCGCCGTAGGAAAGCACGTCAGGCAGGGCGAAAAACGAAATCCCGGGCCAGCGCAGCCGATTGTACGGCGCACGTTTTGGGGTTTGAATCAAGCGCCCGCCGGATACGGTCAGCCGGGCATTATCCAAAAGCACCTCGCCCGACGGGGAAAGCACCATCCCCCAGAATTCCGAAGTCAGGACCATCTTGCGGAAACGGGATCGATTCCAGATCTGGTCTTTTCTCCGGGCAATAGCCTCCCGGGTCATAAACGGATCTTCCGGGTTCTCGCCGGAAACATTTTTCACCCGGCCCACATCGTAATACTTGCCGGCCTGCTCGCCACGGCGCAGCACATGAAAGTCCAACCACTCCTGGTGAATCCAGTAAAGCCCGCCCTGGGGGTTTCGCGGCGGGGCGTCCGGATCCCGGTGAATCTTCCACGGCTCCACCAGGTCAAAAGTCAACCCGGTCCGGGAAGTGTATTTCGGGATGAGCTCCATGGACTGGCCAGTGGCCAGGCACATCACCGTGGCGTCAATAAACCGGAGCACAAAATCGGCATGCCGTTTATCAAGCTGGCGGTTTAACACGCTGTTCCAGAATTCTTCCGCGAGCTCGTCACTCTCGTTTTCAATGCTTAAAAAATCCGGGGAAAACGCTTTTTTCACCGCAGCCACCCCGTACATGACAGAGGCAAACGGCTTGGGAATGGTGACCCTGGATTGCCATTCCTCCTTAAACCGGTAAGACAGGGGCTCTTTTTCGTTAAAGGTGCGCCAGCAATCAGACTGCACCTCCCGGATCTCCTTGTTCGCAGTAAAAGACGAATTCAGGCAGTCCTGCACGTAATCCACGAAATGCCGCTCTTGCTCCACGCTGTAAGCCGCGGCCGCCTCCTCGCGCTCGGCAAGCTCCTGGGGATCTGCCTGCTGCCGGCGCTCGATTTCCGCCTGGCGATCGAGCAGATCCTCAAACGCGGGATTGTATGGTCCGCTACCAACCGGCATAAAAAACCCTTTCAGCCTTTTTTCTGAGAATAAATCCGCGCATCCAACACCTTTAACTGCTCGGACAACTGGTGATTCAAGCTAGTAAAATGCCCCACCGTGGCATCCAGCGAGCTTACCGATTCGCGCAGAGCCGACACCTGATCCCGGAACTGCTGGAAGTTTTCCTCGCCCTCAGCCAGGCGCTCTTGAGTAGCCTGCTGGCAAGCCACCTGTGTGGCTTCGACCCTGGCCACAACCTTACCCACCTCTTTAATATCGTCCTCATTGGAAGAAAGCCGCCTGGAAATCCGACGCAAAACCTCGCCGAATAAAGCCACGCCTAATGCAATCAACGCCCTGGCCCACAAGTCCATCTTCCCCCCGGGAATCTTGTATTAAATATCGGCGCCTGGCGCGTTGGGAAAGATCCGGTCAAAATTTTTACGGTACTGGGGCGAAGTTTTGCCGTTTTTCCAATCCGAGGACCGGGAGGGGCAACCCGAATGACAGGCCGACGGATCCGGCTCGCCGTTCCACCCATCTGGATGATGTGTCTCGGCGCCGCAATCCGTGCACTTGAAAATATGTGCATCTGTTTCATACGGCCCCCCTTTTCCCATTTCCCAAAACCTGTCATAAAAACCCATATCCCCTCACAAATTTGCCGCGCGTTGCTGGCCCCGGCCAGAGGAGTAACTCATAGCCCTGGCCATGCGCGCGCGTTGAGACATTTTTTTCCGCCTATCCAACCCTTTGACGTTTTCATAGGGAAACAGCACCGCAAGCATATAAAGCAGTGCATCGCCAGGGTGGCTGAACTGGTTTTTCACCGGCATGGTGCCGATGACATTGCCGTTATTGTCCACCTTCCAATGCCACCCCCCGTTTAGCGCACGGTGCAGCACGTATGCGCTGCGTGATAATTCCACCAGCGGCAGGCCGTTTGTGGCGAGCTTGGAAAATGCGGTGACCGCCGGATTCACCCGGTTTTCCCATCGCGTCGGGCCGGGCTCAAACCGGGTATGCAGAAGATCCTCAATCACGCGGGCGGCGGATTGCAGCGTGGAGCTCTGATCCGGGGTGCGCGCGGACGGATCTCCGATATCGCGCCAATCCTGGATCATGTCTTTATATTTAGGGCTTGCCAGAAGCGGCTTGACGTGCATCTCGATTAGCTCGCGCGGCCCGATATTGGTATCTGTGCACACGTCATGGATGATCAGGCGGCCCGGCGGGATGAGCTGGCCGATCACACAGGCCGGAGAATGATATGAGTCCCACCCGCGAATTCCCACCGCGCCCGGGATCACCGGCAGATCCTCGGTTTCCCGGAAATGTGTGGACGGCCGGTAGGTTTTGACCACGGGCACGCCTTGGCACACCGCTGCGGCCCGGCCTTCGACATACCTGGTATACTTTCCGGGATCGTTTTGAAACGCCGCAATATTGGCCGCCCTGGCTAGTTTGTTGAGCTTCTGGTTTTCCCCGCGCGGGATTTTAAACACCGAAAGATGAATTTCTGCCCCGGAATCCGGGTCTCGGGCCAGCACTCTGGGCCCGTGCGAGACTTCTTCTGTCCAGTGATCCTCATCCGCCGGATTCTGGGTGACCTGAACGCGCAGAGTTGTGCCTGCCTGGCGCGCGGCCCGGGCAATCGACATATCAAACACCCCGCGCGGTAGCCCGGCATTGGCCTTTTCAATAATCGGGGCGGGTTCTTCCAACCAGATAATTGCATACTGCGGCCCCTGCAGCTTAGACATGGAGGCCGGATCGTCAATGCCGAATAAATCCATTTCCACCTTTGGCTGGGAATGGATAACCATTTTCTTGTAATCGTCGTGAAATGTAACCAGGTTGCCCAGCATCTGCTTGATATCCGGGGCGGTGGAGATCTTGATGTTCTGGTGGGTGTCACGAATCAGCGCACCGCGGATATCCCTGCCGCATCGCTGGGCATGGGCAATCAGGCCGCCTACACCGGCATAAGTTTTTCCTTCGCCCATAGGCCCCATAAGCATAACCACATGTGCCTCGGAAAAAACAAAATCCTCCTGGGTCGGGGAAAATTCAAAAACAAAATCATTATTCTGTATGGCCTGGCCCATTTACTCTTCCTCCCGAACCAGGCGCAGCCGGCGCTTTCCGTCAACCGGCGGCCTTTTGCCGGCATTGTCCGGATCATCTTCGCCCGCGGCCTGGCGGGTTAAAAACACGATCCGTCCCTTTTGATCGTCATCGAGTAGACCGGCCTTGGACAACTTGGTCTCAATGATTTTATGTGCCATCCGCATAGCAGCCAGGCGCTGTTCCTGCCGGCGATCGTCTTCCTGGATATAAAAACAGGTTTGTTTGATCATCCATCGGATCACCCCTCTTTGTTTTTCCGGGTCCGTGGCTTCATCCATTTGCTGCCGCCACTTGGGAAACTCCCCGGAGATCCGCTCGGCAGCCGCGGCCACTCGTTCGGTGTGACTGGCCCCGGCTTCTCTCGACCAACCCAGGACCATTTTTTCCATTTCTTCAAGCGCATCCAGGTCGTCTGGCACCACGCGGTTGACATGGTCCTGGATTTTATGAAATGCCTCATCCTGGGCCGCGCTCCGGATCCTTGCCATATACCGGCCCACAGTAGCCTCGGACAAATCCGCACCATAATCAGACTGCAGCCGCTCAGTCATCTCGGCCCTGGTGGTTATCCCTTCTGCCATGAGGCTCTGGACTGTATCGGAGAGTCCGAGTTGCTCGATTTTGCAGGTTTTCGGCATGTGACAAGAATCCTTTGCGCTGGTCTAAAGGAGGACACCGTGAATCATTGCCACAACAATAACATGGGTTTTTGTTAAGGCCGGGCGCAGCCGTCTGTATTGGCGGCCTTTGGCAAACTTTTTAATAAATGGGCAGAAAAATGCGGCGGATTTTACTTGACAGGCTCTGCGGGCACGACCCCGAGAGTTTTATAGGTGGATATTCGTTTGCGCAGCGAGGTTTTGAAAAACGGGTGGGCATCGCTGTATTCAAAAACCTGCCCCCCGGACTTGACATGGCGCACCAGGGTGGCGGCTGTGTCTTTATACTTAAACGGGGTTATCACAAAAACCGCATCCACCGGCGAAATTTCCAACGCGGCAGCAGTTTTTGTGGTGGTCATCAACACACAGATATCCCCGGATTCAAACCGGGCCTCGGCACGCTTTTTTGCCCCGTCCTTGGTGCGGCCGGTAACAATCTCGGCATCCCGGAACTGCTCGGAAAGATGCGCGGAAATATCGGTTAAATGCCGGGTCCGGACGGAAACCACCAGCACGCGGGTAGAGTTGGCCACCACAGACAAGACGTCCGCGGTAATCTGCTTGTTTCGCAGTTCGTCTTCACATAGCTGCTGCAGTAGGGAGTCATAATCCTCGCCGGAATACGCTGTTTCTGTGTGAAAAACCTGCAGTACCGGCGGAGTGTCATGGTTTTTTACCTCCGGGACCTGGTATCGGATCGGACCGCAAAAAAGCGCCATCATTTGTGTTAACCCGTCTTCACGCTCAACCCGCTCGGCGAGGCCGGTGATATACCGGGTGGCCATGGCCCAGCAGATCTGGTAAAAAATCTTCACATTGGCCGTATCGCACCGGTCCACCACCAGGTGACCCACCTGTATATCGTCAAGGCATTTATACAAACTTCTATCAATACCCACCACGACAGCAGCCGCGGACTGCCGGTGCTGGTCGCCCACAAGGCCAACATCTTCCACATCAAGATCGGTGTATCGGAGTAGAGCGTCTCGCCATTGATACAACTGGTACTTGTGCTTGACCACGATCAGGGTTTTTTCACCCCGGGCGGCAATCAGGGCGCAGGTGATTAAAAAACCGCTATCCCCCGTTGCCCCCAAAATATTATAGCGTTTTTTCCACAAAGCTCGAAAAGCCTCAGACACTACCGGTTCCATATCTTTCCCAAATAACACAACCCGCGACATCGGCACGGAAATGGTATGATCATCCAGGTAAACAGGGATTTTTCGCGCCTGAAAAAAATCAATCAGCCACCGCAGCCCGGCACGTGGAAAACAGATCCGGTTTGCATCATCCACGTAATAAGCATACAGATATTTCTCCGGAGGCTGCAGGGAATGATACCGAAGCCCCCGGCGCCAGGCCGGGTTGATAAACGACGCGGCCCGGCGCAGATCCGCGGCCGCGGCTTCTGGTAAAACATCCAGGGACACCCGGGCTGAGGCATCCACCCGGATCTCCACGGGGCCGACCCCGGAAACCGCGCCGGTATTATCAACCACAGAATCCGCTTTTCCCACACCCCGCCGAGCATCCTGGCTTATTCCATGGTTCCCTGGGTCCCGCTCCCGCTCCCGCTTGACCGCAGGATCCGATCCGGGCCGGCCGTACTTGTTTAATAACCGATCAACACCCATCATCTTTCCCCCCGGGTTGGCGCGTGAACGTTTTTACCCTGTGTGCACACCAAAGTCACACCCGTGTCACGCGATAAATACTGAAAACAATTAAAAAAAATCCTACTGTGAACGGTGTGAACGCTTTTTTTACAAAAACATAAAAAAATATTTTCCATTTTTTTAATCATCCAAATCAATTTGGCGATTTGCAGATTAAGAAATTTCAAATGCTAAAGGTCTTTTAAAAAAGCGTTCACACCGTTCACACCCTATATATATATATATATAAATATAAAATATTATTATATATAATACTCTTTTTCCCTGTGAACACGCCCCGTGACACCCTGTGAACACCTTGGGGTGGGTGTTCACACCCCGCGGCCCCGTTTTAGATTATGCTGCACTTATCTGAACCTCCAAAAACACAGCAAGACCAATTAAACAAAAATCCCGATTTTCTTTAAAAATCCCATACACACCATTATATAAGGGGGGCGGGGCGCGATCCCCCGGTTTGCGATTTCGCCCGGTCCCGGGGTCCCCCTCCCCCCGGGACCGGGCGCCAGTCTATTCCGCTCCGCGCTGGGCCAGCCAGTGTGAAAGATTCTGCACGCTCGTGCCGTACTTCTTTGCGACAAATGTTTTTGTGGACCCATTGGCCAGTAGTGCCTGGATCTCATCGACGTGTGCGTCCAGCTTACTCTTACCCGGACCCGGCCGCCGGCCGAGCTTCACGCCGGCCGCGCGCTTGGCTGCCAGGGCTTCGCGCGTTCGCTCCGATATCAAGTCCCGCTCCACTTCTGCCATCATAGCCATGACCGTGGATATAATCTTGGATTGAATATTATCTGCCAGCTCCCAGCCGCCCTTAACCGCATAAATGCAGGCGCCGGCTGACTTGGCTGCCTGCAGGATTTCCAGTATCTCGATCATGGATCTGCCCAGCCGCGAAAGCTCCGGTACGATCAACCTATCACCGGCACCCAGGCCAGCGACCACGTCGCCGAGTTTTCGCTCGCGCCATGGCTTTTTCCCGGAGACTTTCTCCTCCACGAATTCCACACGGCCAAACCCCCGGTCTTGTGCAAATTGCAGCACGTCAGCCCTGAATTTGTATAGATCCTGGTCTGCCGTGGATACGCGGAGATATCCGATATTTCGGGCAGCGCGCACATTTTCAGCCGGTTGCCCGCTGCCGGCGTCCTGGTCCGCGTCGGCTGCCGAACCTGTTTTTTGCCCTGTTTTTTTCATGGCGCCTCCCCTTTTTAAATAGAATCAAAAGAAATTCTAAGAAATCCCCCTCAGATTGATTTATTTTTACACTTTTCCGAAAATGAAAGTCAAGCCTTTTCTTTTTATTAATACATCAAACACAAACGATCATTTTCTACCGCTCATATTTCAAATGAAAACCAGCCGGCTGAATTCTATTTCACCTATCGCCGGCCTGGAATATTTTGGGCCCGATTTGCATCAACCTCCACCACCCCGGCGGTTGCGCAGCAATCTTTCGCGCAACCGCACCGCGCGCGACTCGCGGCCGGGTGCAAATGCGCAGAAAATTTGATCAAATCGGCCGAAAATTGCGCGCAGCTCGCACAATGATGTTCAGATAGCCTGCCTATTTGTTCTACCGGCGCATTTCCATGTCGCTTTCGTGCAAACCGTGCAAGCCAAACACCTCATTATTTTTTAAATGGACGGGGATATTTGCTGCATGAAAAATAAAAAATTATTAACAAATTCAGGGTAAAGGGAGTTTTTATATTTTTTTTTGTTATTTTCCCCTTGACACCATGGCGCCATGGATTTATTTTAGATCCAGAAGGACACCACGACACCATGACACTAAAAATCTAAAGGAGGATATCATGAACATTTACCAACAAGCACTCATGGCACAAAACGCATGCAACGGCGGCGGAATTATTAACAGCCTGCCGGCTATCGTGGAGGAGATTCGGGCGGAAGCCATTGCCGCAAAGGGAGACTGGAGCATAAGCGACATCAACGAGCACCCCGTGATCCAGCTCATAGCAGACAAACTCGTGGACCTTGCCGGCGTGCGAAGTATGGAAGCATACAGCCAAGCTTATGACATTTGCGCAGCTCGCGCAGGCGCATGATGCAATGCCAGGGCCCGGCGCCGGAGGAACCGGGCCCGCTCATGGCACTATGACCTGCAACTATAACCGAGGAGGGCACCATGAACCCTATGACAGAACACGTAAAGAAAAACATAGCAAAGAGGCTCGAGAGAAAACTTAAAAAATTCGGAAAAGAAAATCCTACAAAAACACCGTATTGGATGGCGCAGAGGGGAGTAGAAATTTTGATTAAAGGCGGTTATGTAAATAACAGAAATATTTACAGTTATTAATAGAGGCAATATTCGAGAAAAATAGAAGGAGAACGCTATGAGAATCGTATACCTACCGGCCATTGAAAAAAGAGTTTCACTTAAGTCCTATATTGCCGGCATTAAAAAAGCCAAAGCAAACCCGGAAGCGACTTTCCCGCATGGCTTAACCTGCTGGTGGAGCTGCACTGGCGAAGAGATCATGGGCCAGTTTATGCGAGGGCTGCACGATAGAATCAATCAAGCAATCCCATACGTGCAGCGGGGATCCTGATGCAATGCCAGGGCGTCTGGAGGAGGCAGGCGCCCGCGCATGGCACCACGAACCCCCAACACCAAGAGAAAGGAGAAGGTCCATGAGTTATGAAATCGTAAAGGGAATCAAAATTGACGAGGCCGCCGGCAAGGTTTTTATTAAGGCTTCATCCAACAATGTCATCCCGAAGCATTTTGACTGGTGGGAAGCCCCGGTAATTTCTGAAATCTTGCACCAAAAAGGCAAGGAGGAAGTGGAGAAAGTTATCCTGCTGGAATACTGGGAGGGCAACCTGCAAGGCGGTGATAACCTTTATGACAAAACAGTGCGGTACTACAAGCACAGACTCCCGTATAAATGGAACAATACCGGGAAAGCCGAGGAAAGAGGAAAAACAAATCGTTTCGGGTACTTGATCGAGTTCACCACGGAAGAAGTCAAGGAAGGTTTATACCAAAAATATCTTGCTTACAAACAGCGTGATATGTCTGCACGTTTCTGTATCAGCTGGAAGGATATGTATATCCGGAAAAGGGCAGGTAGGCACCTTTATTTAGCGTGGGACCAAAAAAGCGCCAAACACTTCAATAGCTACGAAGACGCCTTTGTTTATGCCTTAAATTTTACCCAGAACCCAGAAGAACTCATAGAAAGAGTTATTAATTCATGATGCAATGCCAGGGCCCGGCTTGGAGGAACCGGGCCCGCGCATGGCACCATGACACCACAAACCAAAGAAAGGAGGGCCCCATGGGTTGGAAAATCACAAAAGACCATATCAACCGGAAATGCGGAGAGAAAACCATGGAGGGAAAAGGATACGGAACTATCAAGGACAGGCCCACCGTGCCCTTTCGCCTGCACGATGATGACGGCGAGCTTTGTTTCGAGGGCATCATTGCAACGGACTGGCTGGAAGGCTTTGCGGATTACGCCTTTGCGCCTCTTGACTGGGCACAATCGGACTACGGCTGCACGGAAATGAAATACAAGCAAAACGGAAAATGGGAAACATTGTAAAAGTAGGCGCCGGGAAAGGGCCCGGCGCCCATGAACCCCAAACAAAGGAGACACCACCATGAGCATGGCACCGGAAGAACTTAAACTTTTTTGGTTTAGCGATGAAATCGTCCGCCTGGTGAACGAGCGTGACGAAATGACCACTTCTGACATGCAGGGCATAGCCGGCGCCCTGGCGAGAAAGATCTACCAGGCAGGCAAAGAGGCCGGCCAGGTGACCGGACTGGAAATGGAGACTGACCCGCCCGAAGTTTACCCGGAAGATGCAGATGAATGTACGAGCCCACACGGGCACGAATTTGTCTGCACTGGCACCGCATACGGCGGAGACGACGAGCGCTATATGGGCGAGGGGCGGTCTTACTGTATGCACTGCGGCGCCGACGGCGACGCTTAAAATCCCAAAGCGAAAGGAGACACCACATGACAGGAGCAAAAGCAACAACCCTTAATTGGAACACAACAGGGGAAGAATCCAGAAATATTCTGGCAATCGCCAGCCGGGCGGCGGCAAACAAACCAGAGCTCGACGAGCTGGAAGTGGCCATGGACATCACGGCCGTGCACCTTAATGATCCGGCCGTGAATATCGACCTGGACCGCCTGCTTAACTTCGACAAATTTAACTTTATGCACGACATTCTGGGCATTAACCGGCATATCGACCGGCAAAGCGGCCAGCTTTCAAATTGTTTCCTACCCAGATGCGCCCGGGGGAATTAGTAATAGTGCAATGCCAGGGCCTGGCGCCGGAGGAACCAGGCCCGCGCATGGCACCATGACACCCAAAATCAAAGGAGGGAAGCCCTATGGAGAAAAATGAAGAAATCAGAATTTTAAGAGAGACCGTCAATAAACTGGGGCGCAACAGTTATACCGGAGACTGGCTTGCGGGCCTCATCCCGGAGATTGAAGGCCTGATGCGGGCGGATATTTGCCCGACGATTACCATTAACGAAGCCAAACAGCAGGCAGCCGCTATTATCGACGAAGCACGCGGGAAAGCTGCCGATATTGAAGCAAAAGCAAAGATCGAGGCGGATACCATCATTAAAGGCGCTGAGCAAAAACGCGACAGGATTTTCACCCAAGTCTGGGACAGCCTTAAAGTCGCAGAAAAAGAACTTTCTACCATGTAAGAGGCGGCCATGGCATATCACGACGGAAAAAAGAAACTGGAAATCACTCCGATGACAGTGGGATATTTGGTGGAGTTAAACGACCCTGGTGGTCTCACTTATCTGACCACATACCCCATAGACCGCATGGGTTGGAAGCTCACCTTTGACGGGGATTTAATTCACGCCCACATTGCAGATGGCTCATACTACGAAAGGAGGGAGGTATACCAAAAAATCAAGAATGACAACTATTACAAGCACACCCGGATATATTATTACCAGGGGCGCTTGTATACCTGCATTAAATCCGAACTTATCGGCCCGGGCCGATAAAAGGAGGGACCATGCAACAAGTAAAGGACAAACAGGCAGTAGAAGTAGAAAGCCTGGGCTATTTGAAAAACGCGGGCGTAAAGTATTCGTTTCTCTGCTTTGAAAGAGATCCGGACCTTGAAGCGATCCGGGTATACCATATACGCAACCCGGAAATGATCTTTGCCATCAGTTTTTGGTCCGGCGAAATGGTAGACGATGAAAATCTTACCACTTTCGATGAAGAAATCCCGAGAATCCCCTGTCATTGCGTGGAATACTGGGATCAAACAAATCCTGACAACGACAAGGTCCTGCACAAATGCAAAACCACATACGAAGCAGTCCAGGGCGCTGTCTACGAAGTGCTCATGCAGGATTTTAACACCACGGATTTTCGCGAGCCGCAATGGTAAAACCCGGCGCCGGGAAAGAGCCCGGCGCCGGGCACCCCCAAACTTTGAAGGAGACACCACGACCCCGAAACCAAAGGAGGAGGCATTTATGAGTTTACGAACCCACACGTATCATGTCAACGGAAAAGAGATCAACATCAAGGCAAAAAAGGACGTGGCCAAAAAGATGATGCAACGGATAACCTCGCTTACAGACATCCGCCGGCACCGCCGGGAGCTGACCGGCATCAAGGGCGGCGACGCGGAGCGAAGCAGCACCTATTACATGCCTTTATCCCCACCAGGCACCCTGGCAGACGAGACCGGCTTTGAGCGCGAGCTTGCGCACTTTATGGCCAAAAACCTGCCGGACCCGATCACGGAGTCAGACTGGCCGGAAATCCAGGCCCGCATTGACGATATTTTCAACCGGCACGTGCCTGTGGACGACAAACGGCAGACCCCGGACCAGCAAAAAGAACAGGCCCGCCAGTCCAACGATGCCGCCACCCGCCGCAAGGCCGAGCGGGCAGAAAAGCAACGCAAATTCTTTGAACAGCAGCAGGGGGTAATCCAGCAGTATCCGCACCTGCAGCGGCACGACAGGTCAAAATCCGATTATGCCGTGGCCGCGACAAATATTCGCACCGAGCTCAAAAAGACCTGGCCGGGCCAGGAATTCTCCGTGCGCAGCAAGTCGTTTTCCATGGGCGATGCCATTGACATCCGCTGGACCGACGGGCCCACCCGCGACCAGGTGGAAAAGCTCACCAATAAATACCAGCGAGGGCACTTTGACGGCATGCAGGATATGTACGTGGATGATTACTGGGATGTCTGGACCAACACGTTCGGCGGCAGCAAGTACGTAACCGCAGAGCGCAGCCTGTCTGCAGCCGCCATGAAACAGGCCGCAGCCGAGGCCGGCCGGCCCGAGGCCGTGGAGGAGGATGCAAACGGCGCCTATAGGCTGGCCACAGACCGGGAGACGGAAAAACAGATCCGCACCATTGCCGAGGAAAAATCTTATTATCAGACACCAGAGCAGGCCTCCGAAGACAACAACGATCCCCAGGGCGAAGTCCAGGTCCTGGAAAACCCGGAGAAAAACGGTATTGAAATTTGGTTCTCAGAAAAGCCCAGCCCCGGGATCCGCGCTATCCTGAAAGCCAATGGTTTTCGCTTCCACCGGAAGCGGGCATTCTGGTACGCCAAGCAAAATACCAAGACCTGGGCGGTTGCAAAGGATATTGCAGATCGATATCAGGTTGAAATCCACAAGGCGGCGTGACATTATAGCGCCATAACACCAACCGACCCGGCCGGCACCAAAACCGGCCGGGCCCTGCAAAAAGGAGCGTGCAGCGTGGCAGCAGACGAAGAAATCAAAAAACTCAGCATCCGTTATCCAGAGAATCTCTGGCGCCGGCTGAAAATGCTCGAAATCGACGGGCATATTAGATCCATCAACAACTTGACGATTGCGGCCGTGGAAAAAGAGGTCCGGCGCATAGAGCGACAAAAAGAAAAAAAGGAGGAATAAATGAAAAGCGATTCAAGGTTGGAAGCAGAACGACAAGTAAGCGGACTGGCAGAGCAACACGCTCGCATGTTCGCAGCAGGGCGTGATATGTATTACGCCCTGCTCCACC
>Ga0194138_10000314_pt1 | contig 23200 bp, 25 predicted proteins | sample TARM_MetaG_T2_14_FD_134022 | JGI IMG/M metagenome (GOLD analysis project Ga0194138, IMG submission 134022) | Freshwater microbial communities from Pennsylvania, USA, analyzing microbe dynamics in response to fracking - TARM_MetaG_T2_14 (version 2) | ecosystem: Environmental > Aquatic >...
CCATCGCGTGTTCTTGGGACAATGAGTTCTAATCGACCAATGCGAGTTGAATAACTTCGTTCATAATACCCATTTCTTGATGAGTTGCGATGTTCTTCTCGAGAATAGGCCTCAACATGGATATAATCATCGCGTTCTTTTTCCATCAGTTGGTTGAAAATCGTCGTTAACATTTGCTTCGCGAGTGAATTTGCACCACTATTTGAAATGATGTCTTGAATCTGTTCAAGATTTAAATTAAGATTGATTTGGGTCATAGAATTTGTCCTTATGTGGTGTCGTTACTAACATAATAGCAGACTACTATGGCCTTTTTATTTTTACACAATTATACGGACTCTACCAAAAAAATGAAAAATGCATAAAAATAACGGTTAAAAATATGCATATTGCATATTTTTTCATTTTAGATTATAGTTTTATTAGGGTAAAAGAAAATGAAACGACTCATCGAAGATAAACTGCAAGCTTGGTATAAGTCTAATAATAAGAAGCCTTTGATCATTAAAGGAGCCCGGCAAGTCGGAAAAACATATAGTATTCGGGAATTCGCCAAGAAGAACTATGATCAATTGGTAGAAATCAATTTTGAGAAACAGCTGGAATATGGAGTCTTGTTTGAAAAAACGCGCCGCCCACAGGAAATCTTGGAGTATTTACAATTATCATTTTTAGATATTAGCTTTGATTCAAAGACATTGTTATTCTTAGATGAAATTCAAGCCAGTCCTGGTGTATTAACCGCCTTGAAGTTTTTAGCTGAGGAGTTTCCGACAGATATCATCTGTTCAGGAAGCGTTCTTGGCGTTGCTATAGCTTCAAGCTCTTCATTTCCGGTAGGATATGTTGAAACTTGGGAAATGGTTCCGTTGACCTTTACTGAGTTTTATGGGCTTCTGGAATCAGTGATGATTGGATGGCAAGACTAATCAATGCTTTTGATACCTTTGCCCCGTTAAGTGAACCGCTGCATCAGAAAATGAATGATTTCTTTAAAGACTACGTAATTGTTGGCGGTATGCCGGAGGTTGTTAAGACTTTTGTTCAGACAAAATCATATAAGGAAGCGTTGTCTGTTCAAAGAAGGATCGTTCAGGACTATGCAAACGATATGGCTAAGTATGCAAGCGGGACTGATCGCATTAAGACACGAGAATGTTTTGAATCAATTCCGATTCAGCTTGCTAAGGATAATAAAAAATTCCAGTATAAGGTTGTTAAAGAGGGATACAACGCTCGTTATTATGAGTCCAGTTTGCGTTGGCTTGAAGATAGCGGTCTTATTATCAAGGTGAATCGGCTAAGTCAGATTGCCGATCCTCTTGAAGCCTATATTGAATTGCCTGTCTTCAAAGTTTATATGGGCGATACGGGTTTACTGATTTCTCAATTCAATGAGGGGGTCGTTAGAGAATTGCTGACGGGCGAACTTGGTATCTATAAAGGAGCTATTTATGAAAGCATTATGGCCCAAATGCTTCGTGCGGCAAATAAAAGAGGCTTTTATTATGAGCCGACCAACAACACAGAGATTGATTTCATTATCTACTATGAAGGCCTTGTAACACCGATCGAGGTTAAATCGTCTATACGGACAAAATCCATAGCTTTTGATAATTTCATAAAAAAGCACCAATCGCAAAAGGCTTTTAGAATTTCAATGAAAAACATCGGCAAAAGTGAAGATGGGAGTATTACTTATCTTCCATACTACTTGTTTGAAATGCTATTGAATACAGAAAGACGAATATTGGATTGAGAGAAATCCATAAGAGTTCTCATGAGTATATAGTCGTTTGATAATGAATCTAAATAGAAAACCCACTTTCATAGGTGGGTTTATCTCTGATTATCAATAATCGTTTTTATGCTCTTGATAGAATGCATTCAGATATTCTTTATCGGCATCTGATAAATCATGCCATCTTAGTTTTTGAATTGCGCCTTCTAAAGCTCTGAGTCTGTTGACACAGGCAGATGGATCGATCTGCTTAATCTTTAATCAAGCTTCGGTACTACCGGCATTGACCAAGTCTTCATAAGTATCAATACCTACTTCGTGGAGTTGTCTTTCATTTTCTTTGCCGATATTAGGCAAATCAGATAGTTGTGCCATATCACACCTCCCAAATCCTTATCTATAGATATTCTGCGCCTGATTCATCGCGCTTTCAAGTAAGAAGTGATCTGATTCACGAACTATGAGTTTTTACCAATGCTTATCATTGGCTTTTTCGTTGGAAATGCCATCTCTTCTGCTGATATATAAACAAGCAGCGTCCAATATGATGTGCAGGGACTGATCAAAGAGCGAACTAAGCAATTGGATCGATTTGCGTTGGGTCTTGTCTGATGTTCTTATGGCGCCGGGTACGATCAATACAAAATCCGAGAATGAAGCTAATGTGGATTCTTTTTTACTTGAAACGGCCACGACCTGACATCCAATCTGTTTGGCCTTTTTGGCAGTGGTCACCACGTTAGCAGATTCACCTGATCCCGAAACGACAACCACAACATCCTCAGAAGATAAGGCTGGATTGATGGTTTCACCTACGACAAAAACAGTGTAGTTTAAATGCATCAAGCGCATAGCAAAACTTTTTGCCATAAATCCGGAACGGCCTTCGCCATCAACAAAGATTCTTTTGCTGCGATCAAAAAAGGAAGTAAATTCTTCTACATTCTGAACGTCGACCGCCTTTATAACGTCATCGATTTCACTCATGATGTGCTGGATTATTTCGTGCATATCAATCTCCTATAGCTTCTTTCATTTTACGCGCAGATGCTGATGGATCTTTGCTTTTTGTGATGGATCCGCCTACAATAACGATGTCAATGCCGTTTGTCTTTATCAAAGGGATCGTCTGTAAGCTTATCCCGCCGGCAATGGCTGTTCTTTTGGCTTTTAGCTTTCCTATCGTTGTCTCAAGCAGCGATTCAAGACTGAGCGATGTTTGATCCATAGCTAAATGGATGGCGAATATGGCGGTCTCAAATCGAAGCAGTTGTTCCAGCTTAGCATCATTAACTTCCAGTAAATCAATCACGTAGTCTTTTTTAAACTTCTTTGAAACCTCTTCACAGATCGCTATTGTGTTCAAAGCTGCAGCTCCCATAACGGTTGCTATATCAGCGCCAGCCTGATAGACAGCTTCAAACTCATACTCAGCTTCATCGATTGTTTTCAAATCGGCCAGGATGGTGATATCCGGAAAGTTTTCTCTGATTTTTCTTACGGCATGCATGCCATAGTCTTTGATCAGAGACGTACCGATTTCAAAAATATCTACGAAGTCTTTTGTATGATGGATGATTTGGATAGCTTTCTCAAGCGGTACTCTATCGATGGCTAATTGTAACTTCATTCGGTTTTCCCTTTTCGAATATAATCAAATAATTGTTTTCGTGTCGGAAGACCTAGATTATCGCTGATATGCGTCACTTGAATTGAGCCGATTGCATTTCCGCGAATAACGGCTTCTTCAACGGGAACATTATCGAGCAAACCACTGATTATCCCTGTGGCAAACCCGTCTCCGGCACCTACAGTATCAATTACTTGATCAACTTTGAAACCAGAGATGAATGTCTTGGTTGAAGGGTTGCTTAGGTAAGAGCCGTCAGCACCCAATTTGACGATCACGGTTTTTATCCCGCTTTTATGATAAAAATCTGCAATCTCTTCTGGCTTGCTTTTTTTGCATAGAATCTTTCCTTCTTCAATACCCGGAAGGAAGTAATCGCAATGTCTCGCAATATCGTTGATAACTTCGATCATCGTTGCTTCGTTTTCCCAAAGGCTTGGGCGAAGATTTGGATCAAAGCTGAGCGTTATATGGTTTTCCTTTGCCCGTTGTATAAGACGATAGGTTGCTTCTCTGCAGGAAAGCGATAAGGCCGGCGGAATGCCGGTAATATGAATGAGCTTGATTCCGCTCAAATCAATCGCATTGATCTCATTTACAGACAGGTGTGATGCTGCGGAACCTTTTCTGAAATACGCTACGTCAGGATCACCTTCCTTTGCTTTGCCTTTCAATTGAAATCCGGTTTTATAAATAGGATCGAATGCGATGAATTCTGTTCCGATGGATTCCTTCTCTAAGAATTTCTTGATGTATAATCCCATAGGATCTGATCCCAATTTAGTTATGTAATTCACTTTATATCCAAGTCTGGTCAAGCCTATGCTTACGTTGACTTCTGCACCGGCCAAAGACTTTGTAAAATGTTCAACATCTTCTAACGGCCCATAATCATCTGCAATAAACATAGTCATTGGTTCTCCAAATAAAATAACGTCACTCATCCATTTTTCTCCTTGCATTGTTTATTTATTTCCATGATATCCGCAATCAGTGTTTGTACTTTTTCATCATTATGAGGATACAACATAACAACGTCAAATACATAGGGATTATAGGAGATATCCATCAGTGTTCGGGCGAAAGACATCGCCGCGATTTCACTGACAGCTATCGCTTTGGACTCGTTTTTAAATGGGCCCAATCTCCATAATTCGATTTTCTCTGTCTGCGTAATGATATCGGGATGAATATATTCTAAATGATGAAATATCTCATGTGCAATCAGCAGCTGCTTGACATCTATGCGCTCAAGCAATGATGAAAGATGATTGTCTTTTATCCATGTATTTACGCGTTCAATGTTTTTTTGATATAGGGTTACTTTGTTTGGGGAATTGTACTGCGCAAATACGATATACCCGTCGCTGCCTTCGCTTTCTTTAAGAATGATCTGTATACCAGCATCTTTGCAGTATTCAGAAACAGCGTTTTTGCCATAAGCTTTTTTGATTTTCATCGCTTCTTCATGACCGCAGGAAATGGCTTTTTTAATCAATTCTTCTTTTTTATCTATGGATATCTTTCGCCGGATAGGATCACGGCTGAATGCGTATTGACCCCAAACGTAATCATCAATCTGGATAATGGCGCGCATGTTTTCAGCGATCATAAATTATTCCTGGCAGCAATGATGATCACTTCATCTTCGGATGTCAATGACAGTTCGGTATCTACGATCATCAACATCTGCTCAAAATCCATCATTCCTTCAAAATCCAGGACCTTTCCGCCAATGCACATATATAAATCCGGAACCAAACGAATATCGTTTTTAAATACGGCATACGTATCCCAGATTTTGGAAAGCTCTTCCGCAACCAGATCAAGCTTGCATGAAATTGCTGTGCCATCACCGCGCTGAACTTTAATGAATCCTTTTCTGTCAATTAATCGTACCGCTTCCTTGTTATTCTTCGTTGCGGAAAAAACATAGAAAACATCGCTTTTCACCAACAGAGTTGTTGATTCAACAGTCACTCCCATTGATTTGGCAGCTATCGCTGCGGCTTCTGTCTCTGTGCATGCTTTTAACAAATCCGTTGTTTGCACTTCGGTGGATCCAAGAGCAATAGCTGTGATTCTCGAAGTTTGAGAATCGATTTCAATTTGAACTTCGATCGTATCAGGAACAGCTCCGTTCTTTATGGCTAAGTTTGCGGCTTCTTGTTTGATATCCGCTATGTCTTTTTTAGTCGGGTTTGGAATCGTTCTTTCCACCACATCTCTGACCATAGCCAAGGCAACTCCGATCGAGGAGATGACTTCAGCGTTTTCGGGAATATCATATTCCATGCCTAAACGCTCTGCTGAATATGGCAACAGGGCTGCGGCTCCGCCGCCAACGCCCACTAATGAGATCTGATCCCGTTCGATTTTGTATTTTTCTGTAAGCGTGTCAATAACAGGTTTGATTTTGCTGAAGGATTTATCCAGGATCTGTCTTGCTACTTCTTCTACACTGAGTCCCATATATTCGGCAAGGGGAGTCATTGCTTTGATCGCCGAGTCTTTGTTTCCAAAAGAGAAATGATCTGGATTAACCAGTCCAAGAACGTTTGCCGCACAACTATTCGTTATTGTTATGCGTTTGCCATTCTTTAATCGGATGGATACATAATCTGAAGGATCGCCTTGTTTAGGACTGAACAGTTCTAACTGAGGATCTTCAATTTCAGCAATCGGTGTATAAACCGCATAGGGCATTCCGGCAATATGAGCACTTCTTGGCCCGACATCGACAACCCCGTCTTTTGATGCGCGTACCATGCTGCCGCCGGCGACGCCAAGTACCCGTACATCCAAAGAATTGATGTATGTTGAATGGCCGCCAACGATCGAATAATCAACCGCAGGGCGTCCGTTTTTGATAACTCCAATATTCGTGCTTGTTCCGCCGACCTCGAAATAAATCGCATTCGATGTTCTTAAGTACATTAAGGTACCAACTACACTCGCTGCAGGACCGGATAGCATTGTAAGAACAGGTCGTTTTTTCATTTCCGCAACATCCATGACACCACCATCACCGCGCATGATCATCAACGGAGCTTTGATCCCGGCCTGACGAACACTGCTTTCTGTCCGGTTGGCTGTATCCAGCATTTTAGGCAGAATACTCGCATTGATGGCTGCAGTACGCGTCCTTCTGGTCAGACCGTATAGTTTGCTGATTTCAGAGGCAATAGAAACAAGAAGACCATGTTTATCGGCGATTTGCTGGATATGTTTTTCTTCGGTAAAGTCATCAACTCCAAAGGCTTTTGAAGCAACGATAACCGAAGCATTCATTTTCCTGAGTTCAATAATCGCATTTTCAATAGACGCATCATTGAGATCATTTTTCTTGATGAAAACATGAGATGTTTTTATCAGTCTTCCGGTACCCAGATCAATGTCCGGAATATTGCTTTGCTTACGCGCAAGAACAGCTTCAAAACCGCCTTTTCCCGATGCAATGATACCGACATTTGCCACATCGCCTTCAAGCAAGGCATTGGTTGCTTGAGTTGTACTATGGGCAATAAAAATGACATCATCCGGATTGATCTTATTATCGGTCAGGCATAGCTTAAAAGCATCAATGACCCCTTGTGCAACTCCCGATGCATGATCGTGCGTTGTCATCACGGATCCTTTGCCGATTATTTCGTGTGTGATGTTATCAATGGCCACAGCTTTTGTGTGTGTGCCGCCTACGTCAATTCCGACTCTAATTGCTATTTTATTCATAATTATCTCCTTCAGTTTTATCTAATTAAATAATATGCATAACCTCTGCCACACTGACAGAGGTTATGCGTTACGTCGAATTCTAGCCAAACATTACGTATACAATCACTGAGTTGATAACCGCAATGATCCAAGCCCAAGGAACGCCAGACAATAAGAAGTCTTTTGGTGAGGTTTTGGTGTAATTGATACCCCATAAGTTCCATGACTGGGTAGGACATGATGAAATGTTCATAGTAATTGTTGGAATATAAATCAGTGGGAATAAATATGCTGCAGAAAAAGTTCCGACACTTCTTAAAATACCCAAAGTGGCTGAACCGGCTCCAAAGACAGTCAATGGTCCTCTGAAAAGTCCAAGAGGTGCCACGACCGCAAACAATATTGCTACCAATAACGTACTGGTCGGCATAATACCACCTAGGATGCTTGTAAAGAATACAGCGTTCATTCCGGATACACGGTTGAACATTGGCAAAATAAACAAGAATCCTAATAATGATGCTACATCCACGACACCATCGTAGAATGTTTTGGTCATTATTTGCTCTAATGAAGAATATGATTTAGCTTTTCCGGTAACAAATAAAGCATAGAAACCGGCAACGATAAACGCTGGAATTGGTTGCCATTCAAAGAAGATTGCCAAGACTACTGGAATCAACGGTGTGATCAAAGCGATAAACGGAGCGTGTTCACTGTCATCCAGTGATCCTGTTGAAGCAGCCCACGCATGTGAAACTTTTGATTCACGGCCTAATCTGAATGCTAACATAGCCAGTATGACTAATAACTGAACGCCCATGGCTGTAAAACCAAATCGCAAGTAGTTCATATCATATGCAAAGCCTTCAAATATTCCTTGCATTTGTTTGAACAAAACAATGTTTACATACATACCGGATCCAACTGACATTAGATATGAGGACACAGCTAATGACTTAGGAACGCCAAGTGACAGTAAAATCGGAAGCACGATAACGCCAATAGCAACGACAGCTCCGGCACCGAAAGTACTCGTAAAGATAAGACCGGTAACCAAGGATAATAATACTGTCGTAATAAGAGGTTTGTCTCCGCCTAACTCAACTGTCTTTTTGATGATCGTTGAGGCAATACCGGTTTTTACCAATACTTGACCAAACCAACTACCGAATATGACGACTACAGCGGTAGCTCCCCAACTTTCAGGACCGCCCTGGAAAATTGTCGTTTGAGCTTGTTGCCAAGTAATCTGTCCGCCCAATATTCCCAATGCAACCCATACAATAGCCATCACTAAGAATCCGATCATTAGGTTTCCGCCTTTGATTGCATAAGTAGTGAAGACCACGAATGATAATAACAATAAAATACCAATCACAGTTTCTAACATACATTTCTCCTTTATCTGTTAGTGATTTTTGAGATCTCGATTTCAAGTTGCTTCAAGACCTCTGTTCCGCATGGATACTCTATGGCGAGGGGTACACTTGGGAGAACATCAAGGACTTTTTTCCATGGAATGTCTCCCTCGTCTAAATATGTTACCTGGGCAGTGCTTCCTCCTTTCGCATCTTTAAGATGAATATAAGTGACATGTTTAGCCAATAGCTGAGCATTGATAAGCGGATCTTGGTTTTGCCACAACCAATTACCAATGTCAAATGTTGTCGAGGTTTGTCCCCCTAATGCATAATAATCTATTAAAAATGAGTGGATTTTTTCGACCCGTCCATTTTCAAAAGTCTGGTCATTCTCAACGGTAAAGTTGACTTTGTATTGCGCACATAGATCATTTAAAAGCAATGCGTCTTCCTGCATCACGCTTGCGTAATCACCGATAACGACTTTGATCATATTACAGTTCATTGCCTGGGCTTCTTTGAAGTAAGTTTTTAGCCCGTCATAATTCACTTTTTTATCGGTATATAAGTATTCCGGTACCGAATAGTAGACCTCCATACCGAAGTCTTTTGACAGTTTGTTGATTTTCGGCAGTTCAGTCGCGAGATCCGTAAAGAGTTCTCTTCGTACCTCTATTTTTTTGTATCCGGCATTGCCTAACTGCTCCATGACTTCTACCTGAGATAAGCCATTTTGGATGAGCTCGATAAATACAAGGGTATTTATAAAAATCGTTTCTTTACTTAAATGTGTTGGCATGAAGCAATCTCCTACATCTGTTTTTTAACTCATCTAGATTTGAGACTGCTATATTCTTGGTTAGATAACCACCCACACCAACGGCATATGCACCGTTCTCAAACCACGAAACTATTGTTTCATCATCAACGCCGCCAGTGGGCATCATATCAATAAAGGGCAAAGGCGCTTTTATCGCTTTGATAAGTGAGGGCGATAAGGTTTCTCCTGGAAAAAGTTTCACAAGATCACAGCCTAGATTATAGGCCGTTAAGGCTTCTGTAGGCGTGGCTGCGCCCATTGAGAAGAATATATCCACATCATTACAGAAGTCAGCGACCTCTGTAATGATGCAAGGGGAAACAATAAAATCCGCATGGTTCTCTAATGCCGATTTTGCCTGTTCTTTATTAAGCACTGTTCCGGCACCGATGAGTGCATCCGGATAGTCTCTCTTCAGTTGCGAAATCAAATCCGCAGCTCTGTCTACAGTGAAAGTGATTTCCAGTACATTGATCCCTTCTTCGATAATTGCTTTGCAAATCGATTTTGCAAGGTCATAATCAAATACGCGAATCACGGCGATAATTCTGTGTTTTAATTCTGCTTTTATATCTTTTCTCTTCATTTAGATACATCCTTTCTATCTTTAGGTTTGATCGTTGTTGAGCCGCGAACGACTAGCTTAGTGGGCAATTCCACGTATTTTTTTTCTGGCGTGATCCCTTTTTCAATACGCTTGACCATCAGTTCGGCAGACATCACACCCGTTTTGTATGAATCTTGTGTGAGCGTCGTAATTCCCGGAGGAATCAAAGATGCCCAGCCCCAGTCATCAAATCCACAGATACCAAAGTCTTCCCCAGGCATATAGCCCAGATTTGCCATGGAGGATAGAACGTTAAGCAGGGTGACTCCATTTACAGCGAATATACATAAGTTCTCATCCGGATTTTCCTCTTTGTATATTTTTAGGTTTTCCATACAAACATTCAAATCAGTTGAATCCACAAGAAACTTATATTTGTTTCCGTCAAGTGTATATAGTTTTGCCATAGCGTCGATATATCCGTTGTAGCGTACGATACGGCTACTGATTGCGCCGGGATCTTCAGTAAAGAAAGCAACCTTGTCATAGCCTTGATTATGTAAGAATTTTATACAGTTGAAGGTTGAGTGATAGTTTTCAGTCGTGATCGTATCGACTAAGTACTTGTTTTTCAGTGTTCGGTCAGCCATTACAATCGGCATACCATTTTCATGAATATCGATGAGATACTCATCGTTGTATCCGGTCGTGTTCACAATAAGACCTTCAAGCTTGTTGTCTAGCAAAGAATCAATGCTTTCCAATTCGCTTTCCTTCTGATTATCGGTATTAACGAACATAACCTGATAGCCTTTTTTCTTGCAGACATCATTGACGCCTTTCACTAAATATGAAGAGAAGGGGCTGGTGATGTCAGCAATAACACAGCCGATCAGTCCGCTTTTTCGTGATTTCAAACTGCGTGCGATATTGCTGGGCCGATAATTCAATTCTTTGATAACTTCTTGAATTTTCAGCCTGGTTTCAGCAGACATACTTTCGTATTTTCCATTCAGATAACGCGAAACAGTTGTCTTAGATATGTTTGCTTTTTTAGCAACATCAGCAATAACTATTCTTTTATCGTTCATTTTGCACCTAGTTTACCGGTTTACGAAACCGGTTTACCAATATTATATTTATTGATGTAAGCGCTGTCAATAGTTTTTTGTAAAATATTTCTGACTTGCATGCGAGAATAGCCTTGGTGCTTTTAATCGGGCATGCAAGCACGCGTAAGCTCTAGCTGGCTTACTTGCATTATAAAAATGCCCCTCAAATAAGGAGCATTATTTTGTGTCTGTATGCCTTTTTGGCTAAAAGAATAATAAAACCCATTATTGGATAATGGGCTGGATTGAATCATGGCAGGGGTAGCAGGACTGATGAAAAAGCTTTACCAAGTCTTACAAATCCACTATTTAGAGGCTTTTTCTGTCCTATATCTGACCAATCTTTACCCTTTCTTTCAAGAAATGTGGTCACAGATGTGGTCATGACATGATACTAAAATTATCCACTCTTGGTATTCCAGTAAAGCATCGCAATAATCATTAATTGCATTACTACATAATTTTTAGTATTATTGCATAAACTTTAAGGAGGGGGAACCATTATAGAATTAGTATTGCCGAATAATTTTATTGAAATTGAGCAAGAAGAAATGATGTACTTAGATGGAGGCGCGCTCTCTTTTCAGCAGAAAGCATATTTGATTGGTGTGTTTGTTGTTTCAGGAGCAGCTATAGATGCAGCCATTTTCTTTGGTTCACTTTGGACTGTTGCTAAAATAGCAGGATATGCTATCAAAACTGTAGTTAGAAGGCATACTGCAGCAACTATTGCAGGTTTTATTGCTAGCTTTGTTGGCGGTTATGGTATAGTGCATCAAATAATTAACCTTGCACTACTATGATTAGAGATATTTTTAGAGATAAAATTGCAACACTCTATTTGATTGTTATGTTTTCTATATATTTAATCCTCTCATTTATCACAATCATAGTACATATACATATAGGAGGTGGGAATTTTGAAAGTGCATTTAATGTCTTTTGGGATAGTACAAAATGGTTTCTTATTGTTCTCATACCATTAATGTATATGTCATATTTGGAATTAAAGTAGAGTTGTTACCAACTAAATAACAAAAAAGGGTAAGTCTAGATTTTGAGATTTATCCTTTTTTGTATGTGCTAGACATATTATCTATCGTGAGCATAAAATAAAAAAAGATTTTTAGTGTGATTTCATTGTTAACATCAATCATGAATATTAATAACTTTTTGGCTTAATTAAACAAGAGAGAACCTAAAGATTATTCGGTAATACTAATTCCTAAAATTTAACAATTCTAAGAACCACTCTAAATATGTCTCTTCTTCATACACTATCCTTGCTTCAACTGGCATAGATTTAATTAAACTAATTTCATCATCATTGCTACTTAAAATCGTTTCACTTATTTCAATCTTAACTCTATACAATAATGCATTACCCTCTTCAGTCTCTTGAGAAATTGTACCAGAATCAATAAATACTAACTTTCCTTGGATTGTTCCATACTTATTCGAATTAACTCCACCAACCGCTACATTGACTTTATCTCCAATTGTTATTTTCGCAATATCCGTTGCATTTACATATGCTTCAATTATAAACTCTTCTTCATTTTGTGTTGATATCTCCGCAATAACTTGATTCTGTTGCAAACTCATACGAGTAGTTATTGGAGAAAGATAATGAATGATTCCGTCAAAATTTGCATTGATTGTGTAAGTTTATATTTGACCCGTATATACCGATAAATTACTTTTTATCTCTGTTATTTGAGTTTCAACACTCGTCTTTGATTTTCCAAGTTCCATTATTAATTGTGAATACATTTGATCAGATTGACTGCTTGGATTATGAAGTTGTTCTTTAAGCTGCTTTAATTCTGTCTCTGCTGAGGTTTTATCACTATACTTCGATTCAATATTTTTAGTTGACACTGCTAAGTATGACTATGATATCTTCGGTATGTCATCACAGTGCAAAGTACATTACAATATAACATCCTCAAGAATAAACGATACATTATTGTTCTTAAATTCACCAGAAACTACAGGAATAATATCATTCACTTTGTTATTGATCTAGTCTTTTCTGTTGATCTAACTAGCTCTTTGGATATAGATTCTAACTTCAAAAAGCGGGGGTTCTCAAAATTAAAACTAATAAAATGATACAACTACCATTTGCAATATCATATTATACCAAAACAATACTTCATCACAAAACGCTCTTCCATTTAAAATATCCTTAATTGAAGACATTTGCAGTATCTAGGAAATGTCTGACATTCATCATGCAAAATTATCCAAACCATTTTACAAAGAACTACAAGGGACCTTTCGAGAAAGATACCACAAATGAAGAAGAACTCTAACATTACTAGTGTTTAAACCTAAAAGTGTCACGTAGAATTTGGAAATCACTTCCAATGAAAAATAAAATAATTTGTAACAAAATATTCATAATGATAAGTGATCCCTGAAAATCGAACAGTAAATACATGAAGGAAAGGATTAAACATGATACACTTACACCTGAAAGTGCAATTATCCTGTTTTGATAAGCTGATATATTTTTAATATTAAATACAAACACGAAATTTATAATATTATATGAAAAATATCCATTTACATGTTTTTCATATCTCCAGTAGCTTACTGCGTGTGATAATTCATGTATATGTGCAATCAAATTAAAGACTACATAAAACTCTGTTAGATAACTGAGGACCGAAGAATTAATAAAACTATTTATATAAATGAATGGGATGCAAAAACAAGAAAAGACAATAATTCGAACTATTATTGACAATGTCATTAATAACCTACTGCGATACCATATTGTTGATTTGAACAAAAATAAACTATTCGTAATTAAATTATTTTTAATAGAAAATTGAACACATTCATCTATCTTTTCTTTTTTATCTACATTTAACTCTATCGAATTTAGATATTCATCCATATCATGTAGTTTCTTTAAATTAACGTCGATCAATATTTTTGTCAAAATCACATTGCTATAACTACAATTTACTCTTTCATCAAATACTGTTAGGTCGTCTCTAAGATGAACCCCATTTGAAATTTTATACAAATTAGATCACCACCTTAACCAAAAGAACAATGAGAAATGAATAAACTCCATAGAATAAAGTAAAACTTAACATTGTATTATTGCTACTTGAAAATTTAAGTTTAAATACTCTTTGTGATAATAGACAAATTAAATTAGAAATAAATAATATTAGGAATATTTTGAATGACTCATCTTTAAGTAGAAACACTTGTAGCAATACAGAATAAATTATTGATAATATAATATAGAATAAGGAATCTACTAATAGAGTTTTTTTAAGAACACTTTTTTTGCGGAGGTTAAACCAATTACTATAGTGAAATATCAATCCACTTGACGTTAATAGATTAATAATTATTAAACTCTGCATAGTTAAATCTGTTATATCCAAAACTCTAGTTATAACTATGATAAAAACAAACAGTGAAAATCCAATTAAATACTCCACATAAACCGAAATATTGTCTAACAAAAGAAGAAAATAATTCTTAACAATCCCAATATTATCGTTCTTCAAGAATATAAAACTTGTTTTTTTGGAATTATATTTGTTATAAAAATACTTATTTTTGAATCGGGTATTATTAAACATAATAAAAGGGATAATACTTAAAGTAATTAGAGTTATAATAGTTAAAATCGAATTTGATTCTAACACAATATTAAACGGTACAAGATTTAAAAATAGAAGTATTGGAATTGTAAAGAAAATCACGCTTAATAAAGCACATATTATTAAAGAAAAACCTTTCAGAATGAATTTAATAAAATATGTACCACTAAAATACAAGCAAAAAGCGATGATAAAGGTCGAATTTGTACCTATCAACAGGAGCAGAAACAGAATAACTGAAGAAATTATCGATGAATTGCTAATAATATAAATAATAACAGATATAAAAATTAATACTATATCTACACATAGTAATATACTTAAAATGTTTGCTCTGGTAACATCAATAAAACTTACAGGATAAGACTTATACTTCCAAAAAATCTGTTGATTTTGACGCACAAAGAAAATAAAAAAAGTTGCAACAATCACCAATAGGTATCTTTCAAGTAGAAAAAACATAACATTAAAAGATTGGATAAGTTCTAGTATGTTTGGATTTAACTTCAAACCAACTAACTCAGTTGGCAAAGCTAAATCGATAAATAAATACAATAAAATAGGAATCAAAATAACTAAAGAGGACAATAATGGAAATTTTATTAATTGATTTATAACTTGATTTTTTATTTGTTGATATCTTACTTTTAAAATGTTAGTCATAGTTTTTAAACTCTTTTAAAAATTCTTCTTCAAGATTAATTGATTTATCAAGTTGGATATCTCTAGTTATTGTATTGTTTGAGCAAATTAACGCTCTATTACAAGTTTCCATAAGAAAATTTACATTATGACTCGAAATCAACATGGTTGTATCATACTCAGAATTGATTTCTCTAATTATTTTTTTTAAATTGAAAATTGATTCTATGTCTAATCCATTTGTAGGCTCATCTATTATTATAAATTCTTTACATAGTAATATTTCTGAAACAAGATGCAATTTTTTCTTCATGCCAAATGAGTATTCCTTAATTAATTTGTTTCTGTAATTTTTTTTAAGGGAAAATATTTCCAATAAACGTAAAATCTTATTTTGATTTTCAACATAATTCAGTGAATTAATACTGAACAGGAATTTAATATACTGTTCAGCAGTTAAATATTCTAGAAGACTAGGAGAATCTTGTATGTAAGCAACATTATTCTTAATTGTTACACTATCTAACGAAGGGGTTTGTCCTAACAAAGTAATGGTGTTCTTAGGGTTTAGAAACCCATAAATGCAGTTTAGTAAAGTAGTTTTCCCAGATCCATTCACCCCGAGCAAGCCTACAACTTCTCCTCTTTTAATCATAAAACTAACATTCTTCAAAGTCAGCTCATTTCTATAACTGAAATCTAAATTATTTACTATAAGCTCATATGTCTCCATATGAATCCCTCCCTTCTTTCATTTTCAAAAGTAGTCGTTTTGTTATCGCTGAAATGATAAGAGAGACAGTTACAAGTGCTCCACCTGCAATGAAAGGTAAAACATTATAGTATTTACTTTTAGTGATTACTAAATCGAAGGCTCCATTTTTCATCTCTGTTACATCAAACTTCATTACATTAATTCCAAATAGAGTTAGTTCATGAATCCCTTCAATCGGATTTTCTAGAAGAGAAGATGTCATAACATTCGATTCTCTCAGTAAAACTAAAAGTACTGAAATAAATCCAATCATAAAAATAATAAAAACTGTCATCAAAAAAATAATATATCTTTGCTTAATTTTGTAATTCTTATTTTTCATACACCCTCCTTGGTCTTCCACTCTACTGAGCAATTTTCCAATACATCCTCTCTATTATTAAGTGATAAAGATATTTGTTTTTATAAATAACTAATACTCTACTATAGTAGAATTTGGTGTAATAGATGATCCATCTGGATAAATAATAAATTCATTTTGGTAATTTCTTGGATAGACTACAATCCTAAGTACATTTGTATTACTTCCAGCAACAGAAAAACTTGATGTATTACTAACATTCAGACTCATTGTGTATCCATTTGAAGTATAGATTTCTACTTGTCTATTTTGGTTTTTCGCCATCTGTAACGCTGCTTGAATCTGTTTGTCGTTTGTATAGATTGTATATAGTGCTACACCTGTTGCCGCAACAATAAGTAAACCACCTAGTATAAGTAAAACAGTAGTCATCGCAAGTTGTGCCCGTCTTATATAACTATTATTATCGTAGGTGCTACTTAGGAAGTTACTATCGCTTGGCTTGTTTACTTGTTCAAAATCAATACTATTCCAAGTTAGTATTTGTATAATTATATCCTCCTGTATGTATAAAACTTTAAAATCTAACCACTTAATTACAAATATCTTTATCAATGTTATTATATCAATTCACATTAAATTAATCTATAATATAAAAACAGTAATTTTGTCAACTTGCCACTTATTTTACAGTAATAATATCCACCATCCACTCTTTTTACATCTATATCATCAACTCAGTAGACAAATAGTAATAATGTCCACCCAACCCTGCATCTTCAAGGTTTTAGATATGTTCTTACAACAAATATTTTCAAGCCTTGAAACCAGGTTGAGCTCAAGTACAAAATCACGTAAACCCCTTTAATCAAGCCGATTCTACACTCTATTTTTCAACCCTTGTTATCAATACTACCGTCTCTACATGGCCGGAGTTTAGTCAACTGATGTCAGACGGCCAATTTCAATACCTCACGTTTGCGGAAACATGTCAACGGTATTTATTCGTTTTCTAGGTATGAGGGGATATATCATTGGTTTAGTCTGTTAGTGGGAACATGTCAATCAAAATATGGGTTTGTGAAGCTGGCTTAGTAACCTCATACAAGTGAAAAGATCATAGGAAAATCACACATACTACTTGTTGTGTAAAGCAGAATCCAACGAAATTTGCTCTCTTTCATATCGCATAAGCTAGATTACATAAATCACTTTCTATTAAAATACTTACTGACAAGCTCTTCCGTAACGGGAACAATCTGCCTGTTGTCAATTATATAGACTGCATCGCAAAGTTGCTCTATATCAGCGTAATTATGTGAAGTCAGAACGATTGTCTTGCCTTCCGCTTGCAACAAACGGACAATCTCCTTGACATCATTATAAGTTTGAAAGTCTAAAGCGTTGAACGGTTCGTCCAGCACAAGGATTTCTTGATTCTCCATAATCGCCTGTACCAATCCAAGCTTTTGTTTCATGCCAAGCGAATAGTTATCAACCTTAGTTTTATTATCAGGATCTAACCCGACCTTGCGCATGGCTTCGCGGATTTGGCTGTCGTTGATAACTCCGCGAATGTTCGCTAAAAATTTCAGATTTTTGAATCCGTTATAAATCCCAATAAATCCGGGGGAGTTTATAAATACGCCCATATTCTCAGGAAAGTCTATTTTATCTCCTAATGTAACACCTTCAACGACGATATTCCCACTATCCGGCATAACCATTCCGCAAATGGCTTTGAGAAGGACAGATTTTCCGCTCCCGTTAGCCCCAATAAGTCCTACGGTTGTTCCGCGATCTATAGTGAGCGATACATTCTCTAATACGGGCTGCCCCCCAAATTGTTTTGATACATTTGTTACTTCAATGCACACTGACATGATATATTTCCTCCTAATTTTTTGGTAGACGCTTGTATCCGGATGCAAAGAGCCAGCCAACAAGCAAAGCACTTGTAGCAAGTAATATCAGAATGGCGTAAAGGCTTGCTATACCTTCCACGCCGATTAGCGGTAAATTTATTCTCGACAGGCTCGATAAACCAAATGGCAAGTATGCTAACGGAGCTATACATAAAATATTTGCCGCAACAAGCCCAATGAATCCTGCCGTTATTTGCCCTATCAAGCAATATATAACTATAATGAAAAGAGCCTGTACAGCGATATCTATTAATTTCAAACCCACAGATAAGCCAAGCAAGGCAAGTGTTCCTGTATCAATAGAAAGTCCAATAACTGATAGTCCTATTATAGGTATTAACGCGAGAAAGATTCCATAAACGAGAACAAACAGCAACGCAGATATCAGAATCCCGACAAGTATATCCTTTCGATTTTTTAAGCGCACCGTTATAAAAGCAGAGTGTTCGGTTGTCACTTTTTCAATAAACGCTGCTAATAAATAAATCGGAGCACCGTTTAACAAGAGCATTTCAGTAAAGCTCAATATATGGAAGGTACCTGTCCCATGCCCTGCAAATAGTCTGATAATCCATTCCTCGCCGTTTATGCCACCATCGTTTTGGAGGTATTTCCATACAACCATCAAAACCACGATAGCACCTAATATGGTGACGTTCTTCCTGCTGATTAACTCCTTGCAGTAATACGGCGTAATCCCTCTTACTTGCCGTTTTGAAAAAGACAGTTGGCGATTCCAATGCTTTTTTACCGTCCAAAGGATAACACAAACAAGTACAATAGAGGTTACAACAGTTATCATCAAGCGGTGTGGGCTTGAGAGGTTATGATGCAGTATGATGATATGATTGAATACTGTTATCGGCAATTCCCATAAAAAACTGATTTTAATACTCACTGCAGATAACAAATAAAGTGAAATCATTATCTTTATCGCCCATGACTTTGACAGAAAGTGCCCTATCCACATTAAAATCATAGCGGTTACACATAGTCCTACGAACATGTAGGCAGCAATCGCTGTAAAACTGAGCGCGGGGGAAGCAAAGATTGAAGAAAGAACAGTAAATAATTCTTCTGTCGTCCCGCCGCTTGCTATCAGCCAACCACTGTCCATCGGCAACCCTATTCCAGAAATAACAATCGCCAACAGTTGCACTACCATAAAAATGAATGATATAACCACCAGCGATAGCCATTTGCAGACGAAATAACGAAAATATGTTTTGTGCCGCAGGATTACCGCTTCGTTGTCATCCTCTATCACAAAGAAACAAAGCAACAAGAACACCGGGAGCATAAAGTACAGCAAATAATAATGATCTGATATGACGGCAAGGCAATGCTGGATAAATGGTTGTTCTACACCTACGCGAGCACTCAGCCCGAATATAAAACACACAACAAATAATCCTACAAGCGTTCCTCTAACACCACCATTTAAGTTTTTTCTCAGAAGATTCATCTATATTCGCCCCCGTCATACCTCATAAACAGTTTTATTTTTTACCTTAGCGAAAATTACCCATATAATCACAGTAAAAGTAATGAGTAAAGCCGGACCGACAAATGGAGATATGGCGGTTATTGCTTGACTTGATATTGTACTAGGCTCATAGGAAGTAACAAGTCGGTATTTCTCCAGGCGTAGTATAGCTAACGAAAAGTTCTCCAAAATTACATAAATAAACGGGCCAGTTAAAATAACGAAGATATTTTTGATATAGAGCGATAGCATAAATCCAAGACTCATAACCATTACGCCAATAATGCTTTTCCAAAGTGACAGCAAGAAAGCATATAGCAGCGGGGTGTTGACAAACATATCAAGATAAACATGGTCAAAGGGGCTGACCTCTGGGTTTGTTATTATTTGGGGAACGATTGGCTGCTTAACATACAATGCGAAAATCGCCGACAGGAAGTATGGGACAAAGATAATAGCAAAAGAGGAAACAGCGGCAACTATCCATTTCGCCGTTAGGTATTTTGTCTTGCGAACACGGGGCATCGTATACAGCAAGAAGTTATTTTTGCGCTCATAATACATAAGCCAGCAAATCGGAACGACCACGAACATCGGGAATAGGAAATTTAGTAATTCGGTTCCAATTTCCCATGCCTCAAGGTCATAATCCAGGCTGTAGTTTTGATACATCGTACTGGATAGTACGATGGCAGTAATGCTGAGTAAAACAACCGTCGATATTACCGGAACTTTTAATTTGCTAAATTCGTTTTTTATCAATCGAAACATAAGAACCTTCCTTTCTGTGTGGATTGTCGTATGCACGGCACACTTATAATCATAAGGATAAATCGGGTTGAATCAATGATTGTGGAATAAAACAGGGGTACAACGGCATAAACTCTTTTTCATGCCGTTATACCCCTGTTTGAATCCGCTTTGTTATGGAAAAATTACACCGATGGTCACATAATTCTGCTCATGCACGGTTTCATTTCGAGTAATGATCTTACCACGATAACGGTCAACAATCGCTTTGACATTGGCAAGACCGTGACCACGTGCTCCGTCCGCACCCTTCGTAGAGAAACCCCTTCGGAACATTCGTACAAAGTCGGTTGCGGATTGCATCATATATGGATTTGATACCAAGACAGACAACCCTTCGTTCGAGTGTTCTATCTTGATATAAACAGTATCTCCGGCGTTAGACGCTTCGATGGTATTATCAATGAGGATGCCGACAATTTCAACAATATCAAGCTCCCGGATTTTCTTACCTTTCAAGAAAGCCGTAATCTCAGAAACAACCGTTATTTTTTTCATTTCAGCGTATTTCATTTTGCTGAATATCATACCCGCGATAATTTTACTGTCACAGTTCAAAAGGCTTTTTTCGCTTATATCAAGTTGCAATCCCGTTGTTAGTTCCGCAATTTCTTCCTTGGCCTGTTCAAGATTATCGGCAGTTTGAGCGGCTGCGGAAATAGCGAGCAGACGGTTATTAAATTCATGCTGCCTTGCACGAACTTGCGTAATAAGCTCTTCTATTACAGGTATATACTGCTCCAGCATATTAATCCGCTTTATTTCAGAAGAGCGCTTCTGTGCGTATATTCCAAAAAGCAAGTTTATTATGAATAAGGCGAATATTGTCAACGATATGAACAACAGGTAGTCTGCCGTTCTTGTTGCGTCAAAATTGAGAAAAATAACGAGAGCGCATAAAAAGACAGTTGTATGACCAATCAGCAGTTTGACAAGCAACGAACCGTCATTCAATTTATCCTGTACCCATTTAAAGAATGGGGTGAACAAAATCGCAATCAATAATAACACCGAACCCATGCGAGATACAATTGGATTCCAGGCATTGTCCACTGTTCCTAAACCATAAAACAGAAGAATAAAAACCACACGCACGAAAATGAAAACGGAGAAAACTACCATTGTACCAAACAGCGTATATACAGCATCCTTTTTGAACCAAAGGCTGTTAATAACAAGTACTGCCAGAATTAAAAACAGAAACAAAACAAAATCACCGGCGGGAACTATCTCATATCCATGCTTTGGGATTGACAGAAGAAATGTGTCCCCACTAACCAAAACAGAAATACGGCTCACGGCGCAAAATAATGTAAACCACAAGACCAATAAGCCGTCATTGATTTTCATGCCGCGCCGCTCGCTGAATAATCCGAAACTAGCCAAAAAAAGCAAAACTCCATCGAGTAATATTTCAATACCTATCGGTAGCGTCATAGTGTTACCCCCATAGATTTCCCTTGTATTTCTCGCCAATCGGGATTTTTATATCGTCCCGCATAACAGAGAGTATCATTTCCTGTTTATCAATCTTTCTGATGTAGCTGCGGTTTACAAGATAACTCTTATGGCATTGGATAAAATTATCAGCCGATAGAGATTCAAGTAAACGGGTAAGCGAGTATCCCGAAATGGTGTCTTGATTAAGAGCATGGCCGTCTTTGTTTGAGTGGATTATCACTCTTTTGCCAAATGACTCTATATAGACGATTTTGGAGAGTTCATACTCGAAAATAAAGGACTTCTGTTCTATACGGAGTGTTTTAGGCGAAATAGTCATTTGCCTACTCATATCCAGAGCATCACGAAAAGCCTTTACAAATTCATTTTTCGTAAAAGGTTTTATCAAAAAACTATGACATTTGACATCGCGGTACATGGTGAGTTCTTCACCAGATAAAGCAGAAGCGAAAATAATCGGAGTAAATTTGTATTGCGGTAGCGCCCGAAGTTGTTTCGCAAGGCTTGTTCCTTTGTAATCTAAAAGCTGAATATCTAAAATGAACAGCTCTACCGATTCGACTTTGGCATAACGATATGCCTCCGCTGCCCGTGAAATTAATATTATCTCTCTGGAACCGTCAATCTCGGTTATATATTGTTTGAGTAATGCTGCAACCTTCTGATCATCCTCAACGATTAGAATTTTTTTCATCGGAATTGCCTCCTTTTTGTAAATTTTTTGCTTATTTTTTTGAGAGCCACGCTTGAATAAGTGGCAGCAGTATTTGATCGACTTCTTTTCTGAACTCCTCCTCCTCAAAGTCAGATCCTACCACCAAATAATGATCAATCCTATCGCAGCAGTCAGTAAGACAGCAATCAGCGTACATAGACTTGTATTCATCCCCGGGCTATTTGCGTCTTTAAAACAAAAATGCTAATCATGATGGGGATTACAAGAATTGCATTGTCATCAATATTAGCCACTAGGGCATTTCAATTGCCAAATCCATCTTCCTTTCGAATTTTTAGTAGTAATTCCATTTTTTTAGCGATCGCGAACCATAATATTAGGCCGCCTCCCTTACTCGCTACCTGTTTTTATTTCTTTGCCATCAGGCAGAATGAAAGTCTGTTCAAACTTAACATCCATCACATCTGCTATGGTCTTAAGCTCTTCTAAGGTTATCGTTTCACGCTTCAGCTTCTTCCCGAAGTTCTGTGGCGACTGATCTAAGCGTCTAGCCAGTTCGGA
>Ga0194138_10000315_pt1 | contig 23182 bp, 29 predicted proteins | sample TARM_MetaG_T2_14_FD_134022 | JGI IMG/M metagenome (GOLD analysis project Ga0194138, IMG submission 134022) | Freshwater microbial communities from Pennsylvania, USA, analyzing microbe dynamics in response to fracking - TARM_MetaG_T2_14 (version 2) | ecosystem: Environmental > Aquatic >...
ATAGCGATATTGACCGTCCCGTGAAATCTTAGCTGAACCATACGGTTCTGACAATGGCGGCTCGATGCCGATTGCCAGTTCTAAAGTTGATTGAGTTGCCGCCATATCAGACCTAAGTGTTCTAAGAATGAATGCCGTAAAGGACACATCCTCCGGCCATACCATTGTTGTCGTAAAGCAGTTCTACGTTCTCGGTCCATACTGCCGCGTCGGAATCCTCCGGCACGCAGTCCACTAGCAAAGCGACATTCACAGTCGCGGGATCTACGCCACATTCTTTGGCGTATTCGATTGCGCCTTCTACGGCGTCTTTTAGTTGTATCATATTCATAGTGTTGTCGGTTTAGAACCAGTCAGTGCGCTGAATGCGAGTTATCGCGGTTGTATTGATCGTGAGTCACCGGCTCATCGTTGAGCTCAAACGGCACAACCTTCGCCTCGATGTCTTCATCCGACTCGAGACGCAAAGCCATCGCCATCACGGTATAGAATCGACGTTGGATCAACTGAGCACCAAGTAGCACCAGCGGACGTGACGATCGATCACGAATCGATGCCTCAAACTGAACCCAGGTCGACATTTTGAAGTTGAAATCCTCTTCGCTCTTATAGCCCTCGCCATTCATAAGCTCATCAACCTTCGCCCAAAGAGCATCTTTGATCGAGTCGAGTGTTTCGGATTCAGCTTCAGTCAGATCCGCTAACTCAGCCGGTTTGATTTTCTTTTTCGGTCTATTCATAAATTGAATTCCTTTTTCCATCGGTGGACAGTTGAGACGCTTGAGCCGGTCAATTCAGCCAAGCGTGAAAGTGGTGTATTCGGATCCTCTTCGAGAATCGCCTTGAGTTGAGCCTGCTTGCGCTGAGCCCTTGCGCTCGGACCTTTCGGACGGCCAAGCATGACGCCACGCGAGCGAGCAACAGCAAGTCCGGCCTTTGTTCGCTCTCGGATCATATCGCGTTCGAATTCGGCCACAGCCATCAAAACGTGCATCTGCATCCGGGCGACTGGATTCGAATCAGTCGTATCGATCCCCTGACTGGCAGCAATCAAACCGACGCCATTCGACTCCAATTCCATCACAAGCTGAGCCAAATGCGGAAGCGAGCGGCCAAGGCGATCCAACTTGTAGCAGATTACAGCCGCAAACTCACGCCGACGCATCCGGGCCAACATATCATCCAGCGCCTTCCGAGAGAACCGGGCGCCGGACGCGACATCCTCAAACACAACCGGATCAAACCCACGCGATTCCGCCGCACGCATGCACTCCGCGCGCTGAGAGTCCACAGATTGCTCCGAAGTTGAAACGCGAAGGTAGATTGCCGCTTTCTTACTCATGCCGTTATCAATACGGATACGTTTTCATTTCGTCAACGGATAGTTTACTAAAAAACGTTCGTTTATTGGGAAGAAGTTCCACCCGAGGTTTCATCAGGCTTAGAAGGTGGCTTTTTCGATGCCCCTTTTTTGGAAGACTCCGCGATGACTTCCTGAAGCGCTTCGAGTAGAGCGCGAGCATAAGCCGGAGACTTGGCCGCTTGCTTCATCAGATCCTCTTTCGTCGTCAGCTTCCGAGAGATGATCTCTTGCCGCTTGACCGGCATACCTTCGACCGTGTTCGTGACGTGGTCTTGCCACTTCAACCGCATATCATAGTCAGGCACATATTCGATTCGCTCATAAGTTTCTCGATTCTCGCCGGATCCTTTTGTGCCCCGAAGAACAATTGCTTTCGTTGCAACTAACCCTGCCTGAATATTTGCAACGAAATCATTCAAATCAATCTCGCCTGATTCATAAGCTTGCTTGATTTGACCAGGAGTGCGCAACTTTCTTGGAGGATGGACCACTATGGTCTTCTTTGAGCCATCTTCGAGAAATTCATCCGTTTTTGAGATTCCGTCTCGACCATCCTGCGCGGGCGCATCTACGCGCGAGGCCCCATTAGGCATTTCACAACCCTCAGATTGCCCTTTGTTGTTTTCATCTTCTTTGCTATTAGTGCTCATAGTATCATTACTTCTAGGTTTAATTTTCAATTATCCTCATTGCGAGAATCGCGTTTGCTTGTTGTCGAAAAGGTAGCGGTATCCATTGCGGCCTCGAGCTGAAAGGCTGAATCCACATGATAGCGCGTTGAACGTCAGCGTCCATGGGAATGTGACCTTCGGATCGTAGTAGATGCTCATAGATTGAGAGCTGGAGAGAGTAGTGACCTTTATTGTTGTCCGGGATGCCTTGGCATAGTCCGACGCCATTTCCCCAGGAATCGTCGGATATGTCTTCATTGGTCTTCCAGTCGAGTAGCAGATAGGATCCACCGCGCGCGCGCATGAGTAGGTCAGCGGTTCCGGCCACGAGGTATTTGGGGGAAAATAGCTTGAGCTCGCAGGCGATGAGTTCGAATTGCTGTTGGAGGTTGAAGACGGCGGCTTGGATGGCTTTGAAGGCGATGTTCTCTTTGTAGTCACGAGGATCGTGGTCAGCGCCATGGAGTCCATTGGTCAGATAGAATTCACCTTTCTCGTGGACGCGGGTTCCGTAGATGCAGGCAGCGTCACGTTTGGCATGCCATGATTCTATGAGGGCATCAGCTTCCGTTTGGCCGAGTCCTTTCTTTTGGGCCATGCGTAGAGCGACAGTCTGTTCGTCAAACTCTGGAAACTGGTCATGGACGAGAGAAGTGACCGAGGTATATGACCGGCCGAGGTTGTCGACATAGGAGTGATCATCCTCGGTAAATGTGAGTATCAATTTTGACTCACTCGGGTGGGTTGTCTGGGTGGATTGCGGCATGGTGTTAAAAAGATGGGTGCGGACGGGTGCGGACAGTGCGGACGGGCATTTTCCTATAGAGTATATCTGGGGGTATATATGCTGTGGCTATAGTCATTTACCTATACTAAAAGTTTATAACCCGGGTGCACCCGTCCGCCCGTCCGCATCCGCTCTGGGACTGGGCTAGATTGCGGACAGGCAGAAAAAACAACCCGTCCGCACCCGTCCGCAAAACGTAAAAAATGGGTGCGGACAGTGCGGACACCCTAAAAAGATTTTTTGAAGTGTTGGTTTTTGCCCGTCCGCACCCGTCCGCACCGTCCGCAAAGTTAAACTTTTTTTGAAGTGTTCCGAAATGCCCGTCCGCACCCGTCCGCACTGTCCGCAGGTTTTGGAGTTGCGGACGGGTTGCCTGTCCGCAGGTTTTTGGGGTGATTTTGGGCATGATTTGCATAGTCCTAACGGTTTTTATTCTGTAGTTTCGGATTAAAAATTAGTCCTGTTCGTTGTATTGAATTTCGATAACCTTCTTGCCCTTCATGCCGATAATTTTCGGGCGTGAGTCGTTCGCTTCGAGTGGTTGCCACATGATGCCACGGCGCCGGAATCGGCCACGACTTGGGAATCGATCTGGCTTGACGCTGAATCGAGTAGTCAGTCCGTTTTTTACGAGGTTTCGGAGATACTGGACCTTATTACCGCCTGCCTCATATCCGAAGATATCATCCATCCAGTGCTTCACCACATCACCACGGAGGAATAGATATTCCATTCCAGGCTGAAATCCTTCGTCGAGGATCCGAGCGTGAAATTCATCCTCGAGTGTTTTGGCGTGCTCATCTTCCACGTTTGAGTCCGACTTACTTTCCATCAGGATCTCGATCGCATCATGATATTCTTCATCGTCCGCACAGACACCACGGAGAATGGTTTCCTCAAATTCTGGGAATCGGGTCACCGGGGCATCAGTCAAGTGCTCGCTGGTCTTGAGCATACCGATGATATCAGCGATGATCGCCATTTGGTTTTTGGCGATATAGTCGAGCACGTCGCGCTTCCAAGTCGATGATCGTGTCGGCTTCTGGACCTTCACGAAATAGCAACGGTCACTCAAGTCATTGTCCACCGAGGCAGAATTTGAAGTGATGACGTAAGTCAGATTGTTTGGCCGCGTCTCTTCACCTCGACCATAAGGCGCGATCCCGGAAATAGTTTCCGCTGTCATGAAGTCCGAGAGCTCAGCGCTACAGAAGTCATTCGTCACATTATCCACGAGAAGTATTCGAGCCAATCGGCCGGCAGTCGAAACGACTCGCTTTGTGATGGATTCCACATCCGTTCGGAGCTGTTGCCGATTCGTTTTGATTGGACTCGATCCGTATAGTTTCGCGATCAGTTCCACCATCGTCGTTTTACCCGTTCCGGCGCCGTGCTCTGAGTCGATAATCCATCCCGGCCGGGGAATGCCGCGCATATACCAGAGCGGAGCACAGATAAACGCCTTCAGCAGTGTGCGATATGCGTCTGAAGCGGGCGCGAAGAAATCGACAAAGTTATTGAAGAATTGAAAGCCTGGAGTCGGATCCGGGAGCGGATCGTGGGCATAGTAAACATCATCTCGCTTTGGCCAGTCGGGAACCATGCTGATCGACTCATACCGTTGAGCTTCCGCGCAAAGTCCTTCGAATAGTTCGCTCTTGGTTATCAGAGCATCACCTTGAGCCCATGATACTGACCGTTTCGATTTTCGGCCGATCCAGGACATGAGCGAAGAAGGATTGTGCAGGTAAACGATGCTCTTCGAGTCGCGATCATGGTCGAACATATATTTGGAGTCACCCACACGCCGGGGAAAGCCGAGGAACCGCTTGTGCACATCGTCGATCACTGCACTGATTTGCCGAGGCTCTTTGATAGCGACGGCCTTATTGCCCTGCATCACTTTGAATTCGGTGAAATTGGCCAAGCTCTTTTGATTCGCCCGCTTTGCCTCTTCGACCACTGGATCGATCCCTTCGAGTCGAGTCAGGTCAATAAAGGTAGCATTTTTGGCAAGCTCCATAAGTTTCTCCGCTGTTCCGCCTTCATCGTTTTTCCAGTCGGTCACATCGCCTTTTGGCTTCTTTGATGGACACACGATCACAATTCGAGCCGCTGTATCTTTCAGCTCACGACACACGCGCCAGGCATGCGTTTCTCCGGCCTCATCGTTGTCTCTGCAGACAATCACGCTTTTTCCTTTGAAGAGCTCCGCATACTCAGGACGCCACTTGTCCGCACCGCCGCAGTTGGTTGTCGCAGGGATGCGAAGATCATCAATCAGAGTGTCCACGTCCTTCTCGCCTTCCACCACAACCACGAAGCTCGAATGCACCCAGTCTTTCATCCGGTAAAGGATTGGCGTCACATCATGCAGACCCCACCCACGAGGATTGCCCTGCATAAATTCCTTCTCCTTATCCGGATGCTCAAACCGGGCTACGAAGTGCACAAGATTCCCTTCAAGATCCTCGTATCCGTATCGCTTTGTTTCTTTGAATCCTTGATTGATCAATTCATCGTATCGGGCAGATCGAGCCGGCATCTTCTGCTTTTCGAGCTTTGGCGATAGGTGCAGCCATTCACCCAGGAAATTTTGAGCTGCCTGCATGTCCCCCGAAAACTTGGCCAGCATGCAGAGTTCGATGATACCGCCGCCCTCTTTCGCTTTATGGTCAAACCACTTGTCCTTTTCCAGCGACACATTGAAGCCGTCACCCCCGCGCCAGATTGCTTGGCATCGGCCATCCCGGTCCACCTCATAGCCGAGCACAGATTGAACAAATTGGAGACAATCTCCGTTGGCGCGTATTTCGTCGAAAGCGTAGAATTTCATGCAGATTTTTGAATGTTTGGATTTCCGTAAAGTTGGGACATGAGTGAAGGAATGATTTCTCGGTGGAATTCCATTGGCATCAATTGGCCTGCAGCATTGATCACCGAGCAGATTGAAACCACATCACCAACGAAGCTCTTCCACTCGACCAGATATTCCCGGCCATCGTGTTTGATGATTCGTTCTTTAGCGGTCATTACGCCGAAGCCTCCTCATCTACTGATTTCAAATCATTGCGGCAGATTTCAACGAGCAGCGGCTGCAGCGCTTCATAGCGCCGCCTGAACTTCGCATCGATTTTCAGCTGATCGCGGACACGCTTATTCGCATAAATCACAGAAGAGTGATCACGGTTGAATTGTTGTCCGATCCATACGCAGGTCTTCCCGCATGCTTCAGTCAGCCAATACATGCAAACGCTTCGCGCTTCGACCACATCTTGCTTTCTCGTATCACTCAGAATCAGCGAAGAATGGATTTCATACATATCGGCTACGACACCGACCACAGATTCAAACAAATTAGCACCGGCACGCTCAAACATGATCGGAACTTCCAGCATTTGAGCCGTCTTTACTTCCCAGTTAGCACCAACTGAGTTTTGCCAGCCTTTGAGCACATACATGTGAGTTGCCAGAAGCACTTGAGGGATGCACCGCCGCATGTAGTCGGCATGAGTCAGTCCGGTAGCTTTCCCGAAGTTGCGAGCCGGATTGATAACCTCAGCGCGTGGGAATCGCTTTATTAAGTCCGCCTCAGCTGCGAAGAATGCCGGATAGTTAAACTCAGGGATTCCCGTCATTGGTCCGGCGATATAGATGATTGTGTATTTTTTATCAGTCATTTAAATTGTATGTTTTTGTTTTGGCTCGTTTTTGTTTCGGCAACTGCTATTCACAAAAGCCGCTCATGCAGCCAATGCCTTGTTCGTTCTCGTCTGGATCTTCTTTATAGCTACCCTTTGCCAGTTTTCCTGTCATACTCCAGCGCACTACATCGTCTATGGTGGCAACCATCACAGTTTCACCGTCTTTTGCCACGTATGGCATAGATCGAAATCGCTCTGGAACAGTTTTTCTGGGAAAGAAAGAACTATATCGACCGTATCTTTCTAAAAACGACTGCTCAGCCTTCCGGATCATGTCTATGCGCTCTGGGAATTTCAGAGCAATGTTTCGGACTTCCGCCTTGCGAGACATAATGCACGGAAAGCATCCGACTCGTTTTGCACCGGCATCGTATAGCGGATTAAGCGGAAATCCATGACGTGCATGAATTTCGAGGACATCTTCGATTTTCCAATTGATGAGAGGTCGCCACTGAGGATATACGACATTACAGCCAGCCATGTCCCACTCTCCAAGTTTGCTCCGATCCTCGCTTTCATCGGCACGCACTCCGCTTACCGAGATAACATTGAATCCATCGTAACGGAGTTCCTTGATATAATCCTCAGAAGGATATATCTTTAAAACCTGGGTGCAGAATCTCGCTTTAGTCGATGGAAAGCGTTTACGAGAATAAGCAAGTTCATAGAAGTCGAATTCTGACTTTAACCATTTAATCGGATGCAACTCACGATCCATTTTCCGAACATGCTCGTAAGTCCATTCGTGCTCGTTCCCTGTGTCAGAAAAAGCGCAAATGATTTTGCTGCGATCAATGCCCGAATGGTGCAACATCCAGAGCAATACAGCTGTAGAGTCTTTCCCTCCGCTTATCCCAACGAGCCAGCGGGTGTTTTCGTCTATAATAGGTGGCGACATTGGGACAAAGTCCCCAAAGTTGAGCTTTGATTGTTCTTCGATTTTATTAGCCATCGTATTCCTTAGATTGCTTTGGATTCTTCCGCCTCTTCTACTGTATCCATCAGGTCGAGTAGTGTCGGCATGGATACTTCGCGTTCGGCAGCTTCACAGTAAGCGGCGCCATCCGTGAAATAAGCTGTGTTCAATTCGACGGCCCGAGCCTTTCGACCTTTCTTGATCGCTCGATATGGCACGGTCATGATGCCGCCAAATGGATCATATACGGTTTCGCCTGGCATCGTGAATTGCTCGATGCACCGATCCACGATATCGAACTGCAGGGGGCATAAGTGCATCTCTTTGCCCTTGCTCCATTGGCTCGAATTCAGCGTGCGCATTCGCGTCACATCGGTCCAAACTTCATTCGACCAGCTTTGAGGCTGCAGCAGCATGAAAGTCACAGGAAGCTTGCCCTTGCCATCGATCGTTTCACCGAGCTTCACATGATATTCGAAATCATAGACCTCTTCGATTGAGTGCTTTTTGAAGAGTTGAAAGATTTCATCATGCTTTAAATCCGCGATTTCATCAGGCGTCAGACACCGTTCACCGGAGCTCCGGGCAAATCCGTGCGCATCCGTCTGCCAGCGTGCGCGGGAGTATTCTTCCTTGCTCTTTACGACTGGTTCATCCGCATAGCTGTTACTCGTATCAGTCGGAGGCTTGCGGAAAATCAGCAGATATTCAGGCATCCCCACGCCCATCTTCGTCCCGTCTTTGCATTGTTCCGTCCACCCGAGGCGATAGGTTTGATTATTTTCGCGAACGACATCGGTCACGATAGTCTTCATGCCCATGTAAGCGAAGCCATGCTTGACGAAGTGATCCATCGTCCGAGCGTGAAACGGATAGACAGTCTGGAATCCGAGTCCGGTCATGCCACCCGGAATGATGCGATCCTTCACATGGATGCAGCACAGTCGACCGGGCTTGAGCGCTCGCAGCAGATTTGGAGTCAGAAAGTCCATTTGTGCGAAAAACTCTTCATTCCCTTCCGAGTGTCCGAAGTCGGCATAATTGGGGGAATATTCATATTGAGTCGAAAACGGAATGCTGGTCAGAATTAAGTCCAAGCTGTTATCTTGTAACGTTGCCGTTTCGTCAACAGTGTCATTATTCGCAATGACATAGGTTTCGCCGGATACTTCCATCCGCTCCATTCCCATCTTGCGCTTGAGTGTTTCGGCCATGGCCGCTTCAGAGAGTCCGTATTTTTTGATGATGTCGGTCATTTCTTTTACCAGTTTGTTGTGATTTTTCCACTTGCGCACGAGGCTGGCTTTCACGCCTTCCTCCGCTTCGGTGTAGATGATGTCGATTCGCACTTTGTGTTCCTGCAGGAATCGCAAGACACGGTGAACCGCTTGGATGAAGTCGTTAAATTTGAATCCGATCCCCAGAAAGACTTCCCAGTGACAATGCTTTTGGAAGTTGCATCCGGATCCCGCGATGATCGGCTTTGTTGAGAGCACCTTGATTTCTCCACGAGAGAATCCCATGATTCGACGTTCGCGCTCATCCATGTCTTGCGGGCCCCAGACAGCCACCGACTCAGGAATTGCTTTCTGCACGGCATGGCGCTCGATTTCCAAATCATGCCAGATCAGCAAGTGATCATTTGGACGCTCCGAACGCAGCTCCAACAGCTTATCGATTCGAGTCGGCAGGCTGTTCCGTTTCTCAGCCGAAGCGTCCTGCACGCCCATCGCAGCATCGCGAATCAGCTTCTTTTGACCGCCTTTCTCATATCCGGCATCCGAGTGGTCCGTTTCGACCATGTGCCAGTTTACTTCAAGCTCTGGCAAGTCATAGCCTTCATCACTATGCCCCAGGTCCGAAGGTCGATTGATAAACAGTCCCCACGAACACACCCAGAGCCAGAATTCCCGCTCTTTGTGAGGATGTAGCGTCAGCTTGTCCGCCTTGGTCGAATCCCGCTTGAAGAAACGAGTCTTCGCTTGGCTCACATCCATAATCCCCAGAAACGCAGCGTAGGCCAGAAGCTCGATATAATCGTTTGGCGTTGGAGTCGCAGTCGCCACAAAGCGATATTGCACGCTTCGACCATCCGCCCGGTCATCGTTGCAAGGTCCACCGTCACCAGTAAACAGTCGCATAAATTCGCGGAAGGTTTTCGACCCACCAAACCCGCGCAGACAGGAAGCTTCATCCAGAGTCACCACCGTGAAATCGGCAGGATCCATTTTACCATCACGAATGGTTTGATAGTTCGTCATGTAGATGCCTTGCTCTTCGCATTCATCGAGACGACGCACAAACTTCGGCCCATCCGCCCAGCCGAGAATGTTCTTTGCATCTTCGACAAACTCTTGCCGCACACCGAGCGGAAGCACGATCAGGCCGCGTCCGCCGACCTGCTTTTGAATGAGTCGAACAACTTCGAGCTGGATGACAGACTTGCCGAGTCCAAATGCCGCAAAGCAAGCACGTCGACCGCCCAGGATCATCCATTTCACAATGTCACGTTGATGAAACTTCAACGCGGGATTGATGCCGGCAGTTGAAAGATCGCCGCCCTCAGGTTTGGCCAGCTTGATTTTACTTTCTAGAAATTTTTGATATTCGTCGTAATTCATGATGATTGATTGATGATTAGTTCTATGATAAATTAATCTCCGCGCCTTTCCTTAGTCCAGGCGACTAGATCTTGCATTTCTTCGTCCGTAGCATTTTCGATGAAGTCAGCCATGGACTCGTATTTATCCGGTCCGCTCAGTCGGTATCCAAGAAATCCATGCAGCTTATCTTCTGCGATCGTGAGTTTATTGCGCAGTTCGATGATCGTGCATTGAAGGAGTCGTATATCCGGATCGCGTGAATCGCGGCCAGCGGCATGACCTTGGAGATATGCGACGTCAAGGCCTTCATTTGCGATGCTCAGTTCTTCCTGTAATTCGGCGAGATGGTCGATAGAAGGTGCCCAAATCGCCAGCTTTATATTAGCAACGTTGAGCTCGCGTTCTAGTTGCTTGGCATGCGCAGTCATGCGGAGTGCTTTTGTATCCCAGCTGCCTTCATAGGAGGCGCATTGATCAGTCCTAGGTGTATCGCTCATGACTCCACCTCCCTTATTTCACTGTTAGATAAATCTGGGATAACAATCCAAACTTCATTCCAAGATTTAAGGTTTTCGGGGGTATAAACCTTCACTCCTTCGCGCCCCTCGTTTGGGTCGAAGACAATCATCTTTGCATTTGGCTCATCGTAATATAGGACGATTCGATGCGTTACACCTTCGAGATTTAATGACGGCACTGTTACCAGATGGTAAAAGTTTGGTAGTAAGCTAGGCCACGCGCACTGGTTGAAATATAGGCCAGTCTTTAGGGCTAACTCATATTCCTCTGTGCATGACATTCCCTTGTTGCCTGCCACTTTGATAACGTCTTCGACATCCCAGCCTGAGAGCATAGCCCAGCATATTTGAACGCATGTGACGGAATTTGGTTGAGTTTGATGCTTAATCATGACTACACCTCCAGTCGCTCGAAGGTGTAGGCGAAGACGTAGGGGTTTGCCTCCCACGCGTATTTGCCTTTTTCGCGCTTTGCGTAGATGGAGTTCCAGAGGCGTCCCCAAGCCATCCTCATACCTGCATCGTGGCGTGCTCCCATTTTTGGATTCGTATATCCATCATCGACACCTTCAGCCCGAATATCGCAGGTTTGAATGTCCTGCAGTCGCTCTACCCGCACGTCGGTGACGCGCACAAACTCCCGAGCGAATGGTTTGAGCATGAAGCGCGATGTTGTCGGGACATTAAACGCGTTCTTTCGGCCATTGATCTGATCCAGTTCTTTGGAGCCCAAGAGGTATTTCTGATTCGCATTCGGCTTGTCGTAACTCTCCCAGAGATAATCAACGTAAGCATATCCCTCCAAGTTATCGAGTAACATCATGTCAACGATCTGCACAGGCTCGGTCAGATAGCAGATGTCGTCGATTTTGTATTTAGGGGAGATCTCCTTATAAGTCACCTCGTCGTCAGTGAACACGGCATTACCTTTCGCGTTAATGTCGCAGAAGTGCTTCAAGCTGTTTTTGCACACCCTGCGCGTCTGCCATTTTAAACGGGCAATGACCTTTCGGTAGTTCTCTTCGGTCATCCCGAGTGGCTTCGCTTGTTCTAGTATTTTGGCGCGGTTCATTCGCCCCCCTTATCGTTGATCCTTACGGAGATAATTAGATCACTTCCGTTGTAGCGGAAATTAGTGTGAGTGATAAGCTTAGTGGCGATGCTCCCGTAGAGTCCTTTTACCCGTTCAAATACTCGGGCCGATGCTGCGTTGGCTTCTTCTTCACAGATTCGTTTAGTCTCTGATTCGATGGCGGCTTTGACTGCTTCGACCATTGGATCATTGCGCCTAGATGATATTGCATCAGGTAATTTTGGCATGATATATGGGTTGATGATGTGTTTGGGTCTTTGAAAAAACTCACTGCCTCGCCGCTGAGTTACACGGATATTATCAGGGCCTTGCATCGCTCTAAGAGAGCTCCCCATTGGCCAGCCAAGCGATGGGTGCGAGGAAGTGAAATTGGCCACCATTGCCAGCCCGATTCGTTTAATTCTGGATTCTCCAACACTAAGATAGGTCTTTGTGTGTATTATGAATCAGTCCCAATGGTGAGAAATTTAGTGGAGATGCGAACGGGAACACTTTCCCTTCAGCATGTGCTTACTGATCGCGCCCGCATCTCCGATTGTCTTATGGTGGGATGTTTTAGTCGGACGTGTTCATGCCTTCAGTTTCGGCATCTGACTCGTCATCAACTTTTGCAGCACGGTCACGCTCGTAAGCCGCCTCAGTCAGTTGGTCGCGATACAGATCCACGACAGCAATAAATAATGAATCCTTCGCCTTCTGATCATCCGGCAATTCATCGTAGGGGAGAAAGCATGGATGCTCTTTCTTTTCAGCATCCTTAACCGGTCCGTATTTCCAGCCATCGGCCGCTTTTTTCGCCAACCAGCTTTCGTGGCTTGAGGCAGGACCAGCATCAACCGTTTCGACATGGAAGCGCACGCCATTCTTCGCGGATTCACGCTGCCAGTCTGGGGCATCCATCCAAGCCACTTGAGATTCATCTCCAAGTGCTTCACAATAGGATCGGTTTGCTTCGTGAGCAACTGCAGCCACATGCTCAACGATGCTTTCATAGTCCTTACTACCCAAAACCTTGACCGCATCTTCTGGGATGAAGTCTTCAAAATATACTGGTGTATTTGGCTCTAATCCTCCCACAACAGATGGCTCACCACCAATAAGAGTATAGCCGGATTCGAATGCTTCAGCAGGAGAGAAGCTTTCATACCCATCTTCATACTTGATAAAGTAGCCCCCGGCTTTCGGTTCAAAACGGAGATTATAATCACCACTTAAAGTCATAGCAGCAATACCCTCTTCTTCAAAGAATAGCACTACTTCAATGCATCGCCCGTGATTCATCTTCGGGTATACGCTTTTGATCTTCAAAGCACGCACTTTCTTGTGGCACTTGTATTCGGGCATTAAAGCCACAATATTATCATTTTCGGTCATAGTTAGCTTTGGCTCTGGGCCAATTCTTGGATTATTGTTGTTTTTTGAGTGAGCGTCTGGCACCCACGTTGAAAGGCGTATTTTTCACCGACCACCACGCAGCACTCCCGTGTCCGCGTAACAGCGGTGTAAATCAAAGGTCGATTGAGCAAAGCTCTGGAGTCTCGGCCAAGACAGACGAAGCATACTTTTCGATACTGAGAGCCTTGCGACTTGTGCACACTCAGAGCATAGGCCAGTTTAAGGTTCGAAACTTCCTTCTTCGTCAGCTGGACTTCGCTTTTATACTTGGTTTCACCCAGGCCGGAGTTCTTCCAGTCGATCACTGGCTCATCCAGAGTAATCCATAGGGACCCAGTGGTATCGATCGCATGCACCCGGCCGGTCGTTCCGTTCCAGATATCCTTTTCGGGAAGGTTCTTCGTGTTCATCACGCGGTCACCAATTACAAATTTCTCATGCGGTTCACGCGGATTGATGATGCTGGCAATATCGAGGTTCAAAGACTCGACCGAAGCCAGCATTTCACTGCTTCCGTTTTTAGGGCAAAGGATGATGTCTTGCTCGAAATCAAAAAATCCAGCCTTCACTTGAGCAATGATCGCGGCATGGGTTTGTTCATCATTCCCGGTTTGGATAATTCGCCACATCTCGTTTTCAGAAGTGTCATGATCCAGGACTTGCCGACCTTCACGAATCGCCATGGCTGCTTTGAATACCGCCTCACTGTTTCTGTAGCATCGTGTCAATGTTACGACAACGTCTTGCCTCAGTGAGATAATATCATGAAATGGCTGACCTTTGCCGACTGGTGGCAATTGAGCCTCATCACCCACAAGAATCAGTTTCTCAGGTTCGCGCTTGATGATTTCGGCCATGAGCTCGCTATCGACCATCGAGGCTTCATCCACGATCACACACTCACCCTTCAAAGATTCTCGCATGAAGCTGGTGCCCATGTATCCAAGCAAGCGGTGGATCGTCGATGCCTCTTTTTTTGTCGCCTCTTCGAGACGAGCTGCAGCCTTACCCGTAAAGGCACACATCGAGACGCTTTTTTTCTGAGCAGTCAGACGATCATTGATTTCTTTGATAATCGTAGTTTTCCCAGTTCCGGCCCCACCGGTGATGATCGAGAATTTCGAGTTCACTGCGTGGTCAACCGCCTTCAATTGTGTTTCGTCGAGTTGCATTAGTCTTTAAGTTTTCGAAATTTCATTTCGAGTTGATACTTGGCTTCATCCCAAGCATGCGGAAAGTCTTCTAGAATTCGTGAGTCAATCATGACGCACGCTTGGATTGGTCGACCCGGACCATAATCACGACGAACTTCAGCACTCACCAAACGTTTCAATCTACGATCAAGATCATCCGCCCGAACACGTTCCCGTTTTATAATTTGCTCTAGATCAAATTCGCGTTGGCTATGACTGTGATTGATCCCCCGAATCTTTCTCAATAATCGAGTGAACAGAGACTTATTCGGCATTGGACCCTTGCGATATGGACCTTTTCTAAATCCATGTATTTTGCATTTAGGCATAGCACAAATTACACGATTGAATTCACGTAATAGCTTAAAATCTTCTTCATTCTTCGGATTTCCGAAAACCCAAGCTTCACTGAATGCAAGTGATCTTAGCTGGTGATCGCGGTTAACATAGATCGACCCAACCGTATGGTGTTTTACGACTATGAAAAATTGCCCGTTAAAAATATTAGGTAGAATTTGCATCACCATGCCCCCGCTTTCTTTTCCGGTTCAGATACGATCTTACCGCTGATAAAGTCCCAAATCAGACGTTCGTTGAAATGGTCTGATGCGAGCGAGATAGACCGGGACCGTTGAAACCCCTTCAGCGTCCCTTCGTTGAACATATCAGACACAGCTTGAAGGATTAAATCCTGATAGCCTCCAAGCTTCGCCAGGCATGCGCTGTTGAGCTGGTCCCATTGCACCAGCGTCGAGCCGCTTCCGGTGATTTGACGCAGCACATACACCACTGCAGCGCGGATCCGCTTAGGATCATCGTCTTCGATGCCGAAGTGCTGGCGAATAGTCCCGTCGACATCTTGAAATCCGTAGCTTGGAAGCTCTGCCAAACGATAGGGATCATGAGAGACGACACCCATGGTCGACTTCGCCCATTTCTCATAAGCTGCAGTCGCCATATTCATCGTGCAGCCGGCAGCGAGTAGCTTTGCAATCACAGCACCTTTCGCCCGGTCACCTTCTGCCCGCTCGATCGATTCCATGAAGTTGTCAAAAATCTTACCTTTCAATCTGGGCAAAGCACCTTCCTTTATGTTCGGCCAGTCCTCGCCCATCTTGTTCCAGATTTCTTGCTCCATCGCGCTACCCACACCTGAAGCCATTTCACAAACATAGTGTAGCATGCCCCGTGCATCGGTCGGCAGATTGAGAGCGGCTTGAGTGAACTTGAATTCACGCTTGCCCTGATACTCGCCATATTTGCCAGTCAGAGTCAGGCGCTCGTTCTCACGCGGACGCCAGGACATGTTGCCTTTGCAAACGCCCTCAGTTGTCGCGATGATAAACCAATCAGCATCCTTCGTCGTCTCAGGAGGATACAGCACCCGCTCGACCGTCACGTTTAGGTCCTGTTCCGGCTCAGCCATGGTTTTCACCTTTCACATAATCGACCCAGACACCGCCAACAAAGCGTTTGATTGGTTCACTCACTCCATCAAGAAACCGAACAAGAACACTTCCCTCTTCTGGGCACTGAGAAAGCATTTTTCCAAATGAAGGACTTGGACCATGCGTCATTTCACCATTCTCGAACCCGATCCCATACATCAGTTCTTTCAATGAAATGGTATCATCAGCATCGCCAACAATCCGCTTAGCCAGCGCATTGATCACTTCTGAGTAATCGAGTCCAACTGGAGGCCGTTCACCGTTCGCAAGCTCTTGAATGTCGAGTTCGATGTCATGTATTATGAGCGGTTCCATTACGCAGCACCTTTCACCCGACCATCTTCGATGATGATCACGTTTTCACCGGCTTTGTCGTCATCGCAAACCATCGCACCGATGATTTGGATGCCTTCAGCCTTCGCCCAAGCGTCAAACTCCTTGATAGTTTTCCAGTCCATTTGTTCGAGTTCGTCAATGAGCACGAATCCGCATTCAGGCTTGAAGGCCCGAGAGATCGCAGTGGCGACCTTGAGGCGTTCGGATCCGCTCATGCAGTCCCACGCTTGGCCATTGTAGAGCAGAGCGCCGTCCTTAATTTCAAGGCCAGCCAGAGGCATGCCGATTTCTTCAATCAGCTTCACACGTTGCTTACGTGATTCTTCGATAATATCAGTCAAATCCTGATATTCCTTCTTGGCCGCTTTCGCTTCTTCTTCAGTCGCTTTGGCCTTCGCATTGGCATCGATCTTTTCGTTGATCGAAGAGGCATTATTGATCTGAGATTCAATCGAAGCAGTGTCATGAGCCGTGAAGGTCTTTGTCACCGCCTCGATTTCATCATGGTCATGCTTCAGCTGAGCGATTTCCGCTTCAAGCTTCTGGATTTCAGCCCGCTTCTCGCTGGCCTTGTTCCGAATCCGCTCCATCTCATCCAGTCGATCCTGATGCTCATTATTTTCGGCCTCAAGGCGTCGCAGTTCCGCCATCAGTGTCGTTACGTCAACGCGCACTTCAGGCACATTCTCGAAAGTCTGGCAGGCTTCAGCCAATTGGATCTTGCGGTCACGATCCCGACCAACAACCGTCCGCTCTTCGACGTTATTTTGGATCTTAGTATCCAAGAATGCCAATTGCTCGCCGATTCCCAAATGCTCGATCAGCATCTTGCCCTTATCGGTTTCAGTTGCCCGCATGAACTTGTTGATATCGAGAGCAAATTCATTGAGGAATTCTTTCAAGGTTCCCTGATTGCCCTTCTTGCCATCGACCTTGATTTTCAGAGTCGATTTATCGCCCGAGAGTTCGACTTCGATACCATTGCTCAGTTCGATCCGTGCCACCGCTGTCGCGCCATTAGCGTCGATATTGTGCGGGTTTGTTGGCAGATACTTTTTACCCCCAAGCAAGGCGCAAATTGCATCCAAGAAAGTGCTCTTACCCTGGCAATTCTCGCCGCCGAGTATAGTCACGCCTTCCGGCTTAAATTCAAGTTCAGCAACTTTGATTCGTTTGAAGTTCCGGATGCGTAGCGTTTCGATTTTGATCGGTGTCGTTGTCATGATGATTGGATATTTTGAGTTGATGATTTCGTTCTCTGAAAATGGCGACTGCCATGCCTGCAGCTAAGTGACAGTCGGTTGCAAAGAGCACAGAGACTCCCCGCATAGTGAGTTGCGCTATACGCTTCTCGATAAATTGTGGTGTCAGCATGAAGTGACGATGATTTGGCGGCACCAGTTGGCCGTCCAAAGTTTGAGCGAAACAGCATGTGGCATAATCACCTTCTACGATGATTACTTTGGCCACCCACTTCCCGGACTCCATTCGTTCGAGTTCGCGGCAAAAGCGATCCCATCCCGTCGAAATTGTCCCAAGGAAGTCATCCAGGCTTTTCCGCTCGATTCCAAAAAAAGCATCGCCCGCCAACGCATAATCCCCAGTTGAGAGAGTTCCGATTTCCGCTTCCACTGCACCCGGATCAAATGCCCAAGGTGTTTGTTCACGAGTATCGATGATTATGCGGAGGCGAGCCATGGCAGTAAATTTCCTAACTTATAGGATTAACCCCAAGGTGATGGGACTGTTGCATCTGGAGCCGCTTGTTGAGGCGGTGGAGTCGTTTGCGCTGTCTGTTGTGGAGGCGGAGTTGTCTGAGCAGGAGCGCCAGCAGTCAGACCGAGTCCAGCCATCTTCTGTGCGAGCGAATTTGGATCCAAAGCCTTTGGCGCGAAGTCACCGGCACCGATGTATTTCACGTCATAGTAGTTCTTACCATTATATTCACGAGGCTCGACTGTGTAGTCGATTTCCTTGCCCTTCAGCTGAGCATCGAGTTGTGTCAGATCATTGCCCTGAAATCCTACCTTGCGGAGATTCTGAATCGTGATCTGAGCTTGTGTCAGGTGAGAAACGGTTCCCTTGCCGTATTCTGGCGACATTTCACCGCGCCACCAGTCGGATTGACCATCTGGCCCTTCGACTTTAATACAAACGTCAAATGCGTTTGGATCTTTGCTGAATTTAGGCTCGGCGATCATCGTTTCGAGCACCTGACCTTTGAACTGTCCTGCTTGTTTAAACATAGCGATATACTTTCTTTAGTTGTTGATTATGGGTTTGAATTAAAAGGGAACGCTCTCATCGAGAGCTTTATCGATTTCGGCCAAATGTTGCTTGGTCAGGATGCGAGGATCCGCTTTCAAAGCTTGAAGCATTTCATGTCCAAGTTCCGCCCACTTCTTTCCAGCGTGCGGACCAATCGGCATCACAGTGTAATCGACCGGATCGGCTGGAATACTTGCAAACGGATCCGGAACGCTAGCGGGTAGAGTCGTTTGTGCGGGAGCTTCAGCTTTTTGTTCATAAACCAGTGTCCCACCATTCGGACCATACGGTTCATTTGCTGGCATTTCTGGATCAATCGGAAATTGAATTGCTTTCGGGCTGGGCCCGGGTGCAACTTGATTGGTCGACTGATTCTCATTGATCTCTTCAACTTCCTCGCTCGTATAAACACCAAAGTTGACGCGAGGCTCAGTGATGCGAACACCATTACTCACGCACTTAGAAAGCAGCATCACTTCCGGGCGCATGCGGTATTGCTGTTTGACTGTCTTACCATCCTTCTCACATGCGACACCACTTTCGATGGCATCTGTCATTGTCAGTGAGAAGTCAGCCCATTCACCGCCTTCGCGCTTGAGCTGAATATGCGCCCGATCCTTCGAGCGTTCGAGGATCTTATAGTCGCCACCAAGTTCGAGCAACTTAGCCAACATCACATCGTAACGCATCGAACGCTTACCCTGGACGAATTGCCAAGTGCGCTCATATTCATCGAGGCTAATCCCGCGCTGGAAACACATCAGCGCAATGATTGTTCCGGCACCGTCATTACTGACACCGAACATTCCTGATTGAGCAATCGCTTGACCAATCGCTTGCGCGTCTTGAACTGATTTTATTGGAAGCTGAAACATGATATTTTTCTAATATTTGGAAATTAAAGTCCATGAGTCGTGCGCTTTGACTCTCTCGGCCAAGGACAGTGGCCCTCCTGTTCTTCGTTCAGACTGCGGTGATACGACCCGGACGAACAGCAATCCGGCACACGAACCTCTTACTCGACCTTTTCAGTCGGAATTTTGTTAGGAGTTGCGACAACAAGAACCGGAGTTTTCGTCTTCACGAAAAGGTTCTGTTCTTTGAAGAACTTCGCTCCGACACACTCGCAGCCTTCACCAATTGTTTCGATTGGCATGCGGCGCCCCTTAGGAGTGGTGTTAAATTCGTAACACGCTTTGTAGCTGCGCTCGACAACAGATGAGACGGCATCATCTTCTGGGATTTGAACGACCCATCCTGTAATATCTTTTTCGGCATACGTGCCGTCTGGATCGGAAATAATAATACAAAACTGCTTTTTCACAGCAGGAGGCTTATTCGCCTTTTCCTCTTCTTGCGCTTTGAGCTCCATTTCGATTTCGCTCATGATTTCCGCAACCTTGCGAACATCTGTAATGTTTCGATTGAGGATGAATTTCGTAGTTTCTACGTCGATCTTTGGCATAATGATGATGATTGATTGTTGATGTTTAGAGAAAATGGGAGCAGGGGGCGGATTCGAACCGCCGACCTTCAGTTTATGAGACTGACGAGCTAACCGGACTGCTCTACCCTACCATTGAAAGTTTTAATCGATCCATTCTTCAGCATTTCACTCATCATGCGCATGGATCGCAGCCTGTTTACATTTTGGATATGTTTCTGTTTCGCCTCTTTATTAGCCAAATAGTCAGATACCCAATCTTTGAATGCAGAACGCTTTCGTATAATCCAACCACGCCAAGGTATCAGTCGTTTACGTGGCTTCAAATCAGACCAATGTGAGTTCACGCAGCGACCTTTCTTGAGTGCTTCAATCGAGATTCTTTATTCATCCCCATTTCAAGTGCACGTCGTGAGTATCGACCATCTGTGCACATCGGCACCTTGAGTTTTTTGCGCCAGTCACGAAATGCCTTTTCGGATTTCTTTCCGACATAGTGCATTGCTTCTTCAGCAGTCAAAACAGGCGCATTATATCGCATCTGCTTTCTAGCCACAGCCTCAGCAAGCTTGTCGATTTCAATGTCGCTTAGCATGATTTAGCTTCTTGAGGTTCAGAATCGGAATCCTTGATCATTTTATCGCTAATCAAATCTTGGATCACACGGCTGACATTGTTATGCCCACGCTTCTTAGCTTCAGCCTTGCAGAACCGAATATGAACCGGGGAAAGGGTAACGCTAGTGCGCTTGAAATGTAATACTTTCGGCATACTTTATATACCTATTGTATGCTTATAGTATTACTTTCAAGAAAATTCTTAAAACACGTTGACCAAAATCGACTTCAGGAGTATTACTTTATCATACCTATTTTTATATGAGCATTGATAATCAATCAGTTAGAACAAGCGTCACACTATACGAAGATCAGAAAGATTTTTTGCAGAAATACGCAGACACGTATTTTCGAGGTAAATTATCCCGAGCACTTCAGCACATGATTGAGGAAAAGATGGGAGAAAATCCGGATATACGAAAAGCATCGGTAGGCGAACCTAGTGCCGACTATCCGGCCAGATCTATACCTCCCAAAAAAACGGAATCAAAAACCGCATAAGTCCGACTCGAATCAACTACTTCTTTTTCCAACCTGCAGACCATGTTCCTGGTCACCTGAATGCGATTGGTTCTGTGCGATATAAATGGATACAACCTTAAAATATATAGGATCAGCAGTCGTCATTATTGGCCTCATTTTGATCTACCAATTGAACAATATACACTTCGAGTTGAACTCGATAAGATTGATTCTCGAAGATCAGATCACGGTAAAAATAGACGACACGCATCCAGTATCCGTTGACGTAAAATATGAGGTTCAGATAGACGACAGTCCACCAATCGATATCAGAATCACGAATTAGACAAAACTCACTTTCATAAACAACTAACAACCAACAACGTTACTCTGATTAAGGGTCATGTGCCGCGAGGCGTGAGGGTTCAAGTCCCTCTTCGACCACCACTATTGAATATCAAGCACTTAGAGAGTTTCGGAAGCCAAATCGAAGCTCTTTTTTATGCCTTAAAACTGATCAATTTTATACATTTTTCGGGGATTTTAGGACAATATTCGGGGATTTTCAGCAAAGACACATGACTTTAATAATTGTGCCATGAGAAAAGATAGAGCACTCACAGCTGAGCAAAAAATGGAGTATCGAGAAATACTCACATATCTTGAAGGCACCGGAATGACCCCACTCGAAGCCGTTAAACTTGGCATAAACCGAGTTGCGAACATCAAACCAACCAAAGTATCCGATGCGATAGATGCGCTTTTGCGCGACAACATCCGGCGCAAGTTACGTGAAGACACTAAAGTCTTCTATGAAGATCGATTGAACTTATTTCTATCAAGATGGCCAAATGAGACTTTAGACCAAATCACACGATCTGAGATTCTCGCATGGATCAAATCATTGCCAGATGCAGCGGAAGGAACCAAGAAAGCCACTTTTCGAGCGGTCAACCGTCTTTACACTTTTGCTCTATCTGCAGAGCAACCTATGTGCAGCACGAATCCTTGCTCAAAACTCAAAGTTTCCGATGTGAAAGGAGAGCGCAAGATTCAGATACTAACTACATCTGAGGCGGAAAAGATTCTTCGGGCTGCGGAATTTAAAATGCCAATCTATATCCCATCACTCGTTCTTTTGCTTTTTGCGGGAATCCGTCCGCTCGAGATACGCTCAAAAGACAAACCAGCATTAACCTGGAACGAAATTAAGTTTGAAGAAAAGTGCATTCGAATTCCAGCAGAGATATCAAAAACAAGAAATACCCGACTGATAGAAACCGCTCCAGTCAACCTGTGGAATTGGCTTACTCTATATAAAGAAAAGTTAAAGCGCGAAAAACATCATCCGATTTTAGATTCCAGAATCCGCCAACCTCAGCGATTTGCAAAGGATGTAATCGGGCACTGGCCAAAGGATGTTTGCCGTCATTCCTATGCCACTTACGACATCGCGCTTCGAAACAACATCGGATCCACTTCTGAGAATCTAGGCCATGAAGGAAAAACCAGTATTATACACCGACATTATAAAGGTCTAGCTGATCGATCCCAAGCAGGAGAATATTTCAACATCAACCCATCTCAATAATGAATACACTCGCCAATTATTTTTACGACCTTCGCGGTGACAGAAGTATGGAAGATATCGCAAAACGCGCCGGCCTTGATCGATCCACAGTCTGGAAGATCGAAAACGGTGTTAATATTAGACCCGGAACATTGAGAAAAATCGCGATAGAAGGTTTGATGCTCAAGGAGACCTCCCAGGAATATGCGAACTTGGTGGCACTTTGGATTGTCAGTCGAGGACTCAGCGATGAACCACAACCATCGATCGCAAAGAGCCTGAATCGGATATCAAAACGGATCAGCAAGCAGATAGAAAAGAATGCGATTCTCATAGCTGAATCGATTCAACCAATCCGCATCGAGGATCAAAAATCCATCATTAAAGCTTTAAATAATCCTGATGCCATGGGAGCAATTATCGCTCTAGCTCGACACTACTCAGATTAAGAAAACAACCGCTCCGCCTCATTCACGCACGCGGCCCGAAACTGAGGCGCGTTATCCATTTTCACATGCGGAAGCTTTAGTTCATTCGGCCCCACGTAGTCGACTTTTCCGTGCATGATCAACCTGTCACCACCTGGTTCATTCGTGTATTGGACGAAGTGAACGATGCGACTGATATTACTGGGATACTCCAACTCTTGCGGCCACCACTTCGTTACAGCTCGCCACTGCAGCCAGCGCGAATACCATGGCCGGCGATACACCGGATCGCAGAGCACCGCAGTATTCACTTTGATACCTATATGCTTCAGCTTCTCCGCGAAGAGCCGGAACCACCAGCCTCCG
>Ga0194138_10000317_pt1 | contig 23148 bp, 24 predicted proteins | sample TARM_MetaG_T2_14_FD_134022 | JGI IMG/M metagenome (GOLD analysis project Ga0194138, IMG submission 134022) | Freshwater microbial communities from Pennsylvania, USA, analyzing microbe dynamics in response to fracking - TARM_MetaG_T2_14 (version 2) | ecosystem: Environmental > Aquatic >...
CTCGCATTATAGCTTTCTCGAAGTCCAAAGAAGCTTTGGGCTTATTCACCAAACACTAAAATAGGAAATACTCAGAAAGACTCTTCAAACGGGCTCACATCTAAAAGTTTGCTCCTTGTCGGGTAGTATTTATTCCGTAAAAAGTAATTTGAAATTAGAAAAGCATGATATCAACTGGTTTGTTGAATAATCCGGGCTAATTATACAGAAAAAATCTCTTCAGGGATAGCTTCTCTTTGAAAATCCATTTACATCTCATGGTTTAGCCCCATGGTTCATTCATCGGCTCCCCCCCTCTTCATGGTAAGATTCTTTTCCTTGATAGGTTCAAAGTCCTCTAAGCGAAGAAAACATTAGGAAAACCTAACCATGACCTTATAAAAATGAAAGACCCCTAAGAGCCATCTACGGAAGGTCTTAGGGGCAAAGGAATCTTCTAAAGGATATTTGTTGAAGGGTGCTTGATTAGTGGAATTCCCTCCTCCACCAGGAAGCACCGCACAAAATGATTGGGCTCAATCTCCACTAAATCTGGCAAGGTTTTATGGCACTTCTCCACTGCGTAGGGACAACGGGTAGAAAATCTGCATCCTTTGGGAAAATCTGATGGATGAGGCACATAGCCTTCAATGGCATGGAGTTTCTCTTTAGGGGCTCCTTGGCCTGGCATACACTCTATGAGTCCCTTGGTATAAGGATTCAAGGGGTTCTGAAACAACGTATCCTTGGAGGCTTTCTCCATGATTTTCCCACAATACATGACGCATACTTCGTGGGCCATATCTTTCACCACCCCTAAATCATGGGTATTTAAGATGATGGACATTTTATGTTCTTCTTGCAGCTTCTTCAGAAGTTCTAAAATCTCCGCTTGGATGGTCACATCCAGTGCTGTGGTAGGCTCATCGGCGATGAGAATCTTTGGGTTGCAGGCAATGGCCATGGCGATCATGATTCTCTGGCGCATCCCGCCACTGAACATCCCAGGTAGGTCCTTATATCTTTTCTCCGCATCTGGAATCCCCACATCCTTCATTAAAGACATAGCTTTCTCCTTGACTTCTTTCTTCTTTCCTTTTTTATGAATGATCAGCGCTTCCTCTATTTGTTTGCCCACAGGAATCAAGGGATTCAACGTGGACATGGGATCTTGGTAAATCATGGCAATTTCATTACCCCGAATCTTTTGCATGGCCCGCTCTTTGAGGGTTAACAAATCTGTCTTCACGCCTCCTTCATAGAGCACTTCCCCATGGATGATCTTTCCTGGTTGGTCTATGAGCTTCATGATGCTTAAGACCAGCACACTTTTACCACTGCCTGACTCTCCAATCATAGCAATGGTCTGGTCTTCTTCTAAAGAAAAGCTTACATCATCCACCGCCGGTAGTGCTTCTCCATCCAAATAGAAATAGGTTTTTATATTTTTTACCTCTAGTAAGGCCATTTCAATCTCCTTCCCTTCCTCATACATTGTCAACTATTTAAGACTTCACCTTGGGGACCACCACATCTTTCAACACATTAAAGAGTAGGAGAATGAGGAAGTACACCACCGCAAGGATGGTCATAAAGTAACTAAAAGCCGTACTACCCAGAATTGGATCGATCCTTGAGGAGGTATAAAAATTAATCATATGATACCCCAATCCACGATAATAAAAGAGCCTTTCCACGATGATCAAGCTAGAAAACATCAGCGCCAAGATGGTTGGGAAAACCGAGAGCACTTCATAGAGGACATTTTTCATCAGATGATTCTTGATGATGCGCATGCGCGAACACCCTTTCCCTCTGGCTGCCAATGCATAAGGTTTCGATAACCCTTCCTCTATGGCTGTGGCTGTGGTTCTAGCCACATAGGCTGCGGGCAAAATCGAGATGGCTAAAATAGGATAAATGGCACTATACCAGAACTGATCCCCTTTAAACTCGATGGGACCAATGCCAAAAAAAGTCATACCATTTTTAAAGAGAGTTAAAGCCAGTAATTGGATGAGCCCAATAGTCAACACATCTGGCACCGATAGTGGAATCAGCGATTGGAGCATTTTAAAAGTTCCATGCTGATCTCTTTTTCGACTATCCATAATACCCTTGGGGATTCCCACAAGCACCGCCAAAACCATCCCAAATCCTAACACAATCCCACTTTTCTTTGCAGCACCTTGGAAAATTTCCTGAACCGTTTCCCCCAGTACATCCACATACCTGATTTCACCAGTGAATACCATGGAGAAATTTTGCTTGATGGACGACCAAATGTGATCCCAAGGCATGTTGGGCCTGTAGCTACCCTTCTCATAAAAAATATCAAAATTCATGGGAATCCCTGTGAGCAGTAACACCCCTGCCACTACTGTGGCGAGAAGTAAGACATGTCCAAGGATTGTGTACAGAAGCTTCCGCTTTTTCTTAGCCAAGAACCTCACCTCCACTTTCTTGTTCCACTAGATGACATGCCACTTGTCTTGTACCATAGGTCTTTAAAATAGGTATGTTCGTTGTACAAACCTCCATGGCAAAGGGACATCTGGTATGGAAGGCACATCCCGAGGGCAGGTGTATGGCACTGGGAATCTCCCCCGTGAGCCGCCTGTGCGCTTCTTTCTTTTCTTTTTGGCCTGGCACCGCAGCAATCAGCGCTTTGGTATAAGGGTGGAGCGGGGATTCAAAGAGTTCTTCTGCCTCCCCCATCTCCACAATTTTTCCTAAATACATCACAGCCACTTCATCACTGACATGTTTGATCACATGAAGATCATGGGCTATGAAGAGATAGGAAAGCCCAAACTCTTGTTGAAGTTCCATGGTCAAGTTGAGAATCTGTGATTGGACAGAAACATCTAATGCAGATACTGGTTCATCACAAACAATAAACCGTGGATTTGTGGCCAATGCTCTTGCAATGCCAATTCTTTGACGCTGGCCTCCACTAAATTCATGGGGAAACTTCTTGGCAGAGGCACGATCCAGCCCCACCAAATGAAGCAATCGATGGACTTCTTTTTTATAAGACAAAGGCTCCACAATTTTATGAATTTGCAAAGGCTGTATGAGGATATCTTCTATGGTCATCTTGTAATCCAAAGCTGAATAAGGGTTCTGAAAGACGATTTGAAGCTCTTTACGGAGTTTTCTAAAATCTCTATTGGAGATGGTGCTGATGTCTTTACCATCTAAGTGGACTTGTCCAGAAGTGGGTTCTAACAAACGGAGCACCAGTCTCCCCGTAGTAGATTTCCCACTACCCGATTCTCCCACAAGCCCTAAGGTCTTTCCTTTATGAATGGAGAAGTCGATGCCATTGACTGCATGAACGACCCCCTCTTCTTCCAAAAGGCTACTCTTCACTGGAAAGTGTTTGGTTAGTCCTTTTACCTCAATCATTTCTGCCCCTCCTTTCCTTGTGGGTCTTCCATTAAATATTCATTCATGGTGAGATTATCTATCATCACCTGTCCAATACGCCGAAACATGTCTTTGTCTAGATTGTCCATGTGATCTTTTTCCGTAGCCATATCTTGCACATGGGCATTGCCAATCCCCACAGTGAAGAAAGCATTGAGCCTCATATCCAGCTGCGACCTGGTCACCATATCATAGATGCCCAAGCTAGAACTGGAATTGGTCCCCCCATAGACACTCTGGAATCTCCTGTAGGGATCCTTCATATCTTTTAGCAGCTGTTCCATCTGTCGCCCAATGAGATACGAAGGTTTTCTTCCTCCCTGAGCAGGAAAAGTGATGAGGTTCAGCTCTTTTTGCTTACTGAGTCCAGGGAAGGCCATCTCATAATAGTAGTATCCCCCACTGACCACCCAGTCTATGGGCTTCATCAGTTCACGATGATAGTATTTCGAACCTTCTTCTCTGGTATTTTTTTTGATTTCCATTTGGTTGTCCCAAAATACGAAGTTCAAAGAACGACTTAAAGGTTCTTCTAATGTAGCCACTTGTTTGGCCACTTGAAGGGCCATGGCCGCTGGGGTAGCTGGCATAATAGAAATTGATTCTTTTTCATAGACGCCATCATACGCGGCTCCTATAATGATGGTTTCTCCCGGACGCTCTTTCGTAAAACCCTCCCCTGGTAAGAATCCTTCAATAATCCGCCCATTTTGTTCTGGAAGCTGTGGTATTTGAAAAGAGATTTCCAGGTCATAGTCTCCTTCATAAAGGAGCTCTCGTAGCTCTTTGAAAGGTAAAATGGTATGGGTTTTATGAAGATAGGCATTGGATTTTGCTTCATACTCATCTAGCAGCATGAATTGAAGGGAAAAAGGTCTTTTTTCTTCTTGTCCATATACATTGACCCCTTTCATGTTTTCTTCACTAAAGGGGGCTCCCCTGGCGCTGAGCAAGGAACGAATATATACTTCTTCTACAGGAAATATCTCCAGATCCTCCGATACGGATGAAACTTCTCCTCCTCGAACGGTACGCCCTTTATAGGTAAATCGCTCTCCTGTTTCCGCTAAAAGGGCTTCTCGATTCACAGAGAAAATAGTAAAGTCTTCATGGAGCTGAAAAGATCTTTTCTCCCCATCTTTCGTGGTCAAGAGGATCTCCCCTTCTTCAATAATCATAGGGGCCATAATACGTAGGTTTTCTTTGGCCTGTTCTCCTTCGTAGTAGGGGATTTCCACCACAGAAATCTCATAACCATAGGCGGTCAATTCCTCGATGAGATACTCTCCTGCTTCATAGCCTCCCAATGTGCCACTGGCCCTCCCCTGAAAACTGGGATCTGTCAAAGCAGCCAGATGAGTATAAGCTTCTTCCTCTTGGAAAGGCACTGCACTGCCATAGCGCGGCATAAAGAAATATAAAAGAAGAAGTACCAGAGAACCTACTTTGAATAACACCGGCTTATAATAAGTCTTTATGGATTTTACTTGAAGGTAGAAAAGCTTTGGGGAAAGCATCATGATGGTTTTTCGAATGAGGCTAATGACCCTGGAGGTTCTTCTCTGAAACTCTAATCTTAACCCTTCTCCCAATAGGTTGATGCCCATGACAGCTACAGCAAAGAAGAGTACAGGAAATAAAGAAACCCACCAAACTTCTTCAAAGCGCATGACATCGCCACTAATTCTAGACAGCATACCGCCCCACTCTGGTTCTAGGCCCATACGATAATTTGCCCGGAAGGCCATGGCCCCCACTTCTCTTGTGGTGCCTACAAAGACATAGAGTACAGCCAATTGTGCCACTAGAAAAAGCCCCATGGCCATTTCTTTAAAAAACTGACTCACTCCATGGGGAATTAGATGTGGCAATACATTTTGTGTCATGATCTGCCTCTTGGTTTTGCCGATGGCCAGCTCCCCTTCAATGAAGTCCTCTTCCATGATCCGTTTGGTATGGTCTTCTAAAATTCCTGCCAGCTTGGACCACCCCACCAGCGCCAATACCACCGCAAAAGCCACAATGGATTTCTCCATTTGCATTCTATAAAAATAATTAAAATTCAAAAGAACGTAGGCGAAGATCAGCATGGGTACCGCACTGAAAAAGGTCGTAAAAAAGCCTATGATTTTAGAAAGTCCTTTATGCCCCATTCCTGCTAAAATACCTAAGGGTAGTGCAAGCATCATCCGAAAAAGGGCGATGAGAAAAGCCAGTCGCATGGTGTTCTTTGTTCCATAGACGAGCCTTGCATAAATGTCTCTCCCTGCATCATCTGTACCCATAACATTGATGGTGTTGGGTCGCATGGGATTCACCGACAACTCTTTCACCATCTCCCCCTCCACCTGATACTCAATATATCGGGGAGGTTCTTCATGAATAGGATCTCTGGAAGTGAACTGTTCTGGAAAATAGGTTAAAAGAAGTAGGACCACTAGGATGATGCCACCCAATAGCAATGGAAAATTGATTCTCTTCATGGATACCCCCAAGATGACGAATTAATACTAAATTCAGAATATATACATTAAAAAGAGTATACCATAGAGTCCTATGTTATATAAGACACCCAATTACAATTTACTTTCTCTCGTATACAGATTTCACATTTTTTTCTAGCCAATGCTTCGCACCTTCCAGTACAATGGAAAAAGAGAGCATTTCATATGAAAAGGAGGCGCACCATGCGAAAACTCATCACCAATGGAAAAATATACCAAGATCGGGACATCTTTACCCATGCACTCTACATCGAAGAGGGGATCATTGTAGCCACTGGAGAAGAAGCCTTGTCCTATCAATCAAGCCTACATCCTGAAGAACACATAGATGCCCAAGGGCATACCATCGTCCCAGGGTTTAATGATGCCCATTTACATTTCTATCAAGCCGCCCTCGCCCTAAGTACTGTAGATCTTTATGGTGCCACCTCCATGGAAGAGCTCATCCATCGAGGACAAGCCTTCCTGCAAAAGGAGCCCCTCACGCCAAAGGTCCTACGTGGACGAGGCTTCAATCAAGATTTGTTTCAAGAAAAGCGCTTACCCACACGCCATGACTTGGATCACATCAGCCAAGACTTTCCCATCATCTTCACCAGAACCTGTTCCCACTTAGCTGTGGCAAACTCCAAGGCGTTAACCCTATTGGAACAAAGAGGATTGCTTCAACCAGTGGCCGGTGGTCAATTTGATTTGGATGAAGAAGGACGTCCCAATGGTATTTTCAGAGAAAATGCCATCCCTCTCTTAGAAACTCTTTATGAAGAGGTCTCTGAGGAAGATGTCTTTAGAACCCTACAGAGAGGCGCAAAAGAAGCCCATAAAGAAGGCCTCACCTCCTTACAAGTTAATGATATCTGGTATGAAAACAAAGAAGCTCAAGCCGTTGAGAAGGCTTATATGCGCTTTGCCAAGGAACAATCTCTGAGGATTTATCATCAAGTGTATTTTAAGGATGTAGAGAACTTTAAAAAGCGCATCACTGAAGGATTCTATATGGACCAGGACCCTTTTAATCAATATGGTCTTCTAAAACTCTTTGCCGACGGCTCCCTTGGCGCACGTACGGCTTATATGAGGCATCCCTATCACGACGACCCTACCACCCAAGGCATCCTCACCATGACCAAGGAGTCCATATTGGCTTTTCTTCGCACCTGTGAAGAGCATGGCATCCAATCTGCCATCCATGTCATCGGAGATGGTGCCATTGAACTGATTTTAGATTGCTATGAGGAAGTATTACCTAAGGGCAATCCATTAAGACATGGACTCATTCATGTACAAATCACCGATGAAGGGCTACTTGAACGCATCAAATCCCTGGACCTCCTAGTGTATGCCCAGCCTATTTTTATCCATAATGATCTCCATATTGTGGAAGATCGCGTGGGAAAAGATCTGGCAAAAACCTCCTATGCCTATGGTACCATGGCAAAAATGGGCATTAAGGTATCCTATAGTACCGATGCACCCATTGAGAAGTTTAACGTGATGGAAAACCTCCATACAGCCATCAACCGGCAAGATTTACATCTCTATCCACAAGAGGGGTATTATGCCCACGAAGCAGTAGATCGCGCTACAGCACTGGATCATGTCACCATAAACAGTGCGTACATGAGTTTTGAGGAAAAAAAGAAAGGCCGCTTAAAGCCTGGGTATGTGGCTGATTTCGTCATCTTAAAAGACCCTTACTTTGATGTGCCCAAGGAGAAAATCAAAGACATAGAAGTATTAGAAACCTTCGTAGGTGGGCGATCTGTCTATCGACGGGAAGACTCGTAATAAAACAACATCAGGTACCTTTCTCATGATAGGCTCCTGATATTGTTTTATACACACTAGTTTTTTCATTCTGTCTAAACTTTGGGCTCTGTGATGCTTTGAAGTAGATTCTTTAAAAAAGATACATACCCCTCTTGCACGATAGGAGGCTCGAAAATCTGTACTTTCCCCTCATACTGAGCCACCCAAGCATAGAATGTCGAGGAGACCTTCACCTGAACCCGAATGGAAAAGCTCTTTGGAGACTCCACTTGGAAGTTGACCTCATTCCCAAAACGATCTAATACTTGATTCACCAGCTCCTCTTCAAAGAGTAGCTTTACTCTTTGGTCCTCACCACCAAACATACTGAAGGTTTTCTTTGCATATTCTGCCACGTCAAAATACGTGCCCTCTTTGAGTTCTTCTCTTTGCTCTGTAGAAACCTCCACCGAGGCCATGCGGTCTACCCGATAATGCACAAAATGATGATGCTTTTCATAATATGCAATGACATAATAGTTTTCATCATCCCAAAGCAAGGAGTAAGGACTGATGATGTACCTTTTCCCCTCTTTACGATACACTTTCTTCTTCTCCATATCGTAGTCAAAATACTGAAAAGATACTTTTCTTCCTTTTGCGATGGCTTCGTGGAGGGTATCCACGTTGTAGTAGATGCTCTCATTGATGGATTTCAATCGATTGGCCACATAGACTTGCCGCTGTAAATTTTGCGCATTGTGCTGATCCGTTAATTTCTTAATTTTCTCTATGAGTTCCTTGCTTTTTTTCTTGGTCAAAAAACGTGCACTTTGGATGGTATCTACCAAAAGCTTCAGCTCCGCAAGTTCGAAGTCTCTGGAGGCCAAATAGTATCCTGTGGTCTTTCCCTTATCCATGAGAAGGTCTAGACCAAACTGTCTCAAGGTTTCAATATCTGCATAAAGAGACTTTCGTTCTGCAGAGATCCCATGGAGATCTAGCTTTGAAATAAGCTCTTGGATGGACAAGGGGTGTTTTTCATCGGTCTCTTCCAAAAAGATCTTCATCAGATAAAGGATCTTCAGCTTTTGATTTCTTTGACTCATAGTATCATCCTCTCCCATCTTCAATTCATAGCTCTATTCTATCATCAAACAATTTGTTTGGGGCATCATAGCATGATTTTGAGATCATTTTATCTCTATAATAAGAAAAAGAATCCATGGATGTCCACCCATGGATTCTTTCGTATTTTAGTAGTCTTTCCCTGCAGCCATAACATTGGCTGGGTCAAAGGCATGGCATGGGGTCACCCCATAAACCATCCCACAGCTGGGACATCGATCTTCAAAAGTACTCATCTCAAACTCTTCTGCACACGCTACGCAAGTGATTTGTAAGGGCATGGGGATCATTTGTTCTGAAAAACCCATAAACCTTACCTTTGCAACAATCTCTGCGCCATTTTGAAAACTTCCACTACATCCATCATGCATAGTTCTCTACCTCTTTCCACTTTATTTCGTTCATGATCAACTGATCCCCTTGCCGAAGGCTGGTTCTCATCTCTTGGATGAAACGATCCATCTTCTCTAGTTTTATCAACATGCTCTTCTCTTCTGGGGTGGTTTGTATGATTTGATGAATCCCCCCATTCTTAATAACCACTCTTTTGGTGGCCATCAAGGCCAAACTTGGGTCATGGGTGGCCATGAGGACTATTTTCTCTTCCGTTAGGAGCAAGTTTAACGCACGCTTACGATCTATGCCAGCATTTTCGATTTCATCAATGAGCACGATGGGCGAAGTGCTTAGTATTGCCGTATCCGCAATCATCAGTGCTCTTGATTGTCCTCCACTAAGGCCTGTTATGGGGGTATCTAACTGGAATTTTTCTCCAGCCAGATCATTGGCTGCCATAAGAATTTTATGGGTAACCCCTTCCACATCCTCAATCATTCTACTTTTGGCATGGAGCTCGATGAATTCTTGAACCGTAAGGTCCATGACAAAATTCATGTTTTGTGAAAGCTGTGCCACAAGCTTATTGCTGGTGGAGAAGCGAAGGCTCTTGTCTGCCTCTTTCCCATTGATGAGAACCACTCTTTTCGTAGGGGTATCGCCATTGGCTGCCCATTCGATATCCGCTAGTAGTCTACTCTTTCCAGACCCTGTGGGCCCCACGATGGAGATGATTTCACTTTTATGAATGGTCAATTCTTGAAAGGTCTCCTTCTCCCCAGACTTGTTTTGTCCAGGCAATATGGTGATGGCATCCACGCGGTCTTCTGCTAGGCCTAAGAACTCACACATCTGGTCTATATAGATGTAGAGATCTTCTTGGAGCTTATGGATGTCCATGGCCCATTCTTCCACCTCTTCTTCACGGAAAGTCTCTAGATATCCTCGAAAAGTTTCCTCTAGATGATCTTCTACCAGAAGCTTGTTTTCATCGAAATAGCTTTGGACAAAGGGATATTTTTCCAGGAGTTCCTGGATTTTCATGTGCTCATACATTCTTTTATCCCTCCTTCTTCTCTAAAATTTGTATTTTTCGAACGTTGCCCATCTGATACTCTTCCCCAATGCGCGTTTCTCCCAAACAATAGGAACATAGGGCTGAAGGCATGGGAAATCTCAATTGCATCCCCTTCACTGTTTGAAGCTGTTCTTCTTCTTTATAAAGCAGTGTACTTAGTTCATAAGCTCCTTGACCTGTGAGCCCATTGACAAACATGATCACCGCTTGGGGATTCACAGAGTTTACTCTGGAGGCAAAAACTTCTCGCTCTGCTTGGGAGACAATATCCCCTTTGGTGATGACGATGATGTCCGCAGTTTTTAACATGGGTCCTATTTTTTTGGGTGTATTGATGCCAGAGAGATTGTCAATGACACATACGGATAAAATCCCTTTGATATAAGGCGAACAACGATTGCACAGTCCTGCACTTTCTGTCACCAGAAGGTCTAAGGTTTTCTTTCTTCCCCATTGCACCACTTCTTCAATATTACTGACAAAGTAATGATCGGGACATAGAGACCCGGAAAGACCTTTCATCACTGGGACCCCGGCCTTCTCATAAAGCACATCATCATCGGTATATAGACAATCAAATTTCACAACGCCCACGGATAAGGCTCTTCGCTTGATGGCATCGATGGTTTTTAAAATCACAGAGGTCTTCCCAGAGGAAGGTGGCCCTGAAAATGTCACTAAATTCATCCCTTGTCTCCTTTCATTGCCTGGTTGAAGAGCGTTTCTAACTCTTTGATGAGACCTGTCAGATCATGCTCCTCTATGAAGTCCCAGCCCAGCCACATGTATCCATTTTCTTTGGGTACTCTATTGTCAATGTCTGGATGAATGCTTGGAAAACGACCATTGTGGGCTAAGATTTCTCCCACCTCTTTAGAGAGAAGAAAATCTACAATGGGAGAAACGTCTTCCTTTTTCTCTCTTTTGGTCAATAAGAAAATCGGACTCATGATGGCACCATCTTTTGGCCAAACAGCTTTCATGGGCCCATTCTCCTTCACCATCTTTGTAAAGAAATACGGCATGATGGTCACAGAAGGTCTTTCCATGAGTTTTAGATGAGATTTGACCATCTCTGAAGGATGCATGCTTCTTTGCATGTTTCTACCCAGCTTCAAAATGCCTTCTCTACCATAGCGCTTGTAGATGTTCAGCAAAATCGCATTGAACAAATCAAAGTCACTCACGGGCAAACTGATGCTGTTTGCAAATTCTGGTGACAAGACATCTACCCAACTGGTGGGCATCTTGCGACCCTTGAGTTCCTTTTCGTTGACGAGAAATACGGCGGGTACTACCCCAATCATGGAGTACTGCTTTTTGGGATCTCTCAAGGATACTTTTTCATTGTCAAAGTCATCATTGTACTTTGGAAATTTCGTGAAATCTTCAAAGAGGTTTTCGTGCTTAAATTTCCCAAAGAGTTTTTTGTCAAAGAACATGTCAAATCCTGCAGAAATGAAAATATCTGGCAGTTCTTCACTGGTCTTATCCTCTAAACTCTCTCCTAACCAACTGATGCCCATGGAAGCGGCTTTCAAATCATAGTCTAAATGAAAGTCAAAGTCTTTTTCCTTCACCCATGCTTCGAAGGATTCTAATAATGGGACCCGTACAGGACAAGGAAGTACTCCTGCCATATTGATGGTACGCTCTTTTGAGCTCTCTTCTTTTTCATCCAGATCCATGAGGGAAAAGAGCTCTTCTTGAAAAGCATCTACGCTCATCCCTTTGGTTTTAAGTGCATCTCCAATGCCGATGACACTCCCCATGACTTTACGTTTATGCTCATCAGCTAAGTTTTGAAATCCTAGGGAAATGAGAAGGGGTAGCGCTTCTTTATATTCTTCAGTCACCTGATATAAACTCATGCGGTGATCGATGTATTTTTTCATGGTGGCCTCCTTTTTTTGCTGTCCATTTCGAACCAATTCCCAGTATAACACTCAGATTTTCGCTTTTCCGTAACCAATGTTACCAAATTCTAGAATGAGAATCTTTCTCAAACAAAAATCTCCTGGGTTGCAACGCAACGCCAGGAGATTTTTGTAGATTCTTCTTTTCGGCTATTTATGAAGAGAGTTCTTGCTGAATTCGTTCTACATCCATCAAAATAAACCGCTTCCCTTTGTAATGGATGAGGCCTTCCTCTTTAAGTAAGGATAGTTCTCTAGATAAAGCAGGCCGTGCCACTTGTAAAAACTCCGCCATATCTTCTCTATTAAACGGTAGATCCAATGGGTTTTCCTTGGTTTTTTTCCACTCTAAGAGGAGATACTTCAGCACTTTTTTTCGCAGGGTTCTCATGGCTAGGATTTCCAGTTTCACATTTAGTGATAGTGCTTTCTTTGCCACCAACTGTAGCATATTTAACTGAAACTTTACGCACCCTTCACAAGGTTCCCCTTGGTCTAGAAGTTTTTCTCTTTTGAGAAAAAGCACTATGCTGGGCACCTTCGACATGACCGTGGCTGTCCAGATGGTCCCCGTATACACGGCCACTTCGCCAAATACATCGCCTTCATGAAGTCTTGCCATGATGAGGCGTTCCCCTTGGGGATTGTCTTTGGACACAGAGACCGCCCCTGCTAACACGATGCCAACTCCTTCAATGGGTTCCCCTTCAGAACCAATGGTATGGCCTTTTTCATAACTTTTGATGTGTCCACCGTGACAAGTCAAAAACTGCTCCAGCTCCTCCTTATGAAACCCCTTGAAAAGAAGGTTCTTCTCCAAAAGGTCTAGGTAATCCCCCGCCTCAGGTTTCCTCTGATGCATCCGCTGCGCTTCTCTATTTTGCATAGCTGTCAAAATAGCCTTGAATCAAAATGATGGGCGTCCCCTTGTCTCCACTACCAGAGGTCAAGTCGCTCAGTGACCCTAGAAGATCCGTAAGGCGTCTTGGGGTGGTCCCTTCTGCGGTCATGTCTCCTGTAAGATCCAGTTCTTTCTCTTCTATATAAGTTCTAATGGCTTTTTTTAAGGCATCCCCTTCCAAATGTGCAAACTCATTGTCGGCAATATACTTGAGCTTGATTTCATTAGGCTGCCCTTTGAGCCCATCTGTAAAGGCTGGGGAAACCACAGGGTCTGCCAACTCCCATATGCCCCCCACAGGATCTTTAAAGGCACCATCGCCATAAATCATCACTTCAATGTTCTTTCCTGTTTTCACTCGAAATTCTTTTTGGATGGCATCCACCACCCTTTGACCATCTCTTGGGAATAGTTTTAAGGTTTCCTCTGTTGCCTTGTTGCTTCCTAAAAGTCCATACTCCTCATTGTACCCACTTCCATTTATTGGTGTGGACAAAAGGTCTGCTAGACTAAAGACCCTTTGGGCCCCTGCCTTTAAAAGCTTTCTTCTGGTACGATGACGGCTGTGAATATCGCAATGGAGTACATGAGGGGTATAGGCCAAAATGGCTTTGGGTTGGTTTGCGAGAATGACTTCTACGTCGCACCCTTCTCCCTGAATAATCTCTTTATAAAAGTCAATATAATCCACTCCTGTAAAAGGATGCTTTTCATAGCCAAACAAGGTCCTAAACTCTTGCTCCGTAAGGACGGTCTCATAAGGATCGATGTCTTTTTCATCCAACTGATCATAGGTAACAAGCCCATTGCCCACCTCATCTGAGGGATAACTGAGCATGAGGACGATTTTCTTTGCACCTCTTGCTATGCCTTTGAGGCAAAGGGAGAATCGATTTCTACTCAAAATGGGGAAAATCACCCCTATGGTTTCCGCTTCTTGAAACTTCTCTTGCACATCTACGGAAATATCTGATACACTGGCATAATTTCCTTGGGCTCTAGCTACAACAGCTTCTGTCACCGATACCACATCTTGATCTTCTAAGGAGATGTTTTCACGTTCTGTAGCCTGAATTACTGAATCCACCACAATTTGAGCAATGTCATCACCCTTTTTAATGATCGGCGCACGGATCCCCCTTGATGTAGTCCCTATTAATCTTTCCATAAGTTCCTCCTTATAGGTTCAAAAACCTTCTATACTTTTTTTCTGTCCACTTTGCTGTGGTCGTTATTTTCACTTTACACTTCCCTATTGTATCACCCTTCATCACTCCATGGAACGTGGTGAAAAGGTCTTTTTCTGGTTTCTTTTTATACCTTAGAGCCTACTTACGCCAAGGGCTTTTATAGCAGCGCTTCTAGTACAATATTCATCTCAACCATTTCTTTTTGTAATTCCATTGTAAAACATTTTTATCTTTGTGACTATCAGGTATACTGATACTACGAAGAAGGAGTGTTGCTTACTATGAGGCCAATGACCAAAATCACTTTAAAAGCCCTTTCCAGCATTGATTTAAACATCAAAAAAAATTATAGATTTTATAGAAAGGTGCAAAAAATCATCAAGGCACCTGCAAAACTTCCCTATGGCGCCTTAGACCATAAAATCATGGTGGGAGAACGAGAAATTCCCATCCGGGTATTCTTGCCTGAGGATGGATCTTTGCAAAAGCTCATCCTCTTTTTTCATGGTGGAGGATGGGTCATTGGGGACATCGACTCCTATACCCCCGTTTGTCTTGCCCTGGCCAAGGAACTCAAGCAAGCCGTGATTTCTGTGGATTATCGATTGGCTCCTGAGCACCCCTTCCCCAAAGGCCTTACGGATTGCTATCACGTTCTCCAAGAGATGGTGAAAGAAGCGGATGTCATAGGAATCCATCCCGATGATATTACCCTCATGGGTGATAGCGCAGGAGGCAATCTTGCGGCTGCTGTCTCTTTACTGGCCCGAAACAAAGGAACCTTTGTCCCCAAAAGACAGGTCCTCCTTTATCCTGCCACTTACCACGATCATTCCCCTTCTTCTCCTTATACTTCTATTCATGAAAACGGAGAAGATTTTATTCTTACCGCCAAGCGCATTGAAGAGTATATGGACCTTTATGTTCCTTTGAAAAAAGAGCGACGTAACCCTTATGTGGCGCCTCTTTTGGCAGAGAATCATGAGCACCTACCCACAACCCTCATCATTACTGCGCAGTATGATCCTTTAAGAGATGAGGGGCTCGACTATGGTGAAAAACTTCGAGCCGCTGGAAATACCGTGCGCTCTTTCACCATAAAAGATGCCATCCACGGCTATATGGGTACCCCCTTAGCTGAAGAGGCCATCACGAAAACCCATACACTCATCAAACTGTTTTTACAAGAAACCTAAAAGGAGGTGGATCCTTTGAAGGACATCCCAAAAATCAAATGGACAAAACTAGACAATGCCTCTAAAATCTTCCCTTCCACCATGACCACAAGAGATACCAAAGTCTTTCGTTTTTCCTGTTATCTCAAAGAAGCTGTAGATGAAAAAGCTCTGGAAAAAGCCATTCCACCCACACTGGAGAGTTTCCCCATCTACAAGTCTGTCTTACGGCGCGGTGTGTTTTGGTACTATTTGGAAGAAAGCACCCTGGTCCCCTCCGTGGAGGTGGAGAATAAAACCATCTGCGCACCTCTTTATCTCAAAGAAGAGCGTGGGCTGCTTTTTCGCGTGTTTTATTTCAACAATAGACTCAGCGTTGAAATTTTTCATGCCCTAAGTGATGGTGCTGGAGCCATTTGGTTCTTTGAAACACTGCTCTATCATTATTTCACCATCAAATACCATGATGTTTTGCCTGCTTCTTTATTAAAGCTTCCTCCAAAGGCCGCCATCAGTCAAAAAATGGATGACAGTTTTGAAAAGACGTATTTTAGAAACAAAGTCATCAAAGAAGAAAAGGCCCCAAAAATCCAAGGACCTGCCTATAGATTAAAGGGGACAAAAGTAGAAGAGCATAAAACCAAGCTTCTAGAAGGAACCTTGTCTACCAAAGAAGTCTTGTCTTTAGCGCACACATACAACACCACTTTAACCGTATTCTTAACGGCTTTATATTTTTATGCCATCTACAAAGAGATGCCAAAGAAGATGCATCGATATCCCATCATCTTACAAGTACCCATTAATTTGAGACCTTACTTTGGGTCCAGTACTGCACGAAACTTTTATGCCACCATGAATATCACTTTAGACCCCACCCTAAAAGACTGGTCTTTGGAGGAGATCATCTTGCATGTGGAGGCGCAGTTTAAGGAAGAAATGCACGTGGACAAAGTAAAGAGCCATTTGGACCATCTCATGTCCTTGGAAAAGAATCCTTTTACAAGAATTCTGCCCCTTCCGTTAAAAGACATCACCTTGAAAATTGCCAATGCATTAAAGGACCGTCATATCACCTCCTCCATTTCCAATGTGGGACGGATTCAAATGACACCTGAATTTCATCCTTTCATCGAGAAGTTTAGCGTTTTCGTCAGTGCAAGAAGACCTCAGATTGTGGTGTGTTCCTACGAAGATCAATTGGTCATAAGCTTTATTTCTCCCTTCCATGATACGGAACTTCAACGGGTATTCTTTCAATTTTTCACAGAAAGAGGTCTAGAGGTTTCCATCTCTAGTAATCTCTAAGGAGGTCTCACCATGCAACATTGTGAACATTGTCACGTAAAAATTATTGAAACTCGGGACCGCTGTCCTTTATGCGGGAATGCCCTGGAAAAAGAAGAGGTTCCCCTAAAGACCACTTTTCCTGTGATTCCTCCATACATTAAAAGTCAAAGTAAAATAAAAGTGCTCCTCTTTGTCTCTGTGGTTCTAGTCATTCTAAGCTTTACCCTCTATGCCTTTTATCCTACAGAGCTCAATTGGCCTCTTTTGGTACTTTTTGGCTTAACAAGTCTATGGCTAGATTTGGCTTTTCTCGTTCGAAAAAGATTTCGTATACCTAAAAAGATTGTCTGGCAAGTCTTCATCCTTTCCCTATTGGCTCTTTTTTGGGATTGGAATATCGGGTGGCGAGGCTGGTCCATCACCTACGTGATTCCCTTTTTACAAATTCTTGCCTTGATTCTCATGTATGCCATTGCACTGATTATGAAGCTTCAGAGTAAAGATTTCATTACCTATGCCTTTATGTCTGCACTTTTTGGCTTCACGCCGCTACTTTTTCTCATTTTTGATTGGGTGAGTGTTCACTACCCTTCCATCCTCAGCATCACCACCAGCAGCATCATTCTTTCTGCCATTCTTATTCTACAATGGGACAGTATTCGCTCTGAATTCATGAAAAGGCTCCATATGTGATTTAAAGATCAAAGACGTACTACAGATCTTTTATTTAGTAAAAGTTTGTGTGTGAATAATATAAAGAAGTGGTTTTGGTATCCTTATATGGATAGCAAAACCACTTCTTTACGGGAGTGTCACCACCACTTCTTCTAGATCTTTCACGAAACCACCTACATAAATCTTCCATTCACCTTGAACTAATATTCGTTGGACCTTGATGGAAGAAGGTCTATTCATGAAGGCTCCTTGATAAAAAATCTTCGTCACGGGCGCGTCTTGGGGCAGCACATGATGATGAACAAGATACGCCGCCAACGCTCCACTGGCAGTTCCCGTGGCTGCTTCTTCCTCAATCCCCAAGAGGGGTGCAAAGTTTCTTGTATGAATGTCTCCATGCTCATCCATGGCATACAAATGATACCCAGCCATTTGATACTTCCTTGAAAGGCTTTTGATCTCTTCCATAGAAGGCTGTAACTCCTTCAGCATTTTTACAGTGGGAATCGGAACGATCAGATCTTTGAGACCTGTAGAAACGACTTGAGGCGTGTGCACATTCTGTAAGGCCTCTTCTGACACCCCTAAAGTTGGAGCCACCTCTCCAAAGGAAACCTCTTGGAAAAACTCCGGAGACGCTAGCGCCAGTAGAATTTCTTCTTCTTGTACCAAAACCTCCAACACACCCGATTTTGTTTCTATGGTATAAGTTCCTACTTCTATAAAATTCAATAGACGCATCACGGAGAATAGGCCAATGGTGGCATGTCCACAAAGCTCCACTTCAGATACCGGTGTGAAATAACGGAGTTTATAGTCCGCCACTTTCGAGGGCAATAAGAATGCTGTTTCTGAGAAATTCATCTTTTGTGCTAGACGCTGCATTTCTTTATCCCCTAGACCCTCGGCATCCAGTACACATGCTGCTGGGTTTCCTCCTTGACTTTCCAGGGCAAAGGAATTCACGGTGTAGACTTTTGTTTCCATGTAAATCCTCCTAGGACTTTATTTTTCTCTTTATGGCATCCAGCACAATGAGCACAATGGCCAAAAGCAAGGTGGGCACTGCCAGGGCCGCTGGAATGGTTATGATGAGATTTTCCACAAAAAAATAGATTGCTAGAATGACCATGCCCAACATGGTCACAGGCCGAATTTTTTTCATCTATAAGAAACCTCCCGGATCATTCTTCCTTCAGTTTATCACAAACAAATCACCTTAACCAAGGCATTACCTCAAAAAGAAAGAGCGTAGAGTGAGCTCCACGCATCTTTTCTTAGTCTTCTAAATTCATGTCCATGAGAAAATTTTTCAGCTTCAACGCTTCTTCCTTCGTGAAAGTGAGACCTTTGGCCATTTTTTCATGGCTGGGATCCCATTCTCGTATATCAATCTTTGCAGGTCGATCATTCCAACTCACCAGATTGATTTCCTTTGTCCACCCCTTGGGGGATGTGGAGAGTTCTCCAATTTTTTCAATGATTTCAAACTTAATTTCCGCCATATTCGACACCTTCCTTCTCTTTATGACTATAGTATAGGAAAATCCAGTTTTTTTATACCACTTTCTACAACTAATTGTCATCTAAAAAAGTTCCATTGAAAAACCATTAATACATTCATAATTATTTCTGGTTATACCTAAGTTCAAGAATCAATTGCACAACAATTCCTCTTGTTCATTATGTTTTCATTATTATTTTACTCATAATAAGGGTTTCTAACAAATTGTGATGCTCTCTTCATAACTTCCTTACATCTTCGACTTATAATGAAGCCTGTAATGAATTTGTAACATATCGAACGCAAGGAGAACAAAATGAAGAAAATCCGTATAAAAGTCATTGCAGCACTGATTGCTGGATCTACCATCTTTAGCATGAGCACTCCTGTTATGGCAAACCCTACATCTGAAGAATTAGAGACCAGTGTTGCTACGCAACAAGAAGAATATAGAGAAATTGAAGAAAAAATCAATAGTCTACATTTTGAGATTGATGAAATCTTAGATGAAATCACCACCATTATGGTTCGTATTGAAGAAACCGATGAGAAAATCTTAGCAGTAGAAACAAAAAAAGCGGAAACCCAAAACACCATCTACGATACCCAAGTAGAACTGGATCAAAAGACTGAAGAATATGGTCAACGACTGCGAGCCATGTATAAGCAAGGAAACTCTGGGATGATTTCGGCCATCATCGGTTCAGAAAGCATTGCAGATTTCATTGCTCGTGCAGAAGCCATCATTAAGTTTGCAAAAATTGATCGTCAACTTTTAGATGAGATAGAAACTATAAGAACTCGATTAGAAGAGGAAAAGAATGTACTCGAGGCAGATATCCTTCAACTAGAAACCTTGAATGCTGAAAATGCTGTGGATATGGCTGCTGCTGAAGTGAAGAAAGAAGAAGCAGATGAGAAGCTCATGGCCTTAGAAGAGGAAGAGCGTAAAATCATTGGGGATCTTAGCGCCCTAGAAACCATGATGATTTCAGTTGGTAAAGCCATCATCAATGATAGTAGTAGTTCTGATGATCAAATAAATGCAGCCATCACTGAACTAAGAAATGTCCGCTCAAAGATCATCACCGACACAGCAGATGCTGAAGTAGTGAAGTATATTGAAAAAGGGAAATCCATTCTGAATGAAAGAAGACTAGATAGAGAACGTGCCGCGCAAAGACCCAGCAGCAATAGCCCAAGTAGCTCCACTGCACCTTCTGTGTCTTCCAGTGCAGTGGTCAACAAAGCTTACCAATACCTTGGCATTCGCTATGTTTGGGGCGGTTCTACCCCCAATGGATTTGACTGTTCTGGACTTACGCAATATGTGTATCGTTCACAAGGTGTAAACATTCCTAGAGTAGCCAGTGCGCAAGCTAACGTTGGTAGTTATGTAAGCATCGCCAATGCACAAGCAGGAGACCTCCTTTATTTTGGGAACTCTTCCATTACCCATGTGGGCATTTATATTGGCAACAACAAGATGATTCATGCTCCAAGACCTGGTAAAAATGTAGAGATCGTAGATATCTCCTGGCATGTTCGAAATTACCGAATTGTTGGTGCTCGAAGAATCTAGACTTATCAAAATATAACGCAAGAATGAAAACCGCACCTCTTTAGATTCTGTAAGATCTAAAGAGATGCGGTTTTTTGCGGTTTCGAGGAATCTCTTACCCATTATTTTGGCTCTACATTTAGACTATAGGAAGATCTTTAATAGCAAAGGAATGATCACTGCCGTCAACAATCCAGCTACCCCAATGGAGAGGCCACTCATACCTCCTGAAATTTCTCCCTCTTCCATGGCTTTTGCTGTGCCTAGGGCATGGGAAGTAGTTCCGTAAGCCACCCCAATGGCCACAGGATCTTTGATGGAAAAGAGCTTGATACATAAAGGACCAAACATGACTCCTGTGAGGCCTGAGAGAATGATTGCTGCCACGGTGATTTCTCGAATCCCTCCAATGCCCATGGATAGTTCCATGCCTATGGGCGTGGTCACTGATTTTGGTAACAAAGACAAAAAGAACGTTTCAGATAAGAGACCCATCTGCAAAAAAATGTACAACATGAAAAAATTCACCAAAGCACCCACCACCACACCGAGGACAATGGGGAGGAGATTTTTCTTTAATAATGCCACATTTTTATATAATGGCACCGCCAGTACCACCGTGGCAGGGACAATGAGAAATGAAATCATGTCTCCTCCCTTGGCGTATTGTTCGTAGGATAAGCCTGGCACTTGTAAAAGAAGCATAATGAGTATAATACTCATTAATAAGGGGTTAACGATCTTTAGTTTCGTTACCTTGGCCAAGAACAATCCGCACTGATATGACAAAAGCGTTACTAAAATACCAAACATAGGACTGTTTAACAACTCACTCATGGGGTTTCCTCCTTAAAAATTGTACTGCCCAAGCGGTGGTAAGAAAGACTGTTATGGAAGAGATGATGGACAACAAGAGTAGCATGAGCCAATCGTCTTTTAACAAGTCCATGACCTTCAGGAGTCCTACGCCCACAGGAACAAAGAACACTGTAAGATGGGTCAATAAACTCCCACTTACTTCTTCGATGGATTCTAGTTTAAGGACGCCACCATATAAGAGTAGAAAGAGAATCAAAAACCCCAGAACACCTCCCGGGATGGGAATCTTCCCTACTCTATACATCATTTCTGCCACAAAGGCGATGGAAAGAATGATGATCCATTGTTTAAGAATTTTCATTGTGCCCTCCTAATTGGAAACACCTGCCAAAACTGACAGGTGTACTGTTGTCTTTTATTTAGTATATCTTCTTCATCCCTAAGGTGCATTGTATGGATGATACGAAATTTCAGATTTTTCTTAGATATTTGGATGAATATATCGTCTTCTTTTACTGGTGCTCGGACCATACTGAATGGCCTCCACTGGACACCGATTGATACAAGCGACACAATGGATGCATTGATTTTTGATCCATTGTGGTTTGCCATCTACCATCTCAATAGCCTTAGCTGGACAAATATCTCTGCATAGATTACAGGAGATACATTTTGTGTCTGCATAAAACTTTTTCGTTTTTCGTCCCCGTAAATAGAGTAGATAAGCGGACTTGGTGAGCAGTTTATCCACAGCACCGGAAGGCTTATCTGCTACTCCTTGTACCTGTATAGATTTTATGATGCCTTTGAGTCTTTCCTCAGCCTTTTTTAAGGCAGTGGCTCGATCTTCTTCATCCACCAAATCATAGCCAAAGATAAAATTGTCCACCGTCACTAAGGTATGATGGGCAGAAATGGCATACCCTTTTTTCTTGAGCAATTGATCCATCAATCGATCTGTGGCCCCAACATTATTGCCACAGGTCATCACCGTATAAATATATGGTTGATCTTCAAAACACAGGTCTAATGCTTTCACAAAATCTGCCACAATGGTTGGTGGACCATAATAATACACCGGAAAAATAAACCCTGCTTTCTCCCCTGGTTTTATGGTGTACACCTTATCTTCTTCGTAAAAAGCCTCTGCGATATCCACCACTTGTTCTCCTAAAGAACCAGCAATTTTCACCGCGGCGTCCTTTGAATTTCCAGTGCCTGAAAAGTAAAAAATCATCTGTACTCCCCTCCCTAGATACTATCATATCAGCTTAGGCAGTTTATGCAATGTAAATCATGATATTTCTATCACAATTTAAGTGATTTTCTTGAAGTTAACCTCCTTTTTTAACGCTCTTTCTTTTCCATTTGAAACAACTTCATCACGCGCAATTTTTTTCAAAAAATCCATTGACAAAATTCAACTTATAAATTATAGTTATTCTTATGTTGAATGTAGAGCAAAATAGTCGGAATACGATGACGAGAAGAGTACGTCTACCAAGACAACTTCAGAGAGAGAATCCCTAGGCTGTGAGGATTCTTAGTTGAAAGCAGACCGAAGTGCATCTCTGAGTACTGAATCGAAATCATAGTAGACTTCAGCGGGTAAGCCCGATATAGCAGTAAGGTATGTTTGTACCTGATGAAGAGTGGAGCCATTTTTTTGGTGAAACAGAGTGGAACCGTGGAAGCTTGCTTTCGCCTCTGGATATAGAGGCGGAAGCTTTTTTTGTTCTCTCCTTGTACCATTTCTGCCTACTTTATCACATTCAATTTTATTTAAAGGAGGACTATTCATCCTGGATTATTCAGCAATTTAGATTAATTCTCTTCAAACCATTGGAACCCAATGATCTAAAGGCCTGTACTATATCACCCATTGGGTGACGAAAATTTAAAAAAGAAAAG
>Ga0194138_10000324_pt1 | contig 22962 bp, 30 predicted proteins | sample TARM_MetaG_T2_14_FD_134022 | JGI IMG/M metagenome (GOLD analysis project Ga0194138, IMG submission 134022) | Freshwater microbial communities from Pennsylvania, USA, analyzing microbe dynamics in response to fracking - TARM_MetaG_T2_14 (version 2) | ecosystem: Environmental > Aquatic >...
CAAGATAACCCACTAAACGTGGCGCTCCTATCAAAACAAGAATAGCTAGAATTGCTATTGTTACAAGCAATTCTATAAGAGTAAAACCTTTTTTTTGTTTTTTCATGTGCTTTCCTCCCTTTTTTATTTATTGCATAGTTATTATATAAACATGCTTTTTATAATATCAATAATCAATAACATAAAAACACAAATGCCCACTCTACCACTTTTTTACAAAATGGTAGGGTGGGCATCTTCTTCCACTAAATGTGATAAATCATGTTCTTTTTGCTATTTCTAATAAGGAAGATTTTGCTTCATTGAATTCCCCTAAGTCTCTAAAGTCTATAGAATATCTATTATTATCATAAGAAAATCCTTTTTTAGATTTAGATTCAAGCATGTTTTTCAATAGATTGCTAGACCCCTTAGTATTCTCCCAAGACATAATATATACATAAGATGTCTTTTCTACTGAGAATGAAAAGCCTTCTTCCACGAAGAAAACTTTGTTATCTTGGAAAACCCCATTAGTCAATTCTTTTATTTTAGTTAATGTTTTCATTTTTCATCCATTCCTTTCTTAAAAAGTCCCCTATGAAAACTTTGTTAGTTAACATAGGGGGCTTTATTCTAGTCTAAATCGTTATAAAAACCTAATTCACCAAATAGTTTTTCGTTTGGATAAACGAAAATTTCCTCAACATCAACAGAGATATCTTTTGCTTCTAAATAACCTTCAATTTTGAAACCAATCTTATCGTGATAGTAGTCTCCTTTCATAACAATTTTGCCTTTTTCTTTGTCATAAAGAGCTTGTTCTTCTTCAAAGGTTCCATTTACATAGATAACTAAGTCCACTTTATGTCCTCCTTTCTTATAAAATAGTAATATTACATGAAAGTTTGTTGTTGAAAACTTCCTCCAGCAATCTTGATTCGCCAAAGGAAGTTGGGAATTGTTATTATATATTACTTATTCACTTCTAAACTTACTAAAGAATCTTGGTAACATGATAGAAGGTTTTCTTTTAAAAGAATCATGTCATTCAAGTTGTTTTGAATAGAATTAATAGCATGAATGAAGATATATTCTCCCATGTTTTCTTTTTCTTCTTGTGATTGTTCTAAATCAAGATAACTTTGGATAATATCTAATAGGCTTTCATCTATAATATCATAACAGGTTAACATATAAGTGAGAATTTTGTCAACAGGAGTATTATAATTTTTATTTCTACTTAATTTAATTTTATTGTTATGAGTATCAACAGTAACATTAATGAATTCGCTAAGTTTTCTCACTTCTAAATCAAATTTAATATTTTCTTCGACTTCTCCTTTAATCAATTCTAACACTTCACTAAAGAAATCTTCATCCTTTAGCATTTCTAATTTTTCTTGAGTAGTTAGCACCCAAAATTTTTCTTTATTCATAAATAACAGCTCCTTAATAGTTTTTGTTTTCATTTGTAAGTTCATTATAACACCAAAACTAATACAAGTCAACAGTATTGTCTGGTCATATAGAACTATTTTATGTAAGAGTTTGAGTTGTTTTTCTAAAATTGCATCTCAAGGTATACAAATAAAACCCAAAGCAAACTCTCAGATGCACAATAATATATGAAAAGGTTGACTATAGTACTCTCATGTCATCTAAGGTTGATTTAGGTTATCCAAGGTTGATTTAGGTCGTCTAAGGGTATCTAAGACCACTTAAGTTTGGGAAAAGTTATCCAAGCATTCTAAGGGTTGACTTTTACTTTTATATGTGTTATAATGAAATCAAAATGAGATTGGAGTGATATAGATGAGAAACACTAACATTTTTTTTGATATGGATGGGGTTTTAGCAGTGTACGATAAGAACACTGTAAACTTTATGTATAATAAAGGGTTCTTTTTGAATCGACCTCCCATCAAAAACATGATTGAAGTTGTTCAAAAGCTTTCTAAAGAAAACTATAATATTTACATTCTTTCTACAATTATAGATTCACCTTTCTGTTCAAAAGAAAAAGACTTGTGGTTAGATGAACATCTACCAGAAATTAAAAATGAAAAAAGATTTTTTGTTCCATATGGAACAACTAAGGCGGACTTTGCAAAAACAAAGGTTCACTTAGAAAGCTCACAAAATATTTTGATAGATGATTATACAAAAAATCTAAGAGAATGGGAAGACGTTAATGATTCTATTTCTATTAAATTCATGAATGGTATTAATGGAAATAATATTTCTAAGAATAATAAATTTCCTTTTGTAGATATAGAATCTCATTCAGATTTGATTGTCAAAAAGCTAAAAGAAATTATTGGAGACTAAAAAAGAGTGAACCTGTAATTACTTATTACAGGTTCACTCTTATTATTAACTTTATCCTTTTGGATACGTTATATTTAACGTATCTTTTTTTTGTTGACATTCAAATATATTTATGTTATAATGAAAATATATAATGATGATATTCATTGTATAATGAAGACTCACCCACCTACCATTTTGCTTTGTAAAATGCTTGAGGTCGGTGTTTCTGCTCGAGTGACATTAATTCATCACAGCATAAACAGACTAGCCCCGTGCTTCCCACGGTTTATTTGTAATTATAATGTCAATTGAGGCTTAGTTAGCCCAGAATACTTTCTATAGCATATTGCCTCAAGTTTAATGCGGCATTTAAGTCTCTATCTATAGAGAACTTGCAGTGGTCGCATTCGTATACCCTTTCGGACAATAACATGCTTTCTTTTTTATTCTTGCATGAAGAACATTGCTTTGTGCTGGGGAAGAATTTATCAGCAACTATTAACTGTTTTCCAGATTCTTCTAATTTATATTTAAGCATATTTGTAAACATTCCCCAGCCATTATCATGTACTGATTTACCAAAGTGCATTGTTTGAGACATAGCTTTCATGTTCAAACCCTCAACACAAACAACATCATATAAATTGGCTATCTTTCTAGATGTTTTGTGCAAGAAGTCTTTTCTTTGATTAGCTGTTTTCTCATGTACTTTGGCAATTTTTATTTTTTGTTTGTTATAGTTGTTACTTCCTCTAACCATTTTAGACAGTTTTCTTTGCTCTTTAGCAAGTTTCTTTTGTGAGGCCCTAAAGAATTTAGGGTAATTTCCTTTGACTCCTTCGGAGTCAACATAGAAATCACTCATTGCATAATCAAGGCCAAGGAAATTAGTAGGTTCTACTTGTTCAATTTTCTTTTCATATTCAAATTGAATAGAAGCAAAGTATTTATTTGTTTTAGTTTTACTTATTGTTACATTTTTAATTGCAGCACCCTTAGGGAGTTGTCTTTCCATACAGATTTCAACTAGCCCTACTTTTGGTAACTTTAAATATCCATCTTCAATTCTTATGTTGTTATTCACAACACATGAACGATAGGTGTCTCTCACACCTTTTTTCTTAAATTTAGGATACTTTGAATTCTTTCTGAAGAATTTTTTGTAAGCAGAATTTAAATCCTGATGAGATTGTGATAATGCCTGACTGTCTACTTCCTTCAAGAATTCATAATTCTTTTTATACTGAGCAGGTGTGTTATTTAATGATTTTTTGTTTTTATTATAATAATTTATTTTGTCTTCCAACATCTTGTTGTATATAAATCTTACAGAACCTATGGTCTGATTGATTTTACTTTTCTGCTCTTCTGTTGGATATAGTCTAAACTTATAAGCTTTCACTATTTTTATCATTAACACACCTCCTTATCTTAATTTGTAATACCATTGATATAATGTTATTATACCAATAGAAGTAAGTAAGTAATCAAAGTGGAGCAATTCATCACCCATCTAAAATTGCTTTCCAATTTTTGACGTCGGTGTCTTCTTGCTCATTGATGATAAAACTGTTGACATATGTTTATATGTGTGTTATAATATATTATATATAATCAAAAACAATAAAAATATACAATGATGATATTTCATTGATGATAAAAAAGGAGGATTTTGAATGAAACTATTAACTGTTGTTGAGAATAACAATGTGTATTTCAACCTGGAAGCCTATTGGATGGATTATGAACTTTATGTGGAAGATGAGAAAGGAAAACCTTTTGAATTTACTATGGATTCAGGAGAGTATGAAAACAACTTTGGAGAGTTCATTGTTTCAAAAGATAAAATCCCTAACAGTCTAGAAGAGAAAGTAAACTTAGTAATCAATGAGATTGCAAAAGAAAGCTCATTTAAAGATATTCCAAATTCATCATGGATTAAATTTGAAATGAAGGAAAAATATTTAGATAGAATTATCATTGCAGAATAATTATTCTTTTTGGAGGGGAGTGAAATGAAAAAATATCACATATCATCAAAAGGTACTGTTGAAATATGTAGAGCTAAAGTAAAGCCTTGTCCTCTTGGAGGAGGCCATTATGACACCCAAGAAGAAGCTTATCAATATATAGAAGAAAAATATAAGACAATAGAAGAATATGAAATGAATATTTCTACAAATCAAAACTATAAAACAATCAACGCTAATAAAAGAGGAAATTTTGTAGAGAGAGAAACAAACCAAGCTGTTAAAGATGGGAAAAGAACGAGAGACTTATATTATGACAGAAATAAAAAAGAGTGGACTAAAGAAAGACAAGTTATCCATAAAGAAATTATTGACTCTTTTCTTGATAAATATAAAAATGTTCCTTGTGAAGGGAAGGTTACCTTTAGTGCTGGCCTACCAGGTGCTGGTAAAACTACTGTCTTAACACAATATGAAAATGTAAATATGGATTCATGGGCTACAATATCCTCAGATGACATAAAAGAAATTCTTGCAGAAAAAGGGCATGTGCCAGAAATTGAAGGACTCACTCCTATGGAGTCTTCAACTTTAGTTCACCATGAAAGCTCTTATATTGCTGATGAACTCATGAAGATCCTTGGCTCTAAAAATAAAAACATCGTGTATGACTTCACTTGCAAAGATGCTTTTAAAACAAAAGGAAGAATAAATGCTCTCAACGAACTGGGGTATAAAACTGAAAACATGCAATTTGTCTTTGTTGACATATCTCCAGAAGTTGCAAAAGAAAGAGCTAAATATAGATATATGCAGGGACTAAATCAAGGACTTGAAAATGAAAGAAATATAAAAGAAAATAAGTCTACTAAGAAAACCCTTGGTGGCAGATATTTGCCTGAAGAAATTATTGAAGATTGTAAACCCAAAGGAGATAAATATTCTTCTATTAATGCTGAAACATTAGTATCTATTCATGAAGAACTTAACCTCCCCCCTCCAAAAACTTATGATAACTCCGGTTCTGGCCCAATTGAAATTCCATACAATGAGTTCACTAAAAAATCTGATAATAATAAACTTCCATCATTGAGTGATATTTAGTATTCACTATTGATATATAGTGAACACTAAATATTAAGGAGGTAGTTTATATGCTCAAAAATAGAGTGAAAAGAAATTCGAGAAAAGACTTCTTAGAAAGAATAATGAAAGAACATGAATCTCTAAAAGAGAAAAAATCAATTAGAAGGAAAAAGACAGTAGAATTAGCTTTAAGTGTTGTCTATGAAACAGATGATATCTCAGTATTCTCAAGCAAACTAAATACTGTTAATACTATCAAAAATAATAAAACTAAATATTCTATTGATAATGACAAGCTAAATGAAGTGTCTACTTTCCTTCACAACTTTTATTGTAATTCAAGTTTCGACTATATTATCTCTGTTGATAATGTTGAAACTCCTTACAAGAAAAAGTATCATGGTATAACTAGAGCTCAACCAAGAAAACAATAATCACCCCATTCTAAAATTTTTCTAATAAGAAAACAAAAAAGACCTCTTTAGTAAGCCTAGAGGTCTTTTTTGTTTCTCTTTACAATGAAGTTTTTTGCTGAAACAATGCTTGTGAAGTCTCTTTTTACAATATTATTGTATTCATCTTTAACAATGATTTCTTTTTTAGGATAAACCAAAGACTCTATCACATAACCATTTGAGGCTAACCAAAAGTTTTTAAACTTTTCAAATGTGATTTCTTCATCTTCAATTTCTTCTTTCTCTTCATCTCTATCAATCTTTACATAAGAGATTTCTCCAGTTAACCAGCGAGATTTAGCTTCCTTTATTGACTTCGTTGCTAAATCTAAATTGTGATGAAAACTTACTACATAATGATTATCTTGAATTGCTACAATATTATATTCATTTTTTGTGTTTCTATAATGATGTTCATTGCCATCTTTGTAAACTTGGATTCCCTTTTGTTTCCCTTTGTTTTTACCTCTTGAATAGTAGACAGGTTTAGCTTCAATCATTATTAATTCCTCCTTCATTTCCTTATAATTCTATTATATATCATATAATTCTTTTTGTCAAATTATATTTCATTGAAAAATTAATCATTGACAAGACATAATAAAGTGTGTTATTATTATAATATAATAATATATTGGAGGGGTTAATATGGAAAAATATTCTGACAAGCTACAAAAAACTTTAAATGATAAAAAAAACATACTGGAAGATTTGATTTGGAATTTAGAAATGTCACAACAACTTTGCGAAGAATCTAAAAAGAATAGTTACATGGAAATGTTAGAAGCTAATGAATCTGTATCTTATTGGTTATCAAGAATTATAGAAAAAGAAAAAGAAATTCAAGAACTTGAAGAAAAATTAACTTCTATTAACAATTGATGACTATAATAAAAGAGAAAGGGTGAGCTAAAATTATTATGAAAAAAATACAAACAAATGAGAAGAAAAAATATAGAGAAAACCCTAAAAAGAATGATAAGGTTCAATGAGTTTTCTATTATTAAAGGGGAAAGAGTACATGGCATTTTAATGCCGTGGTGAATTTCCCCCTTGATTTACTTTTTTATCTTCTTGTGGTGTTGTATTTTTTTGGTTGCTAATATAATTATCAACAGTACTTTTGCTCATATCACCTAAAGTACTCATAAAGTAAGATGGGCTCCATAAGTGTCCACCCCACAGTTTAGACTTTGTTTCTGGATGGATTTTAAACCATTCTCTTGCACTTCCACCCTTAAAAGATTTAACTACTGAAGCTGGTGTAAAATGAGGTGGGAAACTTATTAACATATGAACATGGTCTTCCACTACCTCCATATTCTTTATGGTTACACCATTTGTTATTGAAATGCTTTCTAATATAGCTTTCATTTCATTTACATATATCTCATTAGTAAATATTGGTTTCCTATACTTTGTAACCCAGACTAAATGGAAGTTAAAGTTGTGTATATTGGTTCTTGTTTTTGTATACATATAAAGCCCTCCTTTTTGTTATAAGACTTGATAATACAACAATATCATACCAACATATAAAGAATTATGATATTAAAATTAAGGAGGTGAAAAATGAAATTGATGTATAAAAAGTTAAAACTAAAAGAATGTAACTACAATTCAAGTATTAAAGTGCGAATATATCCATCTAGCAAACAAAAAGAGATAATTAAAACAAATTCTGATTTGTCTAGATGTGTTTACAACTTTTATGTTGAGCTGGGAAAAGAGAAACAAAAAATAAAAGCTATAAAAAGTGATGTCATAGGCCCTGAATTAGAATCTCTGAAAGAAAGATTAGAAGAAATAAGGTTTTTAACTTCAAATCCCACTAATTTACATGGCATTTTCAAATGGATGGAAAATGACAAGAGAATAGACCCTCAAACAAAATACCTAGCTTTGAGAAACTACAAAAACGCATGGAATATGTGGAGGGAAATTCCAAGGTCTAATCCACCAACATTCAAAAAGAAAAATTCAATCCATAAATATAGCACCGACTCTTGTAAGATAATGAATGAGAATCAAATTTATGTGAACAAGATAGGGTTAATTAGAATTTCTGGGCTAGATGTTTCTAAAATGCATGATGAACTTTATGTAGGTAGAACTACTATTACCAAAGATGCTGATGATAAATATTACCTTTCAGCTTCAATTGCCTCAAAGAAATCATTTGCTAAAGGATTCAAGAAAACCAAATCAAGACTTGGCATTGACCTTAACATAAGCAACTTCCTAGTAGACTCCAATGATGTTACCATTGACAATCCTAAATATGAAAAGAAAATGAGGGAAAGATTAGCAAAAGAACAACGCTCTTTAGCTAGAAAACGTGAGGCTGCAAAGAAAGAAAATAGAAAGTTGTCAGAATCAAAGAATTATCAGAAGCAACGAAAGGAAGTAGCAGTTCTTTACAAGAAGGTTGTAAACCAACGGATGGATTTCAATCACAAAGTAAGCACAAGTCTAGTCAAAAATTATGATTTAATAGTTTCTGAAGACTTGAAAACAGGAAATATGATGAAGAACAGAAAGTTGGCAAGGGCAATATCTGATGTAAGCTGGGCGAGTTTTCTTACAATGCTTGAGTATAAAGCATTGAAAGAAGGTAAGACTTTTATCAAAGTAGATCCTAAGCACACAACTCAGACTTGCAGCTGTTGTGGACATATCATGTCAGGCTTGAACAAGATACGTTTAGGTGTGAAGAAGTGGGATTGTCCAGAATGTGGAACACATCATAAAAGAGACCATAACGCTGCAAAGAATATATTAAAGAAAGGCTTAGAGTTGGCAAGTAAATAGACTCAAGTTTATAGGGGTTTGGCAACTCACCTCTTAAGGAAGGATAACCTAGCTGTAAGACCTGAACCTCAAGGTAAGGGCAAGCCTCACCCATCCAAGTGAGGACAACCAAGGCGTTTTTAGAACTTTGGTTCTTCTCAAACACGGTATTTCAATGCCGTGTAGTTGATACTAAGTTTACTAGACCTGTTCACATTTACAAAATATTTGTTAGTACTCAATATTACTACAATTACACTGTCTCTGTTACTTTCCATAGACAAGAAGGAGAAAATGTAGTTCAATATAAAGAAGTACTCCCAATGAAAAGATTACATCAAGATTATTATGATTTTGATTATGATAATATAATTCAAGTTGATATTTCTCCTAGCACAAATTCAGCTGTAATGATAGAGTATGATTTTTTTGGAACTTATTAAGATTCACACTACACTTGATGAAATGTTTTTTGTTTATGTAAAAAAAAAGAGACACACTAAAATTTCAATAGTGTGTCTCTTTTTTCTCAAGACAAAGTTAAGACTCAAAAACTTTTTCAATAACTTCAATCAGATATGTGCTACTCAACTCAAAACCACTGTTTTCTTCTATTTCATTTTGAATCATACTAATAACCTGATTGAAATAATGAACATCTACACCTGTTAATTGTTCTTGTAATACATTAAGATCTAAAAGATCCATTTCATTGAGTTGTAACACCATTTTAAGGTATTGTCCTGCATTAATAGTCCATCCTCTATTAATAAATTTCTTTGTTCTGAGAATGCTTGCTAAAGGAAACTTAGATCCCGTATAAATAAGTTCTTTTGTCAAGATAGCTTCAAGAGTTTTCCCAGGCAAAACAAGAGTGTCAGTTCTCGGGTCCCAGTAACTCATAGCATGAACAAAATCATAGTTTTCATGGATAACTTCAGGTTCACCATAAAAACGAAAGATTAACTGTACTCCACCTTTCAAACTAATAGCATTTGATGATAAGAAAACTGGAGAAAACTCAGTGTTCTCATTTTGTTCAAAACTTTCTTCTTCATAATCATTATCTATCTCATGTCCTTCTGGGTTTCCTAGTACACCCTGACTTTTGATGTAGACTGAAATGCTTCCATCTTTTTCTTCTGCTACAGCATTTGTTCCATTCTTTTCATTATATTCATTTACATAATATTTTAGAACTCTAAATGCAGTTTCTTTATCTTTGAAATAATAATCATAATCATTCACTTCTTCATTCAATAACATAGAGACAATTGCTCCACCAGTAACAAATGAGTTTTCTTTGGCTAACTTTTTGACTTCTTTGTCTTTAATAGAATCAACAAAATCCGAATGTTTTTTATTTAATACTTTTTTGATAGTTCTTGCTAACATATAATCAACCCTTTCAAAGTTTTGTTAAGTTAATTATAACACATATATTATCACATGTCAACATATAATAAGGCATATTAGAAAATGACTATCACATGAGGAACACGTACTATTTTCGAAATAGAAAAACCGCTAAACTCTATTAGATCTTCATTCAAGATATACTAAGTTTACTTGTTGACATCTATCATTTTCTATGTTATAATGATATTACAAAAACAAGGAGTTGACTTAGATGATAGAACAAGCAGTAAACGTAGCAAACAAAGCACACTCAGGACAGTATAGAAAAGGGACTAATATTGCTTATATTATTCACCCTTTAGAAGCAGGTGCAATAGCAAGTTCAATTCTCACACAATTAGGTAAATATGATGAAGAAGTTATCTCAGCAAGCTTTCTTCATGATGTTCTTGAAGATACTGAGATGACTGAAAATGATTTATTAGAAAACTTTTCTGAAAGAACAGTTTTCTTAGTGAAAGAACAAAGTGAAAATAAAGCTCACTCATGGAAACAAAGAAAGCTACATACAATTAATCATTTAAAAGAAATCAATGATATTGATGTAAAAGTAGTTCACTTGGCAGACAAACTTTCTAATATGCGATCTATTCACAGAGACTACAAAAAATTAGGAGATAAATTGTGGGAACGATTCAATGAAAAAAGAAAATCTGAACAAGGTTGGTATTATAAGTCTCTTGTGGAAAGCTTAGTTGACTTGAAGGGAACTAATGAATACTATGAATTTGAAAAACTGGTAGATAACATTTTTTCATGATTTCTTGCAGTAAGTTTCTTATTTTATTAGGGAATGTTAAAACGTATCAATAACAATATACTAAAAAGGTGTGCTAGTTTTCTTTAGCACACCTTTTTGCTTTATATATATAACTTATTTGAGAATGAGTTTTCCTCCACATTTCCCACATTTATAATGATGGGTATGAGTAACCAAGTTTGATTTCTTTTGTCTATTGATTTTTGAATGACATTTTTGGCATTCTATAGTATACTTTGCAACCGGAGTTTCTATACCTAATTTTTCATGAGAAGTTGTTCTTGCTATATCATATCCGAATTTAGTATTCATAATGTTAGCATAAGCTTTCCAAGTTTTCCCATGATTCATACAGTCTTTGCAAGAATGTAAAATTTCATGAACCATAGTATTCATTGCCTTTTCTTCTTTAGCTTCCAAAAGTTTGCTATTCATTTCGATTTCAAAATCATATTTCCCCATAGTTCTTCTGCAAACTCCAAATCTATTCTTTGCTCTAGAATTAATAATAACTTTGGGGTTGATATTTCCTGGAGTTATCCCTGCTGACTTCACTTGTTCAAGCCCTTTTTGTAAAAGTTTGTCCATATTTAATTTAGTCATTTTAATTCCTCCTAAGTTTTCTTTAGTTTTCCTTTTGTTTATAAATTAATTATAACACAACTAATAAAGATTTGCAATTAATATTTGATATTCCATTGAGAAAGTGTTTATTTTTTTCATTAAACACTTTTATAAAAATAAAAGGAGGGATAAAAATGAAAAGAAATAAAGGTTTTACATTGATTGAACTATTAGTGACTATTTCTGTGATTGCTGTCTTAGTCTTACTTGCAGCTCCAAAGTTACTAGGTTACACAGACAAAGCAAAAGTCTCTGAGCTTACTACTAACACTCGTTCTATCCAAGACGCTGCAGAACGATACTACTTTGCCCATGATGAATCTGAATGGCCAAGGCTCACTGACGAACCTTACACAGATGATGAAGTGCAGGCTTTTGCTGAAAAGATTTATGACATAACAGGTGAAGAAGTTAGCTTAGATCCTGATGGTAATTATTATGACATAGACTTTGACAAGCTCAAACCTTTCATTGATGTGCCAGGTGAGAAAGCTAACTATATCTTACAAAATCCTGTAGGGAAGGTATATTCATTGTATAAACCTACTTCAGAAGCCTTGGAAAGATTGCCTGAGACTGCTCAAATTGAAGAAGAAATAGATATGTCAGAGGGAGAAGAAATATCATGTGGAGCTAAGGAATTCAAAACAAATGATGGTGTTGTAGTGACAAGTAGTGCTCCAGTTTATTGCAACCAAGATTTCTATAAAATGAGTAATCTTTTTGATGGTTTCCTTTCAGAAGCTGGTCCATCTACTTGGGGAGTGCCTGATAACTACTGGCTTACAAGTTCAACTGGAAACCAGACTTTAACTTTTGACTTCAATAAACCAGCATTTATATCTAAAATAGATGTTTCTCCAAGAACGAGAAATGACCACTTTTCAGACTTTAGAATATTGGCTTCTAATGACAATGTTAATTGGAATGTTTTGACTGAGTGGTTCATTACTGACATAAATACTCCTTACAATCATACTGAATCATATGAAATTAATGAAACATATCAGTATTACAGACTTGAGTTAACAAGGAAAGGATATTGGGGAGTTTCTTTGGCTGAAATAAAGTTTTATAAGTAAATCAATAATCTTATTTAGATTATATTTTATACAAATAAGAAAGGAGGGAAAATAATGAAAACAAAAAGAAAAGGTTTTACATTAATTGAATTGCTGATAACTATTTCAGTGATTGGAGTTCTAGTTTTATTGGCAGCTCCTAATCTTCTTGGGTACACGGATAAAGCAAAGCTTTCTGAGATAACTTCTAACACAAAAGAAGTCCAATCTGCCGCTGAACGTTATTATTTAGATAATGATGATTGGCCAAGGTTGTCTGATGACCCTTATACTAAAGAAGAGATAGAGAACTTTACTCAAGAAGTATATGATATTACAGGTAAAAACCCAGAAATAGATCCTGATGGAAATTATTATGACATTGATTTTGACAAACTTAAACCTTACATTGATGTTCCAGGTAAAAAGTCTTATTATATTCTTCAAAATCCTGTAGGGAAAGTTTTCTATTTAAATGAACCAACAGAAGAAAGAGAAAACATATATGAAGAAAAATTAATAGCAAATAAACCTACTCAAAAAGTAGACATAAAAGAATATGATGGATTAGAAATATGGCTAGATGCTTCCACTATAGAAGGGGAAAATAATTCTATTATAAGCACATGGAAAAATCTAAGTGGAAATAACAGACACTTTAGCCAGTCAACAGCTAATAGAAAACCTTCATATTTATCATCTGGGTTAAATGGCAAGCCTGCAGTAAGCTTCAAACAATATCATGATATGTCAACATCATTTGATACTTCATCATTCAATGGAGTTACTATGATAGCTGTCTATTATCATGATATTAATTCTCAACGTTCAATTCCTATTTCTAATTATAATTCTGGCTCAAAAAGTGGGATTTACCTTGCAAGCCTTAGTGGAGAAGTTAATGTTGATGGAAGACCTTATGGAGGGGATTATATAAGAATTGGAGGACCTAAAGAATCTAATTCAATTCTTTCATTGAGGAAAGACCAAGGCAAACTTTTGATAACTTCGTCATCTAAAGTTGAATAATAAAGAATCTTAATATCTTCCATGTGTTTTTTGAGTCTTCCTCCAAATATCACTAGTGGAACTTCTCTTGTTTTCAAGTCAACTAAGTTATCTTCAATTTTGAATTTTGCTAAATGTGAACTATCATCTTTGATTCCCATAATTGAGCTGAAGTCAACAATGACAACTCCGTCCACCTCTTTCCCCTTCATATACTCTTCATTAATCAGATCTACAAGTTTATCTTCCGAATCAATATGTGGATGAGGGATAACTAAGTGAACTTTTTCTTTTTCATAAGTAGTAGTGTTTGGAACAAAAAAGAAAGACTCATGTTTTTCTGGGGCTAAATTAGACATAGACTTAGTCCTCCTTGTTTATTTAGTAGGGTTTACAATCCCCGTTGGATTTCTTCAAGATATCTGGCTAACTGCTTTTCTTTTGAGTCTTTTTCTTTTTTTAGATATTCAATCAGAAGCAAATCATCACAATCAATATAACTTTGTGTTCCCTTTAGCTCAAAATCTCTAGTGTCAATTTGAACTGACATTTTGATTTTCTCTTTGTAACTATTATTAATAGCAAGAATATTTTCTTCAATGACACTAATATCTTTTGACAAATTTCTCATTAACTCTAATTTTTCTGTCCTTTTATTTTCTTTCATGTTCATCCCTTTAAATCCTTTATTATTGTTCATTATCTTTTTATTCATGTTCATCATCCTTTTATTTTAGTAAGAGTCTTGAAATTATGTTTGAAACAAATTTCAAGACTCTTTTTGTTGTTTATTTTTTTTTGACTTTCAAAGAAGGGAGTTTTTGAATATAGTCAAGCTTGAGATCAAATGACTCATATTCAACAACTTCATTATAATAGTTAGCTCTAGATTTAGAGATAGATTTCACTTCAGAAATATGTGCTCCATCATGGTCATAGAATTCCACAACCAACTTAGAATCCTTTTCTTTTAAAATAATTCTATCAGTTTCAACACTGAGAATTCCATTTACAAGATTTTCACCTTTGATATCAAAGTATCCAATTTTGCCATTGTTACCGATTGCACCATAATGAGATGAACGTTTTGATAGAAGAACCCACTGTTTAACTTCTCCTCGTTTAACTTCTCTTCAAGGTTTAACTGTGTTGTCTTCAATAATATATTTTAAATCCTCATTGATGAAGACTCACGCCACCTACCATTTTGCTTTGCAAAATGCTTGAGGTTGGTGTTTCTGCTCGAGTGACATTTCTTTCATCACAGCATAAACAGACTAGCCCCGTGCTTCCCACGGTTGATTTAATATTATAATCTCACTCGAGGCTTAGTTAACCCAGAATGATTTCTATAGCATATTGCTTCAAGTTTAATGCGGCATTTAAGTCTCTGTCTATAGACAACTTGCAGTGCTCACATTCATATATCCTTTCAGATAACAATATGCTTTCTTTTTTGTTCTTGCATGAAGAACATTGCTTTGTACTGGGGAAGAATTTGTCAGCAACTATTAACTGTTTTCCAGATTCTTCTAATTTATATTTAAGCATATGTGTGAACATTCCCCAGCCATTATCATGAACTGACTTACCAAAGTTCATTATTTGAGACATAGCTTTCATATTCAAGCCTTCTACACAAACAACATCATAGAAATTGGCTATCTTTCTAGATGTTTTGTGCAAGAAGTCTCTTCTCTGATTAGCTATTTTTTCATATACTTTGGCAACTTTTATTTTTTGTTTATTATAATTATTACTTCCTCTAACCATTTTAGACAATTTTCTTTGTTCTTTAGCTAAATTCTTTTGTGAAGCTTTAAAGAATTTAGGGTAACTACCTTTGACTCCTTCGGAGTCAACATAGAAATTGTTCATTGCATAATCAAGGCCAAGGAAATTAGAAGGTTCTACCTGTTCAACTTCTTTTTCATATTCAAATTGAATAGAGGAGTAATATTTGTTTGTTTTAGTTCTACTTACAGTAACATTCTTAATTTTAGAACCTTCAGGCAGCTTTCTTTCCATGCGAATTTCAACAAGACCTATTTTTGGTAACTTCAAACATCCATCTTCAATTCTTATGTTGTTATTCACAACACATGAACGATAGGTGTCTTTCACACCTTTTTTCTTGAATTTGGGATACTTTGAATTCTTTCTGAAGAAATTTCTAAAGGCAGAATTTAAATCCTGATGAGATTGTGATAATGCTTGACTGTCTACTCCCTTCAAAAACTCATAATCTTTTTTATACTGAGCAGGTGTGTTATTTAATGGTTTTTTGTTTTTATTATAATAGTTTATCTTATCTTCCAACATTTTATTGTATATAAATCTTGCAGAACCTATGGTTTGATTGATTTTGTTTTTCTGTTCTTTTGTTGGATATAATCTAAATTTATAAGCTTTCATTATTTTCATCATTAACACACCTCCTTATCTTAATCATTAGTACAATGTTATTATACCAATAGGAGTAAGTAAGTCTTCAAAGTAGAGAAATTCATCACCCACCTAAAATTGCTTTGCAATTTTTGAGGTCGGTGTCTTCTTGCTCATTGATAAATTCGAAGTCTTCGTCAACATACTCATTTGAATAGAACAAGATTTTTTCTGACATTTGAATTCTTCCCAGTAATTTGTTTTGTTTGTAAGTTAATTATAACACATATAAGTATATTGTCAACACTTATTTACAAAGTTTTTTCAAATTCATTAATAGAGAGAAGCGTTTTAGGATCTATAATTTCCTTGTTTTCTACCATTTCTTTTACTTCATCAAGAGTTTTCCATAAGACTTCTTCAACATCAGCATCTTGAACAAGTTTACTTTGTTGCTCTGTCACTTTTATTTTATAAATAGATATAGTAGCGTCAGAACTTCCAATAACCATATAATAATGTAAAAAAGGAGTTTCATCAAAAGAAACTATTTCAGCTTTTTGAATTTCACATTCTTCTTGCAATTCTTCAATAAGGACTTCTTTTGGTGTCAAGCCATTTTTGTCTAACAATCCTGCAGGAATTTCATAAGTCATTTTGTTAGCAACTGGGCGAAGTTGGCGAACTAAAGCCATCTTATTTTTGCTATCAATCACCAATGCTCCTACAGCGCTCTTTATTCCCAGTTTTTCTCTTTTTACTTGTTCACCTTTAATTTCACAATCAATTACTTCAACCGTATGGAATCCTTCGTATACTTTCATATTCATTCTCCTTTTTTTGTTAGAATAAGCCCTAACAGAAAACTAAGGGAACCTAGCGTTCTTTTAGCTTCCTCAATATAATCTGTTAGAAAAGATAAAGACATCTATTTCTAGACATCCTAGTTCACTATAGTTAAGCTTGGTAGATGAAAAAGCCATTCATTTCATTTTCTTCTCCATTATAAGGAGAAAGATAGTGTCCTCTTCCGTCAACTTTGACAACTTTGTTTACGAAGTTTTCCATTCCAATAGTTTTGTTAATTACTTCTTCAATATAAGAATTTCCATCTTCATCAAGATCGCAATATGCTTTGACAACAGACAGTCTTTCTCCAGTTGTTTGTGATAAGAATTCAGGATAGAAAGTCCATAAAGATTCTTTTACTGTCACAGACATTTGTTCATTTGCTTCTTCTTCCGTCAATACAAAGTAAACTGAGTGGTCTTTTGTTTTGTATAGCTCTCCATCTTCAGAAACTTCATTTTCATCAATATTCAATAGTTCAGCAAGTGCTTTTATTTTTTCGTTTGTCATAATCAATCATCTCCTTAATAGTATATATATAATATAACATGAATAAGCTTACTTGTCAACAGAGTTTTCTATAATTCAACATATCTTTTGTATGGAATATCTGACAAATAATTCTTTGAGAAAATGAAAAATGTGCATTCCTATTAAAATTAGGAATGCACATTTATTATTTAGGACCATAGTGAAGCGTATTCTCTTTCTCAATTTGATTTTATTTACTGTAATCTCTCCTAAAAGTATGCTTTCATGTTAGAAAGAGAAATGTCCTATCGTTTTTATAAGGTCGATATAGAAGTTAAGTTCATCTGCCAATTCTTGTATTTGATATTAGAGTTTAAAAGTATACTTCATACAGCAGGAACTATGACCTTTGTTTGCTTTTTATGGGCCCATATTCTAGCTAGATATTATCCTCATGAATTTTTAATATCCCAAAATAAAGTAAAAGTATGCTAAACGAGGTATCATGGCCCAAAGTTTTTATTTAATTATATTTTCCTTAATTATATTATACCAAAATATTCTCAAAAAAACACATTTTTCTTTTTATTTTTTCATTTATCTTTCCTTTTTTTTTAAAAGCGTAAATGTTGTAGACGTTAAAAAACCTACAATAAAATATACCCATATTGACATTCAAATGCCCCCATCAACTATTGTGAATTCTCATCTATCTCTATGATTTCACTCACACAAGACAGATGAGTTCCACAAGTTATTCTAAAATCTATTACATAAAGAAGTTTTCATCAATTAGGCTAATATAGTTTTCTTTGTCCTCTTTAGCAAGCCCAAGAACAATATCAGAATCATCTTCATTGAATACTACTTCCCCTCCTGATAATGTTACCAATAACCCAATATAAGTGTTAATGCTTAATTTGATTTCTGGCATTGCTGTAGAAGAAGTGTCATTAAACCCCTTGCTAATTTTTCCATCAATATAGATAAGATTATTTTCTAAATCAATTAATCCATAATTGATAGCCGTTCCCTTGGAATTTAAATCATGTCGGAAGATAATATTTTTACTATCAAATAGATTTGCTTTTTCACCCATTTTACTTAATGCAAGAACACCTGTGAATACAGTTTCAATTTTATTAAATGGAACTCCAGTGTAAGAGTTAATATTAAAATGTGTTCTAATAATATTGTTAGATTTTGCTTTATCTAAATCTAAATCAATATATTCAGCTGCATCTGAATGAGTAATGTCACCTGAGTGGACAAGGCCATCATTATGTTTGTTCCCATTCCATCCAACATGAGAAATGTCTTCATCAGAATCGACAGTTACACCATGTAAATCAATGTCAATTCGCTGGTCATCATTCCAATAAGTGAAGAATCTTAAATATTTAGCTTCATCAGGAATCTTGATTGCCATTCCATTCCTAATATATCCACCCTCTTCAAACTTATCAGAAATCTCAAGCTTACTTCTAGAAAAGTCAACTTCGCTTTCTTCTAAGTAAACTTTCTTTCCTTTAAATTCTTCTGAAGGGTTGTCTCTTAAATTCATAATTAAAATGTTGATGAATAAATTGTCAACAATCTCTTTGAACTTTTCTTCTCCTTCATAATTGTTGATAGCAGAAACAATACTTTGTGTCTTTAGCTCTCCAGCTTTCTTATCAAACGTTTTTAAGATATCCATTTTATCAATGCCTGACTTAACCATTCGATTTACTTGTCTAAACATGATTCCTGGACGTTGACTGAGCAAACCAAGAACCTTTTCATTATTGTTTTCTGAGTAAGCTTTCTCTAATTTCTGATTCCATGAGATTAATTTACCATCTTTCAAATCAGAAACAATTTTCTTTGCTTCATCATTCTTAGAAAAACGATTATATGAAAGATAATCAATCAAAGCAATGTTGCGATTAATTTTGCGTGATTTTCCATGTTTGCCTAGAAACCTTTTTGACCATTTATTGCTGGCTAAGTTTTCTTCGATTGCTGAAGTTGAAAATTGTTCGATGAGTTCAACAAACCCTCTTTTTACAGAAGTTTTTAAATGTTTGTATTTATTCTTAACAACCACATATTCAAGAAGATCTAAAACATCTCCAGGGTGTTTTAATAAAAACTTAAGAGAATCAAATGTTTTATAAAGAGAAGTAAGGTCTTTTGATTTGTTAGCTTGTAAAATAACATCTCCATAAATGTTCTCAATGTTTTCTTTGAAAGGAATATTTTCAATTCTTTCATTTGTTCGAAGCATTACTGTTTTTGCTAACTCAAGCTCACCTGGAAGAAGTCTTTCTTTCTTCCCCATTACATCTTGGATTACTTTTTTGTCAACTTCATTAGGATATAAATAATCTAAAGTTTTAAGACTAACTACTTGTTTATCTTCTTCTCTCTCAATAATGTCTTTGGTTTCTGGGAGATAACCCTTGTCCACTTGGATTCCTAAGAAATCCTCTAATCCATAAGTAGACATATAATGAAGAACTTGATCGATTCTAAACTCTTTTTCATCCATTTCTAACACTTGCTTAGGAAAGTTTGGGTACATTGGATTTACCTCAATAGAAGGCTCCATTTCCATGACACGTTGATATAAAGGAGTCATTTTATAGTTCATTGAGTAATCTTTAGCTAACTTGAGAACTCCTTCTTCTTTTAAATCATAACCAATAGCATTTAAGTTATCTTTATCTAACAAAGCAAACTCAAGTGGAGTTTCTCCTTTCGCATTTTCCTTTGTGATAGAGACTTTTTCTTTAGTTTTATTTTCTTTTGACTCAAGAATTCTTAGTTCACTTAATAGCAATTCATGAAATTTAGACATAGTTTAACCTCTCCTTTTTTTATTTTCTCATATTATTATACCAAATTAATCTTATAGTGAAGGTTTTAGGCCTTCACTCTGCTTTTTTTTTATAAGTCTTCAACATTAATCATTTCAACGTTGTCGACACCAATCATTTTGTATTGGTTAATTTTTGCTTGAGCCTCATCTTTTGAAAGTTCGTCAAGTCCTAATTGTACACCATTTTCTGTAGTTAAAGCAAGTACGTATTTTTCCATTTATAATTCCTCCTGAGTAGTTGTTGTTTTATTATAGTTTAATAATAACATAATTATAGGGTTGTGTCAACTGTTTTAGTAAAAAAAGTTTTCTTTATGAGATCGGCAATTTTCTGAGAATTTTCAGAAAATTCATAAAATTACTAAAAATTTTATTTTTTTTGAAATAAAATGCCGATAAAACGTTGACATATCAATATTTTGATGTTATAATATATATATAATCAATTAAAAAACCACTAAAAAAAAGGGGAAATGAAAATGAAAAAACAAATGACAGAAATCGCAAAAACTGAATTAAAAGGTGTCTTCGGATTGACTCAATTTGTTGAATATGGAATTGATGAACTAATTTCATATTTATATGAAGATGAAGAAATCTTAGATGAATTTGAATTCGAACAAAATGTTCTGTATTATTTCGATTGTGACAATGAAATTGAACGGAACAAAATTGCAGTTGCTTCGCAAAAAATGTATGAAGTATATTCCAAATAATTCAAATAAAAACAACAGCATTCAAAAATTCTGTTGTTTTTTGTTTTAAAAAAATAAAAAATGTTGATAAAGCGTTGACATATCAATATTTTGATGTTATAATATATATATAATCAAAAAACAACAACGGAGGGAATTTTCAAATGAAAAAATCATCAATTATTAATTTATTGTTATTATTTATTGCTGCAATCTGGACAACGGGCGAATTCAACCTTGAAAATTTAAATCAAATTATTATAACATTTATTATATACGTTATTTTGTTTAAAATTTCAATACATGTCCTCCGCTCGCTCTGAGAGCGGATTCGGACAACCTTTGAAATATATAGAAAATATTCTAAGCAATAAAATAAAAACAACAGCATCGCCATCGTCAATGACGTGACTAAAATTTAGGAGAAGAATTATAATGACAAACACAACAACAAACACGATTTTCGTTCCAATATTGGGAAACATAGAAGTAAATGATGATAACGTCTCACTTAACGATTTTGCCGAGTTCGCAGACGTCATCATCAATGGTGAAGACAACATCGTAAGAATAAGAGTGTACAATGGTGGGTTTAATGTCAGCCATATCAGAAAGGATTGTAATGACTTTTTCTCTAACCACGGCGACTTTAAGTTTGAAGATTACCCAGAAATCGACAAACTTGTTGAATGTGCATTGAATGAGTATTTGTAGGTTTCATTTTTTAACAAGCTATATCTTCTAAAAGCTTACCAGCCGCTTCTGAAAACTTAGATTTCTAAGGGAGAAGATTTGTTGTTTTTTGTTATTTATATCTCTTTTTTTGCAATTATCAAATTTAGTTAGCGGCCGTTCTCCTCAAGAAATGCACTTCTCGTGTACATTCATACATAAAGACGCTTTTTGCCCTATTTTCGGTCATTTTGTGAAAAAAGTGACCGCTAGGGGTCGCTACTCATCCTAACTCTAGCGGTCGCTCTCAGAGACCAGTTCTTAGCTCACTGAGCGAGCTTAACTTTTCTTTCTTTTTCTTCAAAAAATATAACATTACAATTAACTTAGAAAACTTAGTTGACAGAGATTTATTTATAGGTTATAATGAATATATAATAAAAAATGAATGGAGATGATTTTTGTGGAAGAAATCAAAACAAAGAAAGTTGAAAAATATCTTGCATATGACAAAGAATTTGACACTAAGTCTGAGGCTCAAAAGTATGTCCTATATGTTGAAAAATTACTATCAAGAGACTATTATGAAGTCGCAGTAAGACCAGACCTCACTGAAGGAAGAGGTTATTATGATAAGATTATCATTTCTTCAAACCAAAATAATCTTAACTCTGTTTACCAGTATCTTATGAGAGCATATGGAGACCCTATTGCTTTTGTTCAAAATTGTGTTCCAATGGGAAATTATCACTTGTCAAAGAAACCTAAATTTGAATCTTATGAAGATCTCAAAAAATTCCTCAATACAGAATTCTCAGTTGGAATTGGAGACTACAGAAAAAACAAAATTCTCGAAGCCTTTTATGTAAAAGGGAATGGAGAAGGTGAAATTCTAAATCTAGATGAAATCAATGAAAAATCATAAATTAGGAGGATTTGTAATGAAAAAGTTAACTAAAGTTCCCAAAAAAGGATCTATTATCAAATATTTAGGAGGAGTAACTAATGAAAACTGTTATTTGATTGAAGGGAAAGAATATGAAGTTTTAGGAAAATCAAGTGACAAAGATGGTGTTGAGTATTCTTGGGTAAGAATGGAAGAAAGATTGGATACTACTTGGTATATTGTTGGAGGTAAATACGGCAATTTAGATAAGTTTTCTTTAGTTGAAGAATTCTTAGATAGGGAGGAATTAATTGAACTAAACAATGAAAAAGATATTAAAATTGCTAAATTAGAGTCTTCATTGGAGAAACTTTGGAAAGAGAATATTTCATTAAGACAATCATTGTCTAAAATTAAATAACAAAAGCATCCCTTATAATAATAACTGCTTCGATTAGTTGATATTTATCTGACCTTCTTGTTATTTATTAATATTATACATTAAAAGGAGGAGTACATCACTATGAAAGAATATCTGAAATTGCTAGTGGAATGAATGAATCAAGACCAAAATTAAACAAATTGCTTGACAGAAATGATTGGGATATATTATTAGTTGAACATAAAGATAGATTGACTAGATTTGGATTCAATTACTTCAGAATCCTTGAAAAAA
>Ga0194138_10000325_pt1 | contig 22954 bp, 22 predicted proteins | sample TARM_MetaG_T2_14_FD_134022 | JGI IMG/M metagenome (GOLD analysis project Ga0194138, IMG submission 134022) | Freshwater microbial communities from Pennsylvania, USA, analyzing microbe dynamics in response to fracking - TARM_MetaG_T2_14 (version 2) | ecosystem: Environmental > Aquatic >...
CCACAATTCCCCCCGTCTGGCGCCGGCCCGGACGGAGCCTCCTGCAACCGCAGCAGCCACCAGAGAAATCCCGTCACCCCCGCGCACGCCAGCAGGATCCGGGAAAAATACAGCCACCACCACCCCAGATTCACGCGCCACCGCAATCGGTCGCACGCCCGGCGCCAGACGGGGGGAATTGTGGAGGGGGAACGAGACATACCCTCCTCCTCCCAAACCGCCCCCGTTCCGTCAATGCGCCAACGAAGAAAAGAAGCGGAAGATGTAAGCGATGGCTTCCACGCGCCACTCATGGCTATAATCGGTTTATCACCTCCAGCCAGGATTCCCATGCCCAAGACAGCCACCCACACCTCCGACCACGACCTACGCCGCGACACCCATGTCCATCCCGTCGACTGGACCAACCCCACACCCGAAGGCCCCTACAACCTCGTCGTGATCGGCGCGGGCACCGCCGGATTGGTCACCGCCTCTGCCGCGGCCGGACTCGGAGCCAAAGTCGCCTTGATCGAACGGGAGCGGATGGGAGGCGATTGCCTGAATGTCGGTTGCGTGCCCTCCAAAGCCCTGCTGGCCTGCGCCCGGCGCGCCGCCGCCGTTCGGGACGCGAAACACTTCGGGGTGACGGGAACGGAAAACGCCCATACGGATTTCGAGGCCGTGATGGAACGAATGCGACGCCTGCGCGCGGACATCGCTCCCGCAGACTCCGCGGAACGGTTTCGCGATATGGGGGTGGACGTCTACTTTGGCCGCGCCGAATTCACCGGGGCCGATCGCCTGCGGGTGAACGATCACATCCTCCGCTTTAAAAAAGCCGCGATTTGTACCGGAGCCCGCCCCGCCGTCCCTGCCATTCCCGGACTGGAGGACATCCCCTATCTCACCAATGAAACCGTATTTTCCCTCACCCGCCTGCCATCCCGACTCGGCATCATCGGGGCCGGACCCATCGGATGCGAACTCGCCCAGGCTTTCGCCCGCTTCGGTTCCGAGGTCCATCTGTTCGAATCGGGACACGGCGTCCTTCCCCGCGAGGATCCCGAGGCCGCCCAGGTCGTTCAAACCGCCTTGGAACAGGACGGCGTACGCCTGCACTGCTGCGGAAAGGACCTGCGAATCGATCGCGTCGGGAACGACATTCATATGCGGGTCCAGTCACACGGAACCGCCGTGGACCAAAAGGTGGATCAGGTGCTGGTCGCCACGGGCCGCGCGCCCAATATCGATTCCCTGAACCTTCCCGCCGCGGGCGTGGAACCCGGCGAACACGGCGTTCGCGTCGACGCCCGACTCCGCACCACCAATCCACGCGTCTATGCCGCCGGCGACGTGTGTTCCCCGCAGCGTTTCACCCACGCCGCGGACGCCATGGCACGCAACCTGGTGCGCAACGCGCTCTTTTTCGGACGGGCCAAAACCGAACACCTGGTCATTCCCCACTGCACCTATACGGAGCCCGAAGTGGCTCAGGTCGGTCTTACCGAAACGGAAGCCCGCGGCCGGGGGATCGCCATCGACACCTTCACCCGACGCTCGCAAGAAGTCGATCGCGCCCTTCTCGAGGGCGAAACCGACGGGTGGGTCCGGGTCGTGGTCAAACAAGGCGGTGATCGAATTCTCGGCGCCACGGCCGTCGGCGCCCAGGCCGGAGAACTCGTGTCTCGTTTCAGCCATGCCATGACCCAAAACCTCGGGTTGTCCACCTTCGCCGATGTCGTATTTCCCTATCCCACCCGGGCCGAGGCCGTCAAACACCTTGCCGACGCCTACAACCGCACCCGGCTGACTCCGTGGATGAAGCGCCTGTTGACCCGGTTTTTCACCTGGCGGCGATAAAACGCCCGACCCTCCGGCGGTTGACTTTCATCCGGGCGCGGGCGATGCATAGATAAAGACACTCAACCGAAAAACTCCAACCGGAAGGCCAGACATGGCGCAGACCGAGGACAAAAACATCGAAAAATTTATGCGGGGGCTCAAAAGACGGAACCCCCACGAAACCGAATTTCATCAAGCCGTCCGCGAAGTCGTCGGCACCCTTCTCCCCTACATCAAAGACCATCCCGAATACCGGGACGCCCGGATTCTGGAGAGGATGACCGAACCGGACCGCATCATTATCTTTCGGGTGTGTTGGGAGGACGACCAGGGCAGAATCCGCACCAACCGCGCCTGGCGGGTCCAATTCAACAACGCCATCGGCCCCTACAAGGGCGGCCTCCGGTTTCACCCCAGCGTCAACCAGAGCATCCTCAAGTTTCTCGGGTTTGAGCAAGTGCTCAAAAACAGCCTGACCGGTCTGCCCATGGGCGGAGCCAAAGGCGGTGCCAACTTCAACCCCAAAGACAAAAGCGACCGAGAGGTCATGCGGTTCTGCCAGTCGCTGATGATCGAACTCCACCGCCACATCGGGGAGGACACCGACGTGCCCGCCGGAGACATCGGCGTCGCCTCCCGGGAAATCAGCTACCTCTTCGGGCAATACAAACGCCTCGCCAACCGACACGCCGGCATCCTCACCGGCAAAGGCCTCGCCTTTGGCGGAAGCTGTGTCCGCACCGAAGCCACCGGCTACGGATGCGTGTATTTTCTGGAAAACATGTTCCAGTATCGAGACGAGAGCCTCGAAGGCAAACGCATCGCCATTTCCGGCGCGGGCAATGTCGCCATCTACGCGGCCAAAAAAGCGGTGGAAAAAGGCGCGAAGGTCGTCACCATGTCCGACTCCTCCGGTTTCATACACATTCCTGACGGGATCGACGAGGAGATGCTCGAATACATCCGGGACCTCAAGGAGGTCCGCCGCGGCCGCATTCACGAAGCCGCGGAGAAGTTTTCACCCATTGAATACCACGACGGCAAACGCCCCTGGGGCGTGACCGCGGAGGTGGCCATGCCCTGCGCCACCCAAAACGAAATCAGCGGTGACGACGCCAAAACCCTGATCGACAACGGCGTACAGGCCGTCTGTGAGGGCGCAAACATGCCCTCCGAAGCCGACGCCGCGAAACGTTTCCTCGACGCCAAGGTTCTCTTCGGCCCCGGAAAAGCCGCCAACGCGGGCGGAGTCGCCGTCTCCGGCCTCGAACAAAGCCAAAACGCCCTCCGAATTTCCTGGGGTCGCGAGGAAGTCGACGCCCGCCTGCGGGACATCATGAAACACATCCACGACAAATGCGTGGATGCCGGAGGTGACGGGGAGTACGTCGATTACGCCAAAGGCGCCAACATCGCCGGCTTCGAAAAAGTCGCCAACGCCATGCTCGCCTACGGCGTGGTGTAAAACACGATCCTCATGGAGCGGTGGTGTCCCACCGCCGCAACACTCCCCCTTTTCGGAACACGAGAGGCGCTTACTCGACTTCGTTATCCAGCCATCTTTTCAAAGACTTCTTTGGGAGATACAGCCCGGCGGCTTCCAATTTCTCCAATGCACTTTTCACTTCAAAGGATGAATCCTGTTGATGAGCCTTTATCACCAGCCCCACCGTGCCAACCACCGGTACTCCCAAAGACTTCGCACACCGTCGGGCGGCCAGATCGTCCAATACCGCCCACCACGCGCCCTCCATTTCCAAGACCGCCGTGATCACCTCGCTTTCTCCTGGCCCTAAATCCCACGCCAAAATACGGTTTTGGACCTTCCCAACCTCATACCGGCATTCAGTGGGCGACACCTGTTCCAACCAACATTTCGCGGGATCCCGAGTGTTTCGACACGCACAAACTTCGTCCCACACGGCTCCCGGAACCCGAAAGTCCGGATAGAATCCTTCCCAGTACGGGAGCAAGCCCGCCTTGGCGGAAGCGATCAGCGGAGAAGCGTTGAATACGAGACGCATTCAGGCAAGGCCCATCATCCGCAAGTCATCCTGCACACCCTGAAACGGCGTCACTTCATAACGGCTTAAGGTCATCAAAAACTCCTGCCGGGACTGTCCAGCCAACTCGGCGGCCCGTTCCTGGCTCAACTCGCCACACTCATACCCCTTTACAGCAGCCAATTTGCGCAGGTGACATGACAATTCCTCCGCCTCCATGCGAAAGGCGGTTGACGTACTCTCCGGCACATCCATCATGATTTTCATAAATAAATATTACCGAGTCACTCAACGATCGTCAACACCACCGAAGAAAAACCTACCAAAGCCCCACGCCACTGCCCCAGTGCCGCCCCAATACCAATGGACCGGCGGTACCCCACCGCCGCATCACTCCCCCACCTAAAACCGAAACCTCTCCTACTCTCCGAAATTGGAGGTGATCAGCTCCTCCAAGGCCTCCAGGGCCTCCTCCGCCTGAGGTCCGCTGGCCCGAAGAATCAGGGTCGAACCTTGGTGCCCCTCCAGGGTCAGCAACCCCATAATACTTTTTCCTGACACGGAGGTGCCGTCCTTTTCCACCATGATCTCCGCGTCGAACGAGCTGGCGCACTTCACGAACATGGCCGCGGGCCTGGCGTGAAGTCCGTACTCGTTGTTGATGGGAAATTCTTTTTGGAGAGGTTTGGAAGACATGACGTCGGAAAAGTTAGGAATGAGCAGAACGCATTTTCTTCCGCCGCTGCAGCGTGCGGATCAAATGCTGGTCGAATTCTTTGGCGGCCTCGTGTCCCAGATACGAGAGTTTCTGGTTCATCGCCGCCACTTCGACCACCCCGGCCATATCCCGACCGGGGGCGACGGGTAATTCTACCAGAGGCACATTCAGGTCAAGTATTTTCCGACTGTTTTTACTCAAACCGGAGCGGTCGCCCTCCTTCGCGGGGTCCGCCGGATACAGCGATACAATCATATCCAACCGCTTCTCCAGAGTCACGGACGCCATCCCGAACAGGCTCGGCACGTGGATGATTCCCAGCCCACGGATTTCCATATGAAACCGGGTCATTTCGCTCGAGGTACACACCAGCCGCGAGTTGGTGTCGCGCCGGACCAGCGTCATATCGTCGGCCACCAGACTGAATCCACGCTCGATCAACCCCAGAGCCGCTTCGCTTTTGCCGATGCCCGGAGGACCCTCGATCAACACCCCGATCCCCATCACGTCCAGCATCGTCCCGGAATACCGCAACACCGGCGCCACCAACTGTTCCATGCACAAGGTTGCCAGGTTGATGAACCGACTAGTAATCAAAGGGGTACGCAGAATGGGAACCTCGTGCTTCTCCGCCATCCGCTCCAGCTCGCGCGGCGCCGTGCGGTTTCGGGTGAGCACCAAACAAGGCACTCCCCGTTTGAAAAGATTCTCCAGCCGCGCCTCCCGCTCGAACAAGTCCAGCGACTTCAAATACGTCATTTCGGACAGGCCGAAGACCTGAATGCGTTTGTTCGCGAAATACTGGTAGAAATCGGCCAGGGCCAGACCGGGCCGGTTGATGGCCTCTTCCTGAATCAGATTGCCCAGGTGGTCTTCGCCGGCGTGCAAGGTCACCGGCATCTGGGATTTGGCGTGATCAAAAAAACTGCCGACGGTTACGGGCATGGGAGGAATCCAATAAACGAAAAATGATAAGAGGACAAACGGAACGCGGGGGGGACGATCCCCTCCGCGCTCCGGGGTTCAAACGGAAGGGATCAGGCCCAGCCGGCCTCCACTTCGCCCAGGCCCACCGTGTGCTTGTGGTCCTGCACCTTGTCTCGATGCTTGCGGAGTTGACGGTGCACCTTGTCCACCGCCGCGTCCACGCTGGCGTACATGTCGGAGGTCGTTTCCTTCGCTTCGGCGTGGACATGGTTTTTCGCCTTCACCACCACTTCCGCGATATGGTTGATCTTCCGCTGAACATCCAGGATGACGTGCACATCCTCGACCCGCGGGAATTCGCCCAGTGACTCTTGGATACGACTGGTCGCGTGATCCCGAAGCGCGGGACTGGTGTCCATATGGCGACACGTGACTGTGATGTTCATGTTCATCCTCCTGGTTTTTGGGGTTTACATGGAGAACCGCTCTCCAAGATAGAGATCGCGGCTCACCGGGTCGTTGATGAGAAAATCGCGGGAACCTTCCCGCAAGACTTTCCCCTCGAAGATGATGTAGGACCGATCCGTCACGGTCAGCGTCTCCCGCACGTTGTGGTCGGTAATGAGAATCCCCAATCCCCTGTCCTTCAGCTCCAGAATGATTTCCTGTACATCGTGCACCGATTTGGGGTCCACCCCGCTGAAGGGCTCGTCCAGCAACAATACCGCCGGCTCCGTCACCAGCTCCCGGGCGATTTCCAGCCGACGCCGCTCGCCCCCACTCAGGGTGTAGGCCTTCTGCCGGGCCAAATGGGTAATACTCAAGTCGTCCAGCAGCTTCGCCAACCGCTCCGTGCGGGCGCCCTTGCTCAAAGGCAGTGTTTCCAAAATCGCCTGGATGTTTTGCTCCACCGTCAGCCGCCGGAAAATCGACGGTTCCTGCGCGAGATACCCCATTCCCAGTCGCGCCCGCTCGAACATCGGCATACGCGTGATGTCCTTCCCGTCGAAAAACACCTTGCCCTCGTTGGGCTGGATCAGCCCCGTGATCATATAAAACGACGTGGTCTTTCCCGCGCCGTTGGCCCCCAACAGGCCCACGATCTCGTGACGCCCCACCCGGATGTCCACCTGGTTCACCACCCGGCGCCCCCCGTAGATCTTGACCAAACCCTCGGTGTGCACCACCGGAGGCGCCGCGGAGTCGTGCCGGGCTTCCGTCACCGTCTCGGGATTAGGATTAGGGCTGAGCTGGGTCGACGCCATCGCCGTCCTCCTCTTGAAACATGAGTACCCGCGCCCGCGGTTCGGCCTGCAACCGGTTCTCCAGACGCCAATAGGTGATTTTCTCCGCCTGCAACACCGACCCTTCCCGGGCCACCTGCGGACGATCCGTCAACACAAGCTTTCCGTTATCCAGCGTGTAGATCGCGTGCCCGGACTGACTGTGCAGCCCCTCCATCTTGATCACCACACTTCCAGAGGCCTCGATTTTTTCAATCTCGTCCTCCGTGGTCAGAAACACGGTCAACTGATCGGCCGTCAACTGCATGTCCGGATCGGTCACCACCACATTGCCGGTGAACACCGCCCGCTTTTCCCCGTAATCGAACAGCAGCTTGTCGCTGGTGATTTCCGTAATCCGTTCGCCTTGAGCCTCTTCCTGGGCCGTCAGGGTCGCCGCGGGGGCCAACAACAGCCAGAGCGACAACAACAATCGTGCATAGTTCATGGAGTTTCGGGATCCTTCAACTCCGGCGCGTCGCCGGAGGGAGTCTTCGGTTTCAATTTCACATTGCGGAACGTCACCTTCGCGTCACTGAAAATCTGCATCCGCTGCTCGTCCTTAACAAATCGATACCCCTTTCCCTCCACATCGAAATCCTCTCCGGAAATCCGCACCGTCTCCTCCGACGTCGCGACCCCCTCCACGTTGTCGTAGAAACATTTCGGGGAGGTGACCTTCACCTCGACCGTCTTCCCGTCCTCCTCGAAAAACTCGATCGTCAACCCCAGCACCTCCGTCGGCTTGTCGGGGTACATGATCGCTTTTTCGCCGGTGAACAGGGACTTCATGACCCCGTTTTCATCGATTTCCGGAACCTTGAAGCTGTTCGCCACGGTCTGCCCTCCCGCGGGGGACAGAACCAGCAAGGCCAACGGAATGTGGAATGCGAGGACCTTCGACCAATGAGAGGGGAAGGGAAACTGAGAGCGGTCCTGCGTCATGAGGAAAATGTACCACCGCCCGCGCGGTTTGTCCAAAGGAAAAATCCCCACCCCGGAAAATCCAAAAAATCATTGGCGAAGACGGCCAATCGAGGCTAAGATTGCCGGGAACTACTGCCGTGTGCGTGATCAGGTGACTTCTTTGACCTTTCTACGATAAACGGGAGCTGACGCCACAAGGGAGACGAGGCCACGCCCTTTGCGAAGGGACGGCCAACTTTCCCGGCTTGTTCCCCCTTTGAACCCCGGTTCAAGGACTCTACCTCAACGGCACGGTGGTGTTCACTTTTTACGCATCCCCCGCTTCGGCGGGGGATTTTTTATGCCGGAGTTACCGACCTACCGCCCCTTTCTCTTCCCTTTTCCGCCCTTGGGATACACCGTCTTTCCCTTTTTCTTTCCTTTGGCGGTTCCACCGCCTCCGCCCTCCTCCACCGGCAGGGCCGTCCGCAACTCTTTGATCTGATCCCGCAGCAGCGCCGCGCGCTCGTATTCCAACGACTGCGCCGCCTCCATCATCTCCCGCTCCATATCCAGGATCACCTCCCGCACGTCGTACACCTCCCCGCTCTCCCTCACCACCTGCTCCTCCACCTCGTTCGCCGACCGCAAGACCGCCAAACTGTCCTGAATCTCCTTCACGATCTGACGCGGCGTGATGTCGTGCTCCCGGTTGTAGGTCAACTGCGCTTCCCGCCGCTCCTCCGTGGTGTTCAACAAATCCCGCATCGCGTCCGTGATCTTGTCCGCGTACAGAATCACCCGGCCTTCGATATGGCGCGCCGCCCGGCCCGCCGTCTGAATCAGCGAGGTCGGCGACCGTAGAAAGCCCTCCTTGTCCGCGTCCAGAATCGCCACCAGCGACACCTCCGGAATGTCCAACCCCTCCCGCAACAGGTTGATGCCGATCAGGCAATCGAATTCCCGCCGGCGCAGCGACCGGATAATCTCCACCCGCTCGATCGCGTCGATGTCGCTGTGCAGATATTTCGTCCGCAAATCCAACGCCTCCAGATACGCCGACAAATCCTCCGCCGTCTTCTTTGTCAGCGTCGTCACCAACACCCGCTGTTCCTTCTCCGCCCGGTCCCGAATCTCGTGCATCACGTCGTCGATCTGACCCTTCAACGGCCGAATCTCGATCTCCGGATCCACAATCCCCGTCGGCCGGATCACCTGGGGCACGGTTCCGCCGCTGAGATCCCGCTCCAGCGGCGCCGGCGTCGCCGACACGAACAGCATCTTGTGCGTGCAGTCCATAAACTCGTCGAACGCCAGCGGCCGGTTGTCCAGCGCCGACGGCAAACGAAACCCGTGCTCCACCAACACCGACTTCCTCGCCAAATCCCCGTTGTACATCCCCCGGATCTGCGGAAGCGTTACGTGCGACTCGTCCACGATCGTCAAAAACTCCTCCCGAAAATAATCCAGCAGCGTAAACGGACGCTCCCCCGGCCGGCGGCCCGTCAGATACCGCGAGTAGTTTTCCACCCCATTGCAGAACCCCATCTCCTTCAGCATCTCCAAATCGTATTCCGTGCGCATGCGAATGCGCTGCGCCTCGATCAGTTTGCCCTCCTTCTCGAACGCCGCCACCTGCGCCTCCATGTCCGCCTCGATCTCCCCCAGCGCGTCCTCCACCTTCCGATACGGTGTCACGAAATGCCGCGCCGGACTGATGTGGATCTCCGTGAAATTCTCCAACGCGTCCCCCGTCAACGGATCGAACCGCTGGATCCGCTCGATCTCGTCCCCCCAGAAACTGATCCGCACCCCCTCCTCGTTGTAACTCGGATACAACTCCACCGTGTCCCCCCGCACCCGGAACGTGCCCGGCGACTTTTCAATCTCGTTGCGCGTGTACTGAATCGCCACCAGCCGCTCCAGCATCTCGTCCCGATCGAAGAAATCCCCCACCTTCAAATGGATCAACATTTCCTGATAATCCTGCGGCGACCCCAGGCCGTAAATACAGGACACCGAGGCGATAATCACCACGTCGCGCCGATTCAGCAACGCGTCCGTCGCCGCCAGCCGCAACCGCTCGATCTCCTCGTTGATGCTCGAATCCTTCTCGATAAACGTGTCCGTCGTCGGGATGTACGCCTCCGGCTGATAGTAATCGAAATAGCTCACAAAATAACACACCGCGTTGTCCGGCAGGAACTGCGTCATCTCCGCGTACAACTGCGCCGCCAGCGTCTTGTTGTGTGAAATGATCAGCGTCGGCCCGCCCCAATGACGGATCACATTCGCCATCGTGAACGTCTTCCCGCTACCCGTCACCCCCTCCAGCGTCTGAAACCGCTTTCCCTCGTCCAGCCCCCTGGACAAGGTGTCAATCGCCTGGGGTTGATCCCCGGCGGGTTCGAAATCGGACGCGAGTTTGTAAATCGGTTTCGACATGGCCCCATCATCCGGCCTTCACCCAAAATGTCAACGCCCTCCCCATCCTCCAGCTTCCCCCTTCGCCTACCACGCCAACTCGATCACCAGGGGATCGTGATCGCTGGCCCGCAAAGGTGGCTCTTCCGGAAACCGCTCCGGCGCCCCCGCGTTGAGCTTGAGGTAGTCCGCGCGCACCACCCGCTGCCGGGCCGCCGGAGACAGGAACATCTGATCCAGAACATTGGCCACGCCCTCGTAAATGTAACTATAGGCCCGGGCGGGCGCCTCCGCCGTCACCCGATCCACCACGTTGAACAAGCCCGCCTCGTACAGAGGACCGAGCTGGTCCGAAGGCGGATCCAACGGGTCGTCCGGACGCGGAAACACGTTCAGATCCCCGCCCGCCACCACCAGGGCCGCCTCGTCACGCGCCAGGATCGCTTTCGCCAAATCCGCGTTCATCGCGGCCTGTCGGGTCCGACGATCCACCCGCCGGTTCGGCCCCGCGCTGAAATGATTGTTCAACAGCCAGATCACCCGCCCGTTTTCCCGATCCTCCAACGCCAGCACCTGAACCGCCCGGGAAAACACGCCCACCATCCCCGGATCGCTGTCCAGATCGCCCCGGAACACCGTGTTAAACGCCTTGGGATTGGACGTGTCCGATGCGTGGGAAAACCATTCCCACCCTCCGGGAAGGTGTTCATTCCCCTTCAACAGCCCGCCGGTCTTCTCCGGATCCAGCGGCCTCAGCCGATCGTCCCGATACAGCCACGCGCAAATAATCCCCCGGTCGTCCGTCCCGTCCCGGTCCACCGCGACCTCGTAGGACGGCCCGCCCAGCTCCGCCACCCGCAGCGCCACATCCTGCAGGGCGTCCACCCGCCCGTCCGCGTCGTTTTCCCGACCATACCACATCGCTCCGTCCATCAGCTTGGCGATATCCTGATCCTCCACCTCCTGAATCAACACCACGTCCGGCGAATGCAGCTGCCGCACGATTTGCTCCGCGATCCGACGCACCCGCGCCCGATACACCTCGGAGGAAGGCGGCACGTAGTTCAGGGGGAACCGGGTCCCGGGACAGCCCGAATCTCCGTTGAAATCACAGTCGTCAAAGGGATCGTCGACGAAATCATACAGGTTTTCCACGTTATAGGTCGCCACCCGCAACCGCCCGTCGTCCTCCGGCGCGGCGGGGGAAGGTTCGGACACCGCGTCCACCCCGGGCAGGTCTTCGGGTTGCAACACGTAATCTCCGTAAGAGTATTGAATGCCGCCAACCAACGCCCCCGTGAAGCGACTGCCCGCGTACAACGGCGGCAAAGACGCGTCCCGATCCTCCAGACGGGCGGCCAACCCCAGACTTCCCACCGTCAGTCGCCGCCCGAACGCGTCGGCCACCTCCTCCCCATGCAGATGGCTCAATGGGTGCGCCGGACGATACAACCGGCGGGCGGCAGGATTCTCCCGCCCGGCCACCGGATGGTCCCCGGGCACCACCCACACCTGCATATCGTGGGTTCGGGTGTTCGGATGGGTCCCGGACACGGCGACCGCCCCCGACGCCAGCCGCACCCGCATGCCCTCCAACCGTTCCAACATCCGCTGCCGCGCGCCGAAAGATTCCGGAAGCACCAGGGCCACCGGTTCAGGAAGGTCTCCTTTGCCGGTCTCGAGCACCTTGGCCTCGTCGATTTCCGTTTGACCGTATCGTTCGTTCACCTGGCCCCGCACCGTCACCAGATCCCCCACCCGGACCCGGTAGTCTCCCTGGGGCAAACGACGGAGGGTTGGCTGATGCCCCGTGTACACGAAAATGCCGTCGGAGGTCGCCGGATCCCCGTCCCGGTCCTTTCCCGTGTTCTGGAGCATCATCCCATACACGTCGTGTCCTTCCAACGTCCGCCACCGCAGGACCTGGTGCACTGTGCCCCGCACCGTCACGGTTTCCCCATGCAACGGAGACCGAAACCGCGAGCCATCGCCCGCCTCCGGCACCACGCCCTGCACCTGGCCAATCGACAGCAGATCCGGATACGGCTCCCCGGCCGAACAGGACGTCAGGAACCCGACCCCCACACCAAACACGACGGCGGACCCGGCCCGCCGGACATTCGAAAAAACACGTAAACCCGTCATTCGCCCATCATGCAGGGAAACGAAACTTGTGCAAGACCCGGGTGCGCCCTTCATAATTTTCTTACCGTTCCGGCAAACTCCCCGGTTGCATTCAACGCGCGCATCCCACATGATTTTTTATCATGCCGGATTCCTCTCCGAGATCCTGGGGCCTCTTGCCGCCCGCCGAACACACCCTCCACCTCCTCCGCCGACGCGACCACCGGTTGCCCCGGGTGGAAGGCTCCGCCCTGCCCCACGGACTCGGCCGCAGCTACGGCGACAGTTGCCTGAACGACGGCGGCGCCCTCCTTCTCACCCGGGGCCTCGATCGCTGGATCGCCTTTGACCGCGAAACCGGCCTGCTGGAATGCGAAGCCGGCGTCTCCCTCTCGGAAATCCTCGACCTGGTCGTCCCCGCCGGCTGGTTTCTTCCCGTCATCCCCGGCACCCGCCACGTCACCCTCGGTGGAGCCATCGCCAACGACGTCCATGGCAAAAACCACCACCGGGCCGGCACCTTCGCCCGCCATGTCCGCTCCTTTGAATTGCTTCGGTCCGACGGACTCCGACGCGTCTGCTCCCGCGAACAAAACGCCAAATGGTTCCGGGCCACCGTCGGCGGACTCGGCCTCACCGGCCTGATCACCCGCGCCACGGTTCAACTTCGCCCCATCGTCTCCTCGCGGATCTCCGTGGAGGAACTCCGCATGGGCGGACTCGACGACTTTTTCGCCCTGGCCGACGAATCCGACGCCTCCCACGAATACACCGTCGCCTGGATCGACGCCCTCGCCCGGGGCCCCGACCTTGGACGCGGCGTCTTCATCCGAGGCGATCACTCCGACACCCCCGGCCCCCTCGACTCCGGCTCCAACCGGAGCCTCGCCGTTCCCTTCCACGCCCCCTCCAGCCTCCTTAATCGCCACACCGTCCGCGCCTTCAACGCCCTGTACCGACGCCGCTTCCGGGGCGACCAACGCCGGTTCACCTCCCACTTCACTCCCTTTTTCCACCCCCTGGACCGGATCGACCACTGGAACCGGCTCTACGGCCGGCGCGGCTTTTTTCAGCATCAGTGCGTCCTTCCCGAGGCAGGAAACCCCGGAGCCGTGCGCGATCTCCTCTCCCGCGTCGCCCGCAGCGGACAAGCTTCCTTTTTGGCCGTACTCAAGCGATTTGGAGCCTACTCTCCCGAAGGCCTGCTCAGCTTCCCCCGCCCCGGCGTCACCCTCGCCCTGGATTTTCCCGACCGCGGCCCGGTGACCCGCGAATTGCTCGACGATCTGGACGATATCGTCGTTCAAAACGGCGGCGCCCTCTACCCCGCCAAGGACGCCCGCATGTCCGCCGAGCACTTCCGCCAATTCTTTCCCGCCCTCGACCTGTTCATCCCCTACCTCGACCCCGCCTTCGGCAGCGGCTTCTGGCGCCGGGTCCGCCCAGATCTATGAGTCACACCACCCTTGTCATCGGCGCCACCTCCGCCATGGCCGAGCGCGCCGCCCGCCGGTTCGCGGCCGACGGCGACCGTCTTCTCCTCGCCGGGCGCGACCGGGGTCTCCTCGACAATGTCGCCGACGACCTCCGGGTCCGGGGCGCGTCCGAGGTGAAACGTCTTCCAACCTTCGACGCGCTCGATCCCGAATCACTCACCCGCCTGATCGACGCGGTGGAACGCGGGGACACGGTTCCCGACCGCATCCTCATCGCCCATGGCACGCTGCCGAACCCGGACACCGCCCACCACGATCCGGACGCGGCCGCCCGCGCCCTCGACGTCAATTTCACCAGCGTGGTCCGCCTCTGCACCCCCCTCGCCGCCCTGCTCGAACGCAACGGCGGCGGCACCCTCGCCGTCGTCTCCTCCGTGGCCGGATTGCGTGGACGCCAAAGCAATTACATCTACGGCGCCGCCAAAGGCGGGCTCATCCTCTATCTTCAGGGCCTGCGCAACCGGCTGCACCCCGCCGGAGTCCGGGTCCTCACCCTCCTGCCCGGCTTCGTCGACACCCCGATGACCGGCCACGTCGCCAAAGGCCCCCTGTTCGTCTCCGCCGAAACCGCCGGACGTTTGATTCACCGCGCCATCACCCGAGGCCGGGGCGACGTGGCCTACATCCCCTTTTTCTGGCGACCGATCCTCTGGATCATCCGCGCCATTCCCGAGCCCCTCTTTAAACGCCTGAAGCTCTGACTTCACTTGACGCCCCCGCACGATTCGCCATAGGGTATCCCAACCTTTTCCAGGACCGAAATGTGATTTTCGACGAAACGACCTACTCCAGCCAATGGCTCGACGGTTTCCCCCTCGGCCCCCTCCCCGATACTGAGGGCGTCCCCACCGAACCGGGACGCTTTCAAACCCATTCCAGCCTCGGCGCCCTCGCGCCCCGCTCCGGAAACTGGCAGTTCGAACCCGTCCTTCCCCCCGGTCTGGAGATCGATGCCATCCTTCTCCTCCATTGCGGGTATCGCATCCGGTTCACCGACGGCCGGAAGCTTGAAATGTTGCAAGTGCGCGGGGATCTGTGGATCGGGGAAATGCCGTCCGACATGATGCCGGAATTGTTCTCTCCCGACCAACCCGTGGAAACCGGAGAACATGTCGCGTTGTTGGACACGGGCTCCGGCAGCGTGGGGCTCTACCATCAACCCACCGGCGGAATCCGCCGGTGCGTCCTCCGCCTTTCCAATGAGGAACCCGCCGCTCTCAAAAACCGACTTCCCGCGGACCTCGACACCTGTGCGGACCCCCTGGCCCTCTGGGAGCGCGAACTCCACCGAAGACGGGAGTGGGCCGCGCGGCTGCCCGACACCGACCAACCGGGGGAATTCGGCCCCTCCCTCGAACGCCTCGCCGACATCGTGCGCCCACCCGACGGCCCGTTTCGGGCCCTCTGGGTGGACCTCGGTCGGGAGGAGTGCCCCGGACTGACCCCACGCGCCTTGCCGGGTCCCTTGCACGCCTTCGCCCTCGTCCGCCCCGAACTGGTTCGGGGGCTGTTCGATACCCTCGCCGCTCTTCCTTCCCTGCCAAACGGCGCCTGGCCCGAGTTTATTCCCCTCCACAACGCTTCTTTCGACGGCCCGCCCGCGCCCCCACTGCTCGCGCAACAGCTCGCCGCGCTGCCCGCTCCCCTCGTGAAGAACATCCCCCCGGAATTGGCCCGTCGCTGCGTCGACCACGTCAATGCGCTTTTGGGAGACTGGACACCCGAGTCGGAGGGCCTTCCAAACTGGCCGGACGAGGCAACCGCCTTCACCCCCGAAATTCAAGGACGGAACCTCACCCTTTTCGACCTGTCCTCCCTGTTGGTCGCGGAGATGGACGCCTGCGCCGCCCTTGCCGGAGACGCCAGCCTGTTCGCCTCCGAACGCCATGCGCTCCAAGAGCGGATCTGGAACGACTTCTGGTCTGAAAAACGCAAAGTCCTCCTCGACCGCACCGCCGACGGAACCCACGCCCGCCGCGTCACGTCGGGAACCCTGCTTCCCCTGTTATGGGCCGGGATTCCCCGGGACAAACAGGCCGCTCTTCTCCACCTCCTCCGCAACGAAGACCTGCTTCGCGCGCCCACCGGCATCCGACAGTGGGAACAACGGGAAGACGACCCCGACGCCCCCCCGGTCCGCCTCGACACCCAACACCTTCTCTTCCCCATCCTTCGCCAGGCTCCTTCCGACATCTCCGCCCTGCTCGCCGCGTCCTGGCGGCGGCTCTGCCGTGAACCCGGGGCGAAAGCCTCTCCCGGACTCGCCGCCCTGCGACTCCGCCTGCTGCCGATCGAAACCCGTGTGAACCCCGAACTCGAACGCTATCCCGGATGGGTCCGCCTCCTCGAACGCCACCGCAACGCCATCGTCGGCGCCGCCGCCCTGGTGTTGTTTCTCGCGCCCGTGGTCGCCGGCATCGCCTATATGAACCGGCCCGAAATCGGCCGCACCGAAGAGTATATGGAATCGGGCCACGCACAGACCCTCTATTCCCTGGAAAGGTTTCAAGAAGCCGAAGAGGCCTACACCCGATTGCTGGAATTGACACGTGATGAAAGCCGACGGGATTTCTACCATCTCCGCCGCGGCAACGCCCGCTACCGACAGGGGAAGTTCCGTGGCGCACTCGAAGACTACCGCGTCGCGATCGAACTCGATGAGAAAGGCCTGTTACACACCGCCCGCTGGAACCTCGCCCAAACCTATCGCGAACTCGGCGACACCGAGGCGGCCCTCCAGGCCCTGCGGGAGTTTATCACAGAATACGGTGACGAGCTTCCCGCCGACCGTACCCGGGCCGAAAACGCGATCGTCCTGCTGAAACCATGAACCGTCTCCTGAGCCTGCTGGCACTCCTCGCCCTGGGCGGATGCTACCGTTCCCCCACGAAAGAGGTCGTCCTCCTTCTGCCGGACCTCCAGACCGGGGAACAGGTGGGCGTCGTTAAAGAATGGATGCGTGAACAGGACCGCGCCGACGGGACCCAATCGTACGAATCCATTCGCGTCATTTCCGACCCGCCCTCGCTCCACGTCGTCTACAACCCCCGCCACCTGGCCGACCGGAACGTGGAAGCCTCGGTGACGGAATTCGGCCTGCGGGTCAACGACCTCCCCGGGAATCCAGACCGCCGGGACGGGGTCCTCTCCCGGATCGCGTCCGACACCCGACCCTAGAAGAGCCCCGGCCAAGCCCATGGAATCCTTTGTCCGCCTGTTTCTCGACGCCATGTTGGTCGAGCGCGGTCTGTCCCCCGAAACCGGACGGGCCTACCAACAGGATCTCAAGGCCTTTCACGCCTTCCTCACGCCGGAGGAGCGCGAGGACCTGAACACCGTGCACCGCCGCCGCATGACCACCTTCCTCATGGAGGGACGCAAACAGGGGCTCAAACCCGCCACCGTCGCCCGGCGGCTCGTCACCCTCAAAATGTTCTTCCGGTTTCTGGCCGCCGAAGGGCTGATCCGCAAAGACCTCTCCGAAAGCCTCGACAGCCCCAAACTATGGCGCCATCTGCCCGAGATCCTCTCTCCGGCCGAGGTCGACCGCCTGCTTAAAGCCCCCGACCGCAAAACCGACAAGGGCCTACGCGACCGGGCCATGCTCGAACTCATGTATGCCTGCGGCCTGCGCGTCAGCGAACTGGTCGACCTCCGCCTCGACCACCTGCATTTCGACGACGGGTACATCCGGGTCATGGGCAAGGGACGGAAAGAACGGCTCGTTCCCGTCGCCCGCGCCTCCATCCGCATCGTCCGCGACTACCTCGACCGCGTCCGCCCCCGTCTCGCCGCCGACCTTCCCGAAGCCGGGCGCACCGTCTTCCTCTCCGTCAACGGCCGCCCCCTCACCCGCGCGCGACTCTGGCAGCTCGTCCGCGAACTCGCGACCGAGGCCAACCTCCCCCACGGCGTGCACCCCCACTCCCTACGCCACAGCTTCGCCAGCCACCTCCTTTCCGCCGGCGCCCCCCTCCGCACCATTCAGGAAATGCTCGGACACGCCGACATCGGCACCACCCAGATCTACACCCACGTCGACCAGAGACGCCTCAAACACATCCACCAGTCCTTCCACCCCCGCGCCTGAGGGAACCACGCGTTTTTTATCGCATTTCCCCTCCGATTTCCCCAAGGGTCCCAACCGCGGCCGTACCGCCCAACGGACATGAACTCCAACGAACTCAAATCCTTCCAGAAACGCCTCGGCTACCGGTTCCGCCGCCGCGCCCTGCTCGAGGCCGCCCTCACCCATCCCAGTTTCCGCCACGAAGTGGAAAGCGGGGCCGAGGACAATCAACGCTTGGAATTCCTCGGCGACGCCGTGATCGGCCTCCTCGCCGCCGAACACCTCTACCTCGCCCCCGGGGATCTGGACGAGGGCGCCATGACCCAGCTCCGCAGCCGAATCACCAACCAGGCCGGACTCGCCGAACTCGGAAACGACTGGAACCTCGGCCCCCTCCTTCGCCTCGGCAAAGGCGAGGCCCGCTCCGGCGGGGCCGACCGGGAATCGAACATCGCCGACGCCGTCGAGGCCGTCATCGGGGCCGTATTCCGCGACGGCGGCATGAAAGCCTGCCAAAAACTCTTCGTCCGGCATGTCGCCGCCCGCCTCGAACACATGATGTCGGGCGAGGACGACCATCCCCACCTCGACAACCCCAAAGGCTTCCTTCAGGAACTCACCCAGCGACACTGGCAGGCCGGACCCGAGTATCGCATCGTGGAGGAGCGGGGCCCCGCGCATTGCCGCGAATACGTCGCCGCCGTCTACTGGGAGGAGGAGGAACTCGCCCGCGGTGTCGCCGCCAACAAACGCGCCGCCGAGGCCAATGCCGCCGCCCGGGCCGTGCCCGAGGTTCAGCGGCGCGTGGCCCTCAACTCCTCCAGCGACGGCACGTCCTCGTAACGCAACGCGTCCCGCAACAGCCGGTACCGGCGCCATTCCTCGTCCGTCAACGGACGCGACCCCTCCGCCGCCAACCGATGGACCAGCGACTCAAGCTCCACGCAGGCGTACGGCCGCTCCGGCTCGTCCACCGTTCCCCGCCACCGCCGCCGATGCGCCAGGGCCAAGCCTCCCGTAAAAGCGTATCCCGCCAGCCCTCCGAACAAATGCACGTCGTAGGCCACGGCGCCGCCGAACGGAGTCACCAGAAAAAACACGTGGCTTGTCACCAACAGCACCGCCAGCACCGTCGCGCGGATCGGAATCATCAACGGAAGAATCACATAAATCCGCTTCGGATAAATCGCCACCACCGCGCCCAACAACCCCATGATCGCCCCCGACGCCCCCACGCAGGGCACCGATTTTCCCAGCAACAGATAAGAAATCCCCAGAAAGCCCGCGCCCCCGGCAAGCCCCGCGCCAAAATACAGCGACAGATATTTTCCCTTCCCCAGCGCCTGCTCCAAATCCGGCCCCAACAGATACAGCCCCAGCATATTCACCCCCAGATGCACCAGATGCGCGTGCAGAAACATATAGGTGAACGGCGTCCAGAACATGCCTTCTGAAACCACCCGGTCCGGGAACAGCCCGAAGGTGTGAAACAAGGTCGAGGCCCGGATCGTGTCCAGATTGAAGAGTTCGCCCACCACCCCCGCGACAAACACCAGGACATTGGCGAGGATCAACCCCCGGGTCGCCGGCGAATATTCCAGGCGGGGATCTGGACCGAGCATTAGAGACATGAAGAAAGAATCACTTTACGAAGTTCAGAGATTGTCACGAGATATAGAGGTTTGCTATTCTATCCTTTATGCAAATTCAGGATCTGCCGCAATATAGACCGATCCGAAAGATTCCAAAGGGAGGACTTACGGATTTATTTGTCTGCACGCCGCCCAACGGCTCCGGACGCGTGGTGGTTCGATACATCAAAGACCAGTATACAAAAGACCGGAATATCCGAAAGGCGTTCAAAAAAGGCAGCGAAATCCTCAAATCACTGGACCACCCCGGCGTGGTGAAACTGCGCGAGGACGGCGTGTGCAAGGGCAGCCCCTACATGGTGATCGATTACCACGAGTCGGAAAACCTGCGCGAATGCATTCTGCATCAAAACACGAGGCTCAAAGAACATTCCCTCACCCTCACCCGGCAACTGGCCGACGTGCTCAGCTATCTGCACCACGCGGGTTACCTCCACATGGACCTCAAACCCGAAAACATTCTCATCACCCCGAATACCGAACTGATCCTGATTGATTTCGATCTCAGCATGCCCCACCGGGGCGCCAAGCCGGTGAAAATGAAAACCCTCCCCGGCACCCCCACCTACCTGGCGCCCGAAACCCTGAAGGAACAATGGGTGGACGAACGGTCGGAAGTCTTTGCCTTCGGCGTCGTCGCCTACGAGATGCTCACCCACCACAAGCCCTTCGAAGCCAACAGCGTCACCGAATACAAGCGGGCCGTCGCCGATCCCCGGATCAAACCCTACCCCCTGCACGAACATCGCTCCGACATCTCCCGGAAACTCGAGAACGTGATTTTCAAGTGCCTGTCCAAGGACATTACGGCCCGCTATCCCAGCATGGCCCTGGTGCGGCGGGACCTCGACGCGCTGCTATGACCGACATCTACATCCGGCAATCCCGGCGACGCGGCGGCTGCGTGGCATTCAGTTTCCTCGCGATCCTCCTCGCCGGAGGCGGAGTCTGGCTCTTCTGGCCCCACTCCCCGCAAACCTCGGCGGACTCGCCCGTCACCTCCGGACTCGCCGGCGGCGCCCCGCCAACCTCCCGCAGGTCGTCCCCGTCCACCCCCTCGGCGCCTCCACCCGATCTCGACGCCATCGAACAACAGGTCGAAGCCGGACGCCTGCGTGAAGCCCGAACCGACCTCTATGCCCTGCGGGACTCCCTCTCCGACCCCGTCCAACGACGGCCCGTGGAACGGCTCCTCGGCGACGTCCACACCCGGCTCGTCTTCTCCGACCGCCCCATGGAGGAGAAAACCACCCACATCGTCCGTTCCGGCGACACCGTCGGAGAACTCGCCCGCACCTACGGCACCACCCCCGAACTCATCCGGGCCATCAACGGCTTTGAGGGGAATCTCATCCGCACCGGCGAGCGTCTCCAAATCCTCCAGGGCGTGTTTCGCGTCGAAGTCGGCAAACGCCGCAACGAGATGGAGGTGTATCTCGACGGCCGCTTCTTTAAACGCTATCGCGTCGGCACCGGCACCCACAACAGCACGCCCGAGGGAGATTACAAAATCACCCTCCGCCTGGAGCACCCCGTCTGGTACCGCCCCGACGGACAATCCTTCCCCTACGGACATCCCGAAAACCTCCTCGGCACCCACTACCTCAAACTCGACACCCCCGGGATCGGCCTCCACGGCACTTGGGAACCCGAATCCGTCGGCTCCCAGTCCAGCGCCGGCTGCGTGCGGCTGAAAAATGAGGAGATTCAGGAATTGTATCGGCTCCTTCCCGAGGGTACAGCGGTGAAAATCGTCGAATAACGTCAGGAGATTTCCGTGTCCAACTACGTGCTTCCCTTTGAAAAACCCATCCTGGAACTCGAACAGAAACTCGCCGACCTGCGCGGGGTCAGCGAGGATCAGAAGATCGACATGAAGTCGGAGATCGGCACGATCGAGAAAAAGATCGCCGAGACCAAAGAGAAGGTCTACTCCGGCATGACCCCCTGGCAGAAGGTGCAGATGGCCCGCCATCCCATGCGCCCCTACACCCGCGACTACATCGACCGCATCACCACCGATTTCCGGGAACTCCACGGCGACCGCCTCTACCGCGACGACCGCGCCATCATCGGCGGCACCGCCAACTTCCGCGGCCGATCCGTCATGATCCTCGGCACCCAGAAAGGCCGCGACACCAAGAGCAACCTCGAGTGCAACTTCGGCTGCCCCTATCCCGAGGGCTACCGCAAAGCCCTCCGCCTCATGAAGCTCGCCAACAAGTTCGGCATGCCCATTCTCAGCCTCATCGACACCCCCGGAGCCTACCCCGGCCTCGAATCCGAAGAGCGCCACGTGGCCGAGGCCATCGCCGTCAACCTCCGCGAATCCTTCGGATTCCGCGTGCCCTTTATCTCCGCCGTCATCGGCGAAGGCGGCAGCGGCGGCGCCCTGGGCATCGGCGTCAGCAACCGCATCCTTATGCTCGAACACGCCTACTACTCCGTGATCAGCCCCGAAGGCTGCGCCGCCATCCTGTGGAAAGACCGCGCCTACGCCGACCGCGCCGCCGAAAACCTCCGGCTCACCGCCAAGGACCTCACCCACCTCGGCATCGCCGACGGCGTGGTTCCCGAACCCCTCGGCGGCGCACACCAGGATCCCGAACAAACCGCGGAAAATCTCGGCGACGCCTTCGAAAAACACCTCAAAGACCTCGACGCCCTCACTATCGAAGAGCGTATCGAAGACCGGTACAACAAGTTCCGCCACATCGGTGTCTTCAGCGAAGGCGAACCCGCCACCGCCGAATAAGCGCGCCACCCCTCGACACGCGACCCGCGGCACCCGACACCTCCCTCGAAAAGGGTGCATGACCAAAATCGTCCTACAGTCCTGAATCCGGCGTCCACCTCTCAGGAGGGATGCGTTGGAAAACGTGTTCACAAAGGTCCCATTCAAACGAGATCGCTGTGAATCAGGCTCCGGAGGAGCCAACGCGTGAAGCTCGGGGGCCATGCCCCCGAGAGACTTTCATAAGAATATGGCGCGCCCCGATAGGGGTGCACGCGAGGTTTCGGACATGAGGACGATTTTGGTCATGCCCCCCTCGAAACTCAACCCCAACTCCGAGTTGACATCCGGGCCCCGCCCGCGTACATCCCGTCACTCCCAAGGGCGGTTAGCTCAGTTGGCTAGAGCATCTGGTTTACACCCAGAGGGTCGGCGGTTCGAGTCCGTCACCGCCCACCACTTTCCCTTCCCGCGGCTCCATCCCCCGTCCACCAACGCCAGGAAAATTCCAAGGGAAACACGGCGCCCGCCTCCTCCCCAGCTGGAAGAAACCACGCCGGACGCATTGTAGGGTGGCTCCGGCGTCCCTCCGAACCACAGAGCCTAGAAGGCATACCCCCGTATGGGGGGGGTTCGTATTCAATCCATGTGCGCCTTACCCGAGGCGGCCTCCAAAGAACGCACGCCTTGACCCGGCGGTGAGACACCGCCGCTCCACACTCCCGCATGGAGCGGCACTGTCCCAGTGCCGCATCCCTCCGTTCCAACATCCCACAAGCCCCCCCCAACCACAC